>Ga0326513_10002381_pt1 | contig 13900 bp, 13 predicted proteins | sample 2_2465_0518_D_FD_203654 | JGI IMG/M metagenome (GOLD analysis project Ga0326513, IMG submission 203654) | Bovine rumen microbial communities from UC Davis, California, United States - 2_2465_0518 | ecosystem: Host-associated > Mammals > Digestive system > Stomach > Rumen | place: USA...
TAGGGCGCATCGTTTGCTGCATTATGCTTTCGATAGCAAATGCTACATCATAAAGACGAGGACCATAGGACGTGAGAGTTACAATAACATCGCAATTGGTATAACGCTCAGAACTCACACCTGGTTGTGTGTCATGAAGTATATTATTGATGATACGCATACGCCGCAGGTCACCTTGTTGTTGTCGTAAAATGGAATCGATATGTTCTGAGAGAATCCATTGCATTTGGGGAATGCCCAAAAGACTTCGTAATTGGTGTAAAAGCCACTGTTTCATGATTTTGTTGTTTTTGAAGTATGTATATTTTTGTTTTATTATCCAGAAACAACCTTCCATCCTGGCATAGCCATTGGGGTGTCGTAAGGCAGATTATTGAACCTTGGGGGACATACAACCAAGGGATTAAATGGATTATTTTGAGCCCCCCAGAAGGAGAATGTACTATTGGCTATAATCAAAGCGGAGAAATGACTCATCAGATACATATCCAGAAAAGAATCTGCACCTTTATTCCAATCAACTACAACTTTTTCAGGTAATTCAAAATGCTTCATTACGTAGTCAGAGTCGTCTGAGAAAAAGTAGAATCTCGGATTTGGCAGAGTCTCTAATATGTATGAAATTGCCTTATTGTAATATTCCTCTGTACAGATACCCGCGAAATACTCGGGATGGTCGCAAGTCAGATAGTCTCCACGCCGCACATGAACGGCAACTGGCGTTATTGCTTTACTGTTCCTTAATGTTGCAAGTTCTTCAAGCAGTATCTTGTTTTTTTCGTTCAATTCAGGAACATTATATTCAAAACGGAAATCCGAAGGGATATACTTCACGTGTTCCCAATAACCTTCTTGCAACATAGCCTCCTCGTTAGGGAATTGTTCAGTAGACGTAAAAGGACACCTAAGATTATAGGGCGTACAGATTTTTCTGTTTATAGTGAACAATGTCCATCCAATCCAGCGGCTTAGACGGGTCTCCTTGGGCAAATTGACGTTGAATCTGCGATGGATTTCCAGCCCATTGTGCTGCCACAGCTCGCGCCATGGAAAAAAGGCATACCACTTTTTCTCACTTGGATATTTGTCTTTGAGATACAAATAATGTGCGTATTCGAAGAGCTGATTGCCCAGTCCTCCTTTGAATTCTATAATTTTCATAACAGATGAATTGATTTATATTTTAATATACCGGCTCCAAAAATCTTTAAATGAATATTTCATAAATGCATGACAACCGAAAGGTAATATATTGGAATTCTGTTCAAATTCTTTATGTGGATTCATTTCAAAGGCAAACATCCGAGCTTCTTCTTTGGCCGGAATTTTAAGTCTAAAACAAGTATTTGACAATGCGCAACACCAAAACATATCTTCCGCAGTTCCAAATTGTTCAAAATAACTATGCAGAGATTTGAAATTATTCTTATAGCCAGCTAACTTTAATAGAAAAGTAACGATAGTTCTTGGTTTATGCCAATTGACATCTTGATACAAAGTGGCTGCTGAAAAGATTTTTTTATTTGAGTTTCTAAAGGGCCGAATGAAAGCTTTCACACGACGCAACGATAAGCCTCCATTTCCGACCCATATAGGTGTCCCATGAAAAACCTCTGGTTTCGACCAGGGGGCTCCAATATAATCATAGCCTTTCGCACACCATTCTTTTAATTCATCTCTGAAAACCCATGCATCAGGTTGATATATAAGCATATATTCGTACTGCTCAAATGTCTCATATAACTCACGGCCCATACATAGTCTATTATAGCCAGCAATACCAGAGAACCACTCTTCTGGGAAGTATGCAAAGGAGACATTTATATTATACTGCGAAATTATACTTTTATAATAAGATGTTTTTAAATTATTGTGCGTTACAAAACAGATATCATATCTTCCTAATATCGTAAAACACTGACGCAAGGAAGCCTCTTCCTGTTTTGACAATATTAACTTATATATCGGGATTACTATTACAACATTTTCCATCATTTCCTAAGTTTTGGGATTAGATTAAAAGCTCGGAAAACAGAATTCATACTATACATGGTCAATGCCCAGAATTTCTCTCCGATTGACTGTGATGCAGCATTTATCATCCTATTGTAGGCAAAAGAAAGCATTCGCATAACAATACGGCTTGGAGTCCAGTCAAGAGTTTGCATACTAGCATGAAGACTATATTTAAAATATGGATGGTTTCGCGAATTGTGCTTATCTCCTAAAAGGTAAGGACTTTCTATACCATTTTTCCATAATACATAACAGAAACTTAATTGATCTCTTCGAGAAAACCTACATATCATATTCCACCACTCTTCATTTAATTTATTCACCTTATTAATATGATGATTTCTGTACACACAGTTCGTCTCGCTCAATCCGTAATGACGAGGATAACCTTCCTTTTTCAAGAAAAGCATTTGGGGGATAATAGATGAGAAATCCTCTCTATTATAGATTCCTACTTGCAATCCCTCATCATAAATGCAGTCACGATTAAGGTGAACAAAACATGAGACAGGAACTGACATTGAAAAAAACTTGTCAAAAAGAGCATAAGCCTCAGATGATTCGATATTTACATTTGAATCTATCCAAATGCTATAATCATACTCTGGTAATAAAATGTGAGGATGGGTCTTAACCCATCGGGCAATTCGTGTATTATCTTCATTCACATATGAAATTTTTCGGATCTGCCATACTCCTATCCGTTCTTCTTTAATATCTTGATCATTTGTAAATAAAACATAATCAAAGTTAGGATTAACAATGTGAGGCTGCATGACTCTGTCATATCTGCCTACATTAGCTGTGTATAATACTCTTTTTACAATATTTTCTTTCATGAGTATACGTTTTATATTCAAATTAAGACTATACTATATATGCAGTCATTCTCGTAGTGAAAATAAATACGGACTGGAATAGTTGATTGATTTTTGTGCAAGTTGCACGGGAATTTGCGGCGACTGATAAATTGTCATTGACGGTTCTGGCGCTACAAACCAGTCGCAACAGCTCGTAATTAGAGTCCCTGTTATTAAATTTACTCATTACATCCATATGTCTCAGACTCAGACGTTACTTTTTTTCTCCACAGCCGCCAGTATTCAAGCAAAATCTTGGCCCAGTAGAGCGGGTTCCATTGCTGGCGGGCTACTCGCGCATTCTCACGATAGACCTTGATGAGGCCATAGGGGTCGGACGAGATGCCGTTGCCCCATTCGTAGTCGGCCACAATGAGAGGACGATACAGGAATTGCGTGCCGCTCTGCCACAGGTCATAGACAAGGGCGTAGTCGGCCACGATGCGATACGACAGGTCGTAGCGACGCTGACGCAGCTCCTCGCCGGGGAAGAACATCGTCTGGTGGCAGATGCCGACGCCCTTGAACTTCATCCGGGTTTTGAAGAATTCTGCTGGCCGCTCGCGATACGTGCCGTCGAAGTATGTGACGCTCGTATCACCATAAACAAGCGTGTTGGGATTCTCGATTTCTTCAAGACGCATTGCCTCGATGACGTCAGGTGCGTGAAACGTATCTCCGGAATTCATGAAATTTACGAAATCTCCATGCGACGCCGCGATACCTTTATTCATAGCATCATACACACCTTTGTCGGGTTCACTCACTGCATAATCAATCTTGTCTGCATATTCACGTACTACTTCCATCGTTCCATCTGTTGATGCACCATCAATGACGATGACTTCAAGATTGGAATATGTTTGCGAGAAGATTGACTCAAGGGTTTTGCGGATGCCCTCCTTGTTGTTTCGCACGGCTGTGATGACCGTCACGAGTGGGAATTTTTCTATCATGGGTTCTCAATTTTCTAAATATACAAGTTACTCATTGTGTTGATTAATCAGATTTCCCAACTTAATCAGAATTATCCAGCGACCATTCTTATCAGAACCAACACGTCGAATATATTCTTCAGACTGCAATGTCTTGATGGTGCGGGCAATGGTCGGTCTTCATTCTCGTCTTTCATCAGCCTGATCAAGTCATACTGAGTATTGATAACGCGATCAGCTATAAAATCGAAATTGTCCGGCCTTCTCGGCATCTATTTGCTGGTAGAATAATTATTATCAAATCCTTCGTTTCCGAACCTGTTTCCGAACCTGTTTCCGAACTTCTCTCCGAACTTTTTGAAACTGTTTCCTAACCTGTCTGACCACCCTGTTCGGTAACGTCATCAGAAATTACATAAACACCTTTATGATATTAGCCGACACACAATCTGCTTCTTTATCGTCATTACCGACACCATGAGCAGACTTTTTTCTCAATCGTTTATTGTCTTCTTAATAATCCACTACATATATCTAAGGATTTTCTGCGAAGATAAACAACTATGCATAAAATGGAACGTAAGATACAAATTTTCTTGAATCCGACTCCGGGTTGGCCGGTTTTATAAGGCCTTTCGACAAAGTATCCGAGATGATGTGCGAAGCTATTGTGCCTTGATTCTTATTCAGACCGAAGCGTACTCTTAACGATTGATTGTTCATCGTTTCGTTGTCTGCATAAGCAAGACAACAATGCTGATAGCAAGCTTCTATTCTCTCTTCCCTCGTCATTGCAGATAACGTATTCTTGGGATATAGGGTGATTCGTGTGAAATCATCACCGCTTTCCTGTTTTCGCCATTGGGACACCCAAGATTTCAGGTATCGTCTTTGACGAGGCTGCACAGTGCCTGCTGTTCATCACTCATCCCCAGTATCACCCTCTGGGACAAGGATGATTTTGGGGAGACATAGCTGATGGCATACATGGCCTTCGTCAGTTCATGTGCCCGGTGCACTGTGATTTCGCTCTTTGCCGCTTTGAGGATTCTCTCCAGTTCCAATAATATGGTATAGGCGGTGAAGCAGATACATATGTGTCCCTCTATCCTGTTACGCAGCCTGTGGTAGATTGGCCTGACGGCCAGGTCAAATTTGTTGAACCAGAATGCCCGTTCGATATACCAAAAGGTCGCCATAGCGGTCAATTACCTCTCCGGCTTCCAGCTTTGTGTTAGTCACATATCCCTTGATGCCGTCCCATGCAGCATCGGCCTCGTATTTCGCCATGTCAATGGATACGTTCGCCTCGCCCTCCAGCTTCAGGTATTTGTTGTAGACACGGTTGTTGATGCTCTCCCTTGTCAGCTTTCCCGTGCGGACGCGCTTCTGTAGCCTTGCAAGGCCTTTCTCACGGTTATGCCTGTCCTTTGCCGCACGCTTCTCACTGCAGGACACGACGAGCCTGCTGCCGTCCTTCCGCCTGACTTCCGCCATGTCACCGTAGTTCAGGTTGAGCGCCAGGATGCTTTCCTTCACTTTCTCTGATTCGTTCTTCGGCCTTGCACCAAGGATGTACTGATAGCCGTCTTTCACGAGTGCCTCGATGTTGTCCTTGCTCAAAAGGCCTGCGTCTGCGATGACAACGGGCTTGCCGAAGCCGAAACGGTCGGCCAGGGCCTGAACCACGGGGATAATGGTCTTGCCCTCGGAGATGTTGCCCTTGTATATCTCATAGCCGATGGGATTGCCGCCCGATGCGACGAGCAGGCCGAGGAATATCTGCGGGCAGGAGTGTTTGCCGTCCTTCGAGAATCCGCATTTGCACAGCTCGTCCTCATCTGCCGCCTCAAAATACAGCGTCGTCATGTCGTAGAAGCAAACCGTCACCTCGCCGCCCACGACCTTCTTCGTATGCTCGTAGGATATCTGCCCGACAAGGGTCTTGTAGTCCTGCCCCCTCTTCTGCCTGGCATCGTTTTTCCTTCCATCATTGGCACCAGGGACATTCTCACCTTTCTTCTCCACCCATTCCTCTTCGTCTTCCTCTGGACGATAGCAGAGATTGTCAAGGAAACGGTAGACTTTGCTCAGGCTGTATCTCACATGAAGGTGGCGTTCCAGATAGTCCACGGTCTTCAGCTTGCTGCCGGGGTTGAACAGACGGCAGATGACCATGTGGCGGAACATCTCGCTTGATATCTTGTCATAGCCGATTCTGTCATAGAGCCTGCCAAATACCAGTTCAGGCCCGACCACCTGTATCTGCGAATTGTTCAGCTGGCTGAGAAAACGCTCAAAGCCAATCTCCTCCTCGTCAATACCTGGCAGCAGAGGTTCGTGGCGGCGGTTGATATAGTCGCGCCCCTCTGTCATAAGGTGCTCTATCTCCTTCGGATCTTTGCTGCAACCGATGGACTTGATGACCTTCTGCCTGCGGCTCCTGGTCTTATCCACCACTTGGACACTGACCGAGCCTGACTTGTTGGGTTTCTTGCGTACAAACATGCTGCAAAGATAGAGCAGGACACCCAAAAATCCAAATTTTTAGGAACTTTTCTACTGAAAATCAGCCATTTATTTTTTTAGAGTTCAAAAGTGGCGAAAACAGGAGGTTACGCATGGCTCCGCTGAGATAGGTCTTTTTATATGCCCTGCTCATTTTTCCAACGGTTTCAAGCCCTGGCCGTAGTCGTTATGAAGCTTACCTTCTCCGAAAACCGGTCTTTCCACTACATTCACGGATCCGTGGTAAATATCGATTACGTTCATTTTAAAATCCTTTAGGGGTCAATCAAGTCGCCATTATACTCTCTGGCCAGGTAGACCGGGCGGTTCTTTGTCTCATTAAATATGCGGCCCAGGTATTCGCCGATGATACCTAAGGAGAGCAATTGGACGCCGCCGAGGAAAAGGATAACAGCCATCATTGTGGGATAACCGGCTACGGGATCGCCCCACATGAGGGTCTTAAACAGAATCCACAACATATAGAATACCGCCCAGATGGAGACAATCACACCCATGACAGAGGCAATACGGAGCGGAGTTGTCGTGAATGAAGTTATACCCTCGATGGCGAGGTTAAACAATGATGAATATTTAAAGTTGGACTCACCCGCAGCACGGTCACTACGGTCAAAAAGAATCTGCTGTTTCTTAAAGCCAATCCAGCTGAACATACCCTTGGTGTAACGTTCGTTCTCGCGCATCTTCTTCAAGGCATTGATACAGCGACGGTCCAAGAGCCTGAAATCCCCCACATTTTCAAGGACTTCAAAGCGGGTCGAGCTCTGCAGGATGCGATAGAAAAGCAATGAGAGATTCCTCCGCAGCCACGACTCCTTGCCACGGGAACGACGCTTGGCATAAACATCGTCATAGCCCTTCTCCCAATACTCTATCATGCGGGGAATCAGCGACGGAGGATCTTGCAAGTCAGCATCGAGGATGACAACAGCATCTCCCTTTGCATAATCGAATCCGGCCAACATGGCATTCTCCTTGCCGAAATTTCGGCTCAGGTCGACATAAGACACACGCGGATCTTCCTTACGCATCTGACGTATAAGTTCGAGTGTCCTGTCACGGCTTCCGTCATTGATGAAAAGCACCTCCCAGTCATAGGCAGGATTTTCATCCATCAGGGCATCTAATGCGCTCTTAAGTGCCGGCAACGAGAGTTCTTCATTATGTGCCGGAATCAACAGGGTTATTTTCTTTCGGGCCATATCCTTGTGCATTATTTGTTTAACAATATCTCATATAGCTGGCGATGTTTCTTATTGACAACATCAAGAATCAATCCGCAAACCCAGAGCAGGAGAGAAATGACCACCAGTATCGCACTCACAATAAGCGTAGGGAAACGCGGCACGAGACCGGTTTTCAAATACTCAGCAAAGACGGGTACGAAAAGCACCAATGCCACAATCAGAAGGAGCAAAGCCCAGATAGAGAAAAAGCGAAGCGGCTGATAGTCACGGAATAACTTAAAGATGGTCATCAGAACTTTGGCCCCATCACTATAGGTATTCAACTTAGAGACACTTCCTACAGGACGATCTTTATATTGAACGGGTATTTCTTCGAGCAAGAAGTTCTTATCAAGTGCATGGATAGTCATCTCCGTTTCTATTTCAAAGCCCTTGCTCAAGACCGGAAAATGCTTCGCAAAACTATAGCTAAAGGCCCGATAACCAGTCATGATATCTTTGACATCACTCTCGAAGAGCCTGTTTATCAGCCCTCTGACCATTCTGTTGCCGACATTATGGAACGGGCGCTTATTCTCCGTGAAATAGGTTGAAGACAGACGATCGCCTATCACCATATCCACGCCCTTCTGCAACACCAGGTCACACATCCTTCGTGCATCTTCGGCAGGATAGGTGTCATCGCCGTCAATCATGAGATAACACTCGGCATCAATCTGCCGGAACATCGAACGTATGACATTGCCTTTGCCCTGTCGGTATTCGTGACGGACGAGGGCTCCGGCCTTTTCTGCCAAAAGAGCAGTTTCGTCCGCAGAATTATTGTCATAGACATAGATTACAGCTTCGGGCAAAGCTTTTTTGTAATCTGTTACAACTTTTTCAATGGTCTTGGCCTCGTTGTAGCAAGGAATGAGGACTGCGATTTTATCCATAGGAAATAAAAATAGAAGTTATATCAATAAGATCTTTTCCAATCAACCGAACGATACACCCACAGCATGAGGGCATAGAGAGTTATAATAACCATCCGGCATGTGAAATTGAAATGCACATTGTTATGATTTACAAGCACCAGGCTCCAAACAAAAGGCATCAGCGCAATGAGAAGCAGCCAACTGTTCTCCTTCATCTTAGGGAAGGACTTATGCCTGAAGATTAACAGAACTGATGCGACAATGGTAGGCCACAGCCAATTCATTGACCAGAATAGAGCAATATACTTCTTGACCACTCCCATTGTCATAACCATGCGACCGGCTGTACTGTCACTGCTACTCCACTTGTCGGCATGGAGCGCAGCATTCTCCAGAACAGACGGATCATAAGTCATAGCGCAAAGAGCCCACTTAGATGCCCACAACAAAGCATAACCCATGCCCCATGCCAAGGAAAAGATGACAACATTCCGTAGAGTCTGTCTGTCCTTCCGGTAAAGCAGCCAGACAAGCAGCGGTAGGCCTAATGAAACAATCGGAGCCGTCAGAAAATCAACATATACCGTTACCGCACCTATCGCAAAGGATGTCAGCAGGTCGTAATTATTGCGACTGAAAAAATCCGGGAAGGAAAGTAGCACAATGATGCTTATCAGTGTCACAAAAAAAACAGAAGCGAATTGCATCGTGAACGGAATAATTTCCCCATGAATCATCAAACTCGCTGCCAGAAACATGAGCATTGCCGCGAGACCGATACGTCTGGCAATCAAAACGAGTGTCCATATGAATAATACAAGCATCAAGAGACAATTCAACCAACGGATCTGACCATAGTCAAAGAATATGAGCAACGGCTTCAAGAAAGTCAAATATCCGTGCCAATACCAATCATAGTTTGTATCTGCCGCGGCCGGATTAGCAGCCAGCACACGCAGATTGTCAGGCATAGCGTCAAGTCCATAATTGCCCTTTCGACATGGAGAAAGAATGGCCGAACTAAAAGGGTTCGTTTCATCCTGTGCCGCCGCCAGATTAAGCATGAGACAGTCTGTATACTGGTCTCGCGTAAAAAGCAATGTCTGAACCGAATATTTGTTGCAGAACGAGACTGGATATAACCCTTCAGAGGAGAGTATATCTGCCGACTTAAGAATCTGCGGCTCAACTGAAGAATGAGGAATAAGCGCCGGCACTGTAATGCCGACGATAAACAGTGCTACCAAAAGCAAATATAATAGCACTCCCTTTTTCAATAACGGGAAGATTGAAGTTCTCAACATCGATGTTCTAACAAAATTATTTTAACAACTCTACGCTTTCAACTTTTCGAGATGGATGAGCAGAAAAAGCAACGCGTCCGAAATGACTGCCTTGAAAATCGAATTGTTCTACCGGTCCTGTAAAGGGTGCGATATCCTCAACGGGCGTCTTTCGTACTGTTGAAATTATCCACTTTACATAGCTTTTGACATCATTAGGCTGATACGTGCCAAGCGTCAAGCGCAAATCCACCTTGTCACCCAATGGCCGATCCGTATAGATGTATTCCCCTATCGAATAAAAGGGATTTTGTCCCGGCACTTTATACAGAGGAGATTGCAAACATTCTGAAAGACGGGATGATTCTGGCTGGGTCGCTACCTGGGCTATGAGAACGTGTTTTTTTCCATAGCGCCATGTCAGCACACGCTCTTCCCAATTTTCCCAGGGCTCTTCAAACTTATAGTGACACACCCAAGGACGTGTCAACCATGCTAGATTTATATCATCGACGAGAACGAGACATTCCTGATTAGATGTCGCTGTAAGTTTGGTGTCGATGCTATCATATTGACGACCGGCCTTAACCTGCTCCGAGGCAATGAAAAGACCTCCGATAACGGCGATACACGAAGCTGCAAAGGTATATGTATGGAATCTCTTTTCGAAAAAGGATATGTAGTCAAGCACCCGAAGCAGAAGAATTATTGCAAAGAATTCAACGCCATAAACCGCCCGCACATTCAAAGCTCCCACTGCTGTAATAAACACTATAGAGATAATCCAAGCAGTGAGCCATATCAGATTCTCTCTGAAAAAGTGCATCGAAGCCGACTTTCCCGTAAATAACAGAACGAGAAATAAAGCAATCAATATGTAAGATGCTCGCAAGAAGGCGAATGCGCGAAAATGCAGCGCCATTACACCACCGGCCCACTCAGCCCCATCACCAGACATACTGGCCGCGCGTCCGAAGTTTGATGGAGCCAAAACAAGCAAACATGCGCCTATGGCAAATAGCACAAGTGCCCCCCATTGATGAGGCGAAACGCGAAACCGCCTTTGCCACAGCCAAGCTATCAATCCGGCACCTATACCTATAACGAGGCCTTCGTGAGACCACCCTGCAACAAATGCCATGAACCACAAGAGCAGAGTTTCGAGTCGGGTTCGCTTATCAGACCAAAACAAGTACAGGAACATCAGACAGAAAACTGAGCTCCACAGATAGTTAACACCATAGGCTATACCGTTGTACAGGCAAGTCGGTTCTGGAATGAGCAAGAAAAAAATTGTTAAAGAGATTATACTTTTACCCCATTGACTGAAATTCCCGCCCAAGCAGGTTTTGCCTAAGAGCCATCCGAACAGGGCAAACATCAGCGCAGCAAATACATTGTAAGCATTCTTTCCTAAAAGCCCGCAAAAAGTCTGGACTATGGTATGAACCAGCCCGCGTCCGTTCTTCGTAAAGTAATGATGCCACTGCGACTCGAAGACATCGGAAAGACTTTGTATTTCCTGATTGACATCCAGATTGTGAGGATGCCCATTGAATACGGGGTTCTCAGGATAGATGTGCGCATAGAGTGCATCGTCCATCACAAAAGGCAGGCTCTGGTTCAATACATAGAAGATGCCGACTAATGATATAAATATCAAAAAGTAGAATGATTTTCTCATATTGACAAGACGTTTTATTATATGGGGGGGAATCGTAAAACTTTTCGTTCAAGTTTTACGACATAAATTAATGATGGTTTCAATCCACTCTTTAAAGCGCGGGCATTTTGAAAGCATTTGCTCCATCCCGATTTCTAAGGCTATCAGATTTCCCTCTATTACTTTCTGGTAATTGGGCTTAATGGACAGAATACGTTTGGACGGGGCCCCCTCTGGTGTGGTATTTATATCCTCTGGATTCTCATACGCATTGACAATTGCGGCAGTTTGCATCGCCAGATTCTCTTCGAAGTACGTACTGAACCCTTTGTTTGAAGCAAACAGCAATGCTTCGAACTCATGCATTTGGATATATGGAATGAATCTATGGTCTTGAATATCCTCTCCTATGCACTTCTCCATTTCGTAGACTTGCTCTACATGGATTTTCTTTTGTCCCCACTTTTCTTTGTGTGGAACATCCGGAATTCTGAAATAATCCACAAGCATCGTGACGACAAAATCATCATTCGAAGAATACAACAACCGCTTTACATCATTTCGAAGATGATTATAATTGACAAAACCGCCACGCCCCGATTTGCTCGTCTTTATCAGCAACGGCACAACGTTATAAATCCCATTTTGCGACAGATAAGGAGCAATCATTGAGTTGACAAATTCCTGCTCTGTCTGCCCCTCTACGATGATATATAATCTCTTCATGGCTGTCCCCCTATAATATTCTTTTCCCAAATATCTCCTATACTATATTCATCCAGCCAAATACTTAGCGCGTCTTCATCCAATCTGCTAAAAACTGTTTGCTGATTTTTCCTGTCAACAACTATAATATCCTCCGGAGTAAAGCAGTTCACCATATTAACGGATTGGGTAGCCAATATAACCTGTTTGTCTGCTGCCACCCGCTTAACCAAGGCGGCGACCTTATTAATTGCCGTTGGATGTAATCCTAATTCCGGCTCATCTATAATAATGGTTTCGGGCAGATTCGGCTGCAGAAGCAAGGTTGCCAAGGCAATAAAACGCAGCGTTCCGTCGGAGAAACTGTTAGCATCAAGATACAGGTCCGAACCGGATTCTTCCCACTCGAGTGTAATCATGCCCTTCTGATTGGGATTCTCCCGGAGTTTGAAACACTTAAAATAGGGAGCCACTGAGCGAACAACGCCCTCAATCAGCATCAAAGTCTGCGGATCGTTTTGCTTCAGCCTGAAAAGACACGCTGCGAGATTTGATGCATCATGACGCAATGCTTCGTTGTCGCCGATGTTGCATTCCCGTCTCATTGGAGAAGTAAGGCTGGTATCATGGAAATGATAGACAATAAAACTTTTCAGGAATGTCCTGAGATATCCGGCTCTCCATTTCGGACTATCAAGAATGGAGGATTCCTCTACAGCATTATCCCAATCCACCCGGTTCCATAACTTACTGTAACTTTTTGTATTTTCGCCTTTAGTGTTAAAGTAATCCCCGGACTTTTCTATAAAAGCCTTGTTTCCAACAGCAGGCTTCAATTGAAAGTAAAAAGCGTTAGTATTTGAAAAATCTATCAGACTCGAAACAAAAGATGAATGTTTTACCCCCTGATAGAGGAACCTTTCAAATCCTCCCCGCTCAAGCACATAACTGCCTAACCGTTTATTCAATAATGCGCTTACTATTTCAAAAAAAGAAATAAGATTGCTTTTCCCGACACCATTGGAGCCTATTAATACATTTAGGGGACCAAGTCTGATGTCGGCATTTTGAATTGATTTATAATTTTGCAGTATAATTCGTTCTATCATGTTTTATATTTTAAAGAAAATTTCCATTGCTGCATTGAGACATTATCTTCAATACAATTATATCCAATGATGGCGCACCAATTGCTGGCGCAGCCAATGTAAAGCGACATATAGCATAGAAAAATTCGTCTTCTTCATTTTTGTATAATGAGTAAGCATTTCAGGAGTATTGCACCAACAATTGATTTCAAATTCTAAAATCTCATAAAGCAATGCCTTGCTGAAAATCCCATTTACTTGTATGGTTGGTATATACCATGCCATTGCCTTTTCGGGTTGATGATGAGACAAACTGAGTCCGCCATCTTCTTGAAAATAAATAACTACAGGCTTCGCAATGTATGCCACTTCATCACATTGCATCATGCGCCATCCGAATTCATAGTCTTCGAAAAAAGCCATTCGTTCATCAAAGGCTCCATATTCTCGTATTAAACTGAGATGTACCAAGGTGGCTCCTGGGCGCGGATAAAAACGATTAAGCCACTGCATCAAATATGGAAAGCGTGTCTTATGACAGGAAGCAGATTGCCTGATGTCTCCAATTTCTTTTCCTCGCTGTATAGTCTTCACACCACCAATAAACATCCGGCAGGAAGGGTATTTTTGAAACATGCCTACAAAAACCGACAACGCATCTGATTCCAATACATCATCAGCATCCAAAAAGAGAATCCATTCACACGAAGCCTCTTG
>Ga0326513_10002382_pt1 | contig 13900 bp, 18 predicted proteins | sample 2_2465_0518_D_FD_203654 | JGI IMG/M metagenome (GOLD analysis project Ga0326513, IMG submission 203654) | Bovine rumen microbial communities from UC Davis, California, United States - 2_2465_0518 | ecosystem: Host-associated > Mammals > Digestive system > Stomach > Rumen | place: USA...
CTTAGTACTTCTCTCTTGTCATATAAGTACTAAGTGGATCAGCCTTTCCCTTAGCACTCTCAATATCTCCACGAGAATCCTTATAGGCTCCTCCTAAGAGATAGGTAGTGTAATACCCGTTCCATTCGGGATTCCATTTATCGACTGCAAATACAAATTTATCTGCATTTATTCCATAGTCCCTCGCAAATTTGTTTAGAGACCAAATAGTCATCTGAATAATTTCACCAGCAGTATATTGTCCGGGTTCTTTATCCTTACTAACTACCCAGCTGTTTCTATAAAGAAGCATACTGAGATCAATAATAGCATATTTAAATTTATTATTTGTCATCTAGTTTTATTAAATCCGTAAAATAAAAAGATAAGAGAGTAATATTCTATGTTATTAACTGAAACATACTCTCTTATCTTACTAAAAATTTTTATAAACTTTTAGAATGGCAGATCTGTACCATCACTTCCACCAGCAAAAGCTGGCTTATTGAAGGAAGAATTTCCTCCGAATGTTGGTCCATTACTGTTGAAGTTAATTGGATTACCTCCTGTAACGGGATCTTGATGAGTTGCAGCAGGATTGTTGTATGGATCACTCATGTTCATCTGAGCAGCAAAATTACTTGGATTAGCTGCTACATTGGTATTTCCATAAGTTCCCATGTTCTGATTTGCTTGTTCTGCTTTCTGCTGATTCATCTCTACCAGAACAGGATCATTTGTCATTTTACCTCTTGAATCGGTTGGAGTCTGCTTGTCAAGAACTAACTTATTAGTCTGAGCAATAGCCTCTTCGATACTAGTTCCGTTCTGCTTAGCCATTCTAATATGTGCCAATTGATCAGTCATAAACTCAATAGTTTCTGTGATCAACTTAGCATTAAACAAATTTCTCTGATTAGAAGGAACATCCATGTCACTCTTAGCCTGCCAGCCGAGGAAACTCTCTACGGGGTTTTCCATTTCAAGTGCCTCTTCCTCAGGTATAGTTACTCCGTTGAGGAATGACTCGTTAATCTGGTGACTAACCGAGATATTGAAGCCAGGACCGGCTGGATTATCAGCTACTGATAACATCATGAATCCTTTTCTACCAGTAAGATCACGATTATACAGGTCATTGATCCAGTCATCATTTCCATTCATACCGCCATTCATAATACGCATATCTACGATATTACTATTAACGATATCCAAGAAGTTCTTAGCTGTCAAGATGAATAGACCACTAAAGTTCTGCTTAGCTGGTTTTCTAGGTTCACCTTCTGCAAACATGTTAATGCAATATCCATGGAAGATTGTATAGTTCTTTCTTCTAATTAACTTAGAAATAGTTGGATCCATAGCATTATTTCTGCCGTCCAATTCTGTATACAATTCGTCCCAAACTGCATAAGCACGTCTAAGGAGCTGTTCGTCTTGTGCTGTTAGACTAGAAACCTCTCTACCACTCGAAGGATCTTTAACTGTGTATCCCGAAATTGGCAGAATTCTAATCCACGCATTGTAAAGTGATTCGCTTCCGTCTGCTGCAATGTTCTTCCTAGGAATATTGATCTCTCTAGTTCCGAGCAAAGATACAAATGGAAAATCACTAATTGTACTGTTAAACGGTAAGATTTGATACTTACCAAAGTTTCCTCTAAAATTACAATAAATTCTTTGAACTAACTTCTTACTTTCAAAATTCTTTTTCTTAGTGTTACTTGGTGAAATCGAATTAATCTTCTCTAAAAATGAATCAACTGTATAACCCATAATAATAAATCTTTAAAAAAATTTGTTTAATTGAAAATCTAAAAAATTGAATATAAATAAATCTTATCTTGTAAAAAATCTTTTATTGTCTTATTACACATCTTACAAATAAGAACTATAAAAACTTATTTTAGTAATCTCTCACACATCTAGAGAGTTATGTATTTATATATAAGAAATTTACGTCTATTTTAATAAACTTATTCTTTCTACAGATAAGGATTTGGGGGCGTTCCATATATAACTTTTTTTGTTTTGAGAACGTCTAAATCCTGGTAGATAATATCACTTCTAACGTTAACACCTACTTGATGCATTGCCCAACCTAGACAAGTTAGATTCTTTTCTTCATCAAAGAGCATTTCATCCGGAATATTGAGTATCTTTGGAAGAAATATTTTCATTGGCTTTCCAGTATCGGTTGCCTCTATTTCACCAGATGTCTTCATCAACTCAAATAAGTCCGAATATTTTTGGCCTTCACTATATTTAAGTACATCCCCATTCCACATAGTCTTAAACTCAATTCTCATTAAGTAAGGTTCGATATCACATGAGGAGAATGTAGATAGGCGGGAAATGATCTTTATTCCATTCCTGGCCATCCAATCTATATTCTCCTGTGGATAAGTTGGATCATTTATAATTACTACTTTTCCAAATAGATATCGAAAGCTCATGGGGTTTACATAAATATACCTCTCAATTCCTTTAGATGCTACCGGTACACCTAAGTAGGTAGCTTCAATAAAAGAATCTAAGTCTCCTTTGTTAACCCACTGTTTTATCATTCGTTAATTATCCCCCGAATATAAAACAACAACGCCGTCCTCCAATTCAATTTTGGAAGGGGGATAGGTTTCGCTCATTTCTTCTTTGTATTCCTGCTCAGTTATTCTCTGAAGTGGAACTACAGATATTTCCTTGAGATCTCCCCTATCATCAACTGTTAGGATATTTCTTAAATACCCTCCGCCACCATCATAGAAAATTTCTTTTGGAAACTCTCTCCAGTCGACGTAGATAACTTCATAAACTTCTTCTATTTCAGATAGTTCTTGAAGTTGAAATTCTTCTAGTGCTCTATAATGTCTACTCATCTGTATTATAATTTTTGAACTAATTTTTCTACATATTCGGTTGGACTAAATTTCTTAAGCTCTTTTAACTTATCTTTTAGCCCTTTTATTCTAGCAGTATTGTCTTTATTTTTTCTTAGCTGAGCAATTGGTTTATCCATTACAGCTTTAACCACTTCAGCCGGCATACCAAAAGCATTACATATTTCTTTATCTGTTGCTTTTGGATTTTTATTTAAGATATAATCTGCTATAACCGGAATAGCCTCCTGTACCATTATATCAAACTTAACCTTCTCAATTTTCTTTAAATTAACATCATGAAGTAGTTGGATATAATTTTTATAAGTATAATCTAACCAGTCTTTTAGTGGTATTCTAAATGCAGTCTTCCCATCAGTCACATTAAGATTATAAACAGTCGCATCATAGCAGCATTGTCTACATAAAGTCTCAAGTTGATCGATGGTTATATTCCTATTATTTACTAAACCAACAAACATCTTAGGTCCATGTATATCCGTTAAATCATCAACAAATACATAACCGGATTCAACTAATTTATTGATCTTTCTTAAGTTTGGCGTAAATATTTCAGTACCACCACTAAACAAGAATCCTACCTTTCCATCCTCAGTTATATGCTTCTTTAGCCTATATGAATAAATAACTCTGCCTTTTCCTGTTTCCCAAAGTCTCTGAAGTTCTGAATTTGCTTTATCCAAAATCAAATCAACATTTGGTTCTAGGAGATTTGGATCATTATTTATATAGGCTTTATATAACGACACTGGAGAAAAGTTTGGATAGACTGTACTAATACCATAACCAATTCCACTAACTAACCCCTTAAACATCAACGCTAAAGGAAAGACAGTTGGAATATATGGTATCTCTTCTGGCCCCACAGGTGACTCTATTCTAGGCACACACTGAAGTAGGGGCGTTATTATTTCGTAATAAAGATCAGATAAGCATGATTTAGTATATCTTAATGCACCGGGTTCTTTAATGTCTCCAAGAATCGAAGTCATACCGAATGCACCCTTTCCACTAAATATTCCACTCCTAACCATTGAACCTAAGAGATATCTCATAGAATCAATAGAATGTGGATGATACGATGCCATCTTATTTACTACTTGAACACTAGGTTGCATCTGACCCTTCGGAAATTGAAGTCCAGACCAAATTAATCTTCGATACGATGGTTTACATCCATCATAAACATTAGCTAGTGCTCTTTGATTATCTATATAACTGGCCGCATCAAGAATAGCATCTTCGGTGGCCTGTCCAATAGGTAAGATCTCTATTTCTTTAAATTCTGGTAATTCCTGTTCTGATTTTTTTCTTCGTCCCATTATTATAGGTCATTGAAATTATAGGGATTACTGAGAATTCCCTTATTGAATAATAAACTCTTTCGTTCGTTAATATCTTCATTAAGTCGTCTCGCATACTCTAATCCATCAGGAGTTATTTGTACTAATCTCCTGGTTTTTGGGTTAAAGAAGCTATCGTAAACCTCTCCCGACTCTGGTGATAATGATGCAAGACCTTTCCATCGATCATAATGTTTTTTAGTATCAAGATCAAGTGGAAGCGTTGTTTTAGGATCACAGGGATCATCTGGATAATAGTATGTTACTTTACCAGTCTTTTTACTAATCCCTCTAAACAAGGGGGATAAAGCTCTATATACCATTCCATGATCCACTAAGAAGCGTGCAAATTTCGAAAACAGGTAAATCAATTCATTAAATATACCTGATCCATCGGCATCTGCATCAGTCGCAATTATTATTTTACTATATCGCGATTTCTTCATAATTATTTCATGCGCTTCTTCATAAGATTGTGCATCTTTTCCTACCCAGTTAACATCAAGTCCTAAACCAATGATGTTAAATATATCACCAATTACTTTAGACTCAAGTGCTCTATCTACACCTTTATCAGTCACATTCAAAATCTTACCTCGAAGACCTAAGATAGCAAAATCTTTAGTATCTGGTCTACCCATCACTAGACTACCTTGAGCTGAGTTACCTTCCACAATAAACAATTCACAACCACTTCTATCTTTAGATGTAGCATCTGCAAATGTTTTGGGAAAGTTAGCTTTAGCTCTAAATTGAGAGACTCCACTTAAAGAATCCATCATTCTGGCCGCCTTATCAATGGCTCCAATACTCTTCATTGATTCCGCAAGTTGATTTAATTTCTCAACTACTATATCCCAATACTCAGGATCTTTCTTAAATATTTTAATAATGTCCTTTACTATTGGTGCGAAATCTGCCAGTTTTACTTTAGTTATTGCCTTCAGATTTTCCTTGGTCTGTGAATTAAATTGACACTCGTTAGCTAAGACAATCATACAGAACTGCATTCCATTTAAGAGGCAATCATGTTTGATTTTATAATGCTCCTTCAGTGCCGTCTTTAATACACTCTCGGCGATTTGAATATGTTGACCCCTATTAGTATCCAAGCCATTAACGGAACCATTTTCTACTTTAGGTCCCAAAGCTGGATCTACTTCAAAGGTCAAATAAACACCTACCTGTTTGTTAACTGAATTATCTTTTGGTATAATTGTCTTGAGAATTTCAAATTTATACGGTTTGATTTGACTCGAGATTTTTCCACCGTCAACTACAACATTTATTTTCCTTCCATAAAATTTTTCTTGAATAAGAAGATAATATTGAAGATTCTTGATTGGAATATCTGCATGAGTCGATTCGAATATAGTTGGATCTGGTCTGAAGAGAACAATAGTATTCATATCTTTGGGAATACTAATGTAATTTTTAATTCCCTTAAAGATCTTTTTCTCCAGATCTCCTAATTTTCCAGCTCCTTCATATACTTTCTTTCCTTTCTCACAGACAATTATATAATATAAGTTCTTTTTTTCACGAGGTCCTGCTTTAGTCCAGCATTCATAGACCTCTTTTATAGACGTATTATAATTTTTGTCAGTAATCTTTGATAATAATACATAAACTTCACTACATGCATTTACTGCCGCCGAACCCACACCATTTAATCCAACTCGTGTAGTGTCACCAGCCTCGAATTTGGAACCCGAGTGAAGTGATAGAATACTTAAGGCTGCTTGAGTCATCTTAGGTTTATCTATACTCATTGAGATAGGTATACCTAATGAATTATCAGCAACAAATAAAAATCCGTTAAAGTCATTACTTATCAAAATCGTATCACCTTTTCCCGATTCAGCAATGATATCACAACTGTTATCACAAATTTCTCTCAGTGGAACAGTCGCATTATCCAAACCGCCTAGATACATACTAGCTCTGTGTCTAACATTATCCGGGAATGGTAATAATCTAATTACTTCTTCTTTTTTATCCATTTTGATTTTATATTATCGTGTTTATTTTTCATTACTTATAAGACTTTAAGCGGAAAATGAAAAGAAAAAAGAAGGGAACGAATCCCTCCCTCTTATTTTCCGAAGCATAAGTCAGCTAGATTATGACCAATCTCTGCACCAAAACCACAACAGATACCTATTAAGGTAAATCCAATGATCCCATAGCTACAAAGTTTCGTCTTACTAACCTTTCCCTCTTTATTCTTAGGAAGATGTTTCTTTACTTCTTCTTTTAGATCTTTTTTTAGATCTTCTACTCCTAGATCAAATTTTATATCCATAGTATTTTATATTATAAATTAATACTATATATAAGGGTATAAAAGGAAGAAAATAACTCCAATCTTCCCAGACTAGAGTTACCCGAATTATGAATAAATTCTTACTTTTATGATAAATTCATCTTTCATTTATAAGGAAATGAGGGAAAATAAAAAATAACCCATATCCATCTCGGACTTGAGTTATTCTGCTAATTTTCTTACGGTTTTTCGTATAACTATTGCATATATAAGGTTTTCTCGGCCTCTGGAATTCTGCCTCAATCTTGTTAATTCCTTATACATGATGAAATTAAAAATAAATAATAATAATATGAATTGGTTTAAAAAACAACGAGACAATTTTAGGTTGTTAGTTCGAAAACTTTCTCTCCGATTCATCTATTGGTCATATTGGAAACTGGGTAATAGAACAGTATACGATGCATATGATCTACTAGCTACGGGGAAGGATGTTGAAGATACATACCTAAAAACAAAGACTACATGGATAGTTACCAAGTTTAATACCAAAAAAATTAAACTTGTTGCTGAAAATAATCTAAAAGCTATCCTTATTAAATTAATTGAACGCTCTAAAGGAGATTGGTTAGGTCCAAGCAGAAGTGATATTCCATTTCTTCGAGATAAGGTTGAAGAAATAGTGGGTAGATTTACTTTCTTTGAAGAATCAGTTATTATGTATGATGGAATAGAAATTCACTGTACAATAAAAGGGGCTAGTCCAGACATAACTAGACTATTCCTAATGATTCAATTACTGTATGGCGACTATGAACATTAAAGTCAACGTACGTGTAACTAAGAAAGAAAAGAAACAACTTATTCAAAAACTAGGATATCATACCCGTCCCTTTAAAAAGATGTTTGAAGACTTAGGATATACTGTAGTAGGCGATATATCTGTTGGAATATTAAGATCAAATGACTTAATTTGCTGGAAAAAGCAAGAAGAATATGATCTCTTCAAACGAGTAATTTTCTCTCTTACTATAAGTCTTGGTTGTGCCGGAGGGTGCCGAACCTGCCCTTGGGGTAATAATATCTGTATAATTACTAAAGTAGGTGAAGAAATGTTTGGGATCTTAGAAGATCATCGTCTTGATGCAGTTTTCGAAAAATATATAGAAACAACTATTAAAGAACAAGTTTTCAACAATGAATATTAATCTTTGGATTAAGGCTGGAATTAGAGAACAGAAAGCTGTAGTTCAAAATCTAGGCTATTCAGTTAAGACGGTTCGAAGATTCTGTAAAGAAAATTTAAATCTATCACCAGAAAACATTCGTATCTTAGAGATGCAAAATATGCTGGATAGAAACATATGTTGGAAAAATGAATCCGAATTTCAAAAGATTAAACTCGAAATACTCGGATTCCTTACTAGATATAAATGTACTAATGGTAATGGATTCAGGTACGCTTACTTAGAGAACGGTTGTACTCGCTGTCCTAAATCTAAGATATGTTTTGTTGGAGGGAAAACTTTTGTTAATTTTCCACACGAATATAGTTTAGAGTTAGTATTTAAAAATTACATAAATTCAAAAGTAATCGATGAATTTCTACTTTAACTTGAAATCAAAGAGTGTACAGAAGATACTTACTCGACATGGGTATATTTGTATGACGTTTAGAAAATTTCTATATAAATGTGGCTGGACTAGAGCTGAAGTAGATGACTTTACTTCAAAGAGAGTGGCCAGTTTCGGAGTATGTTGGAAAAATGATGAAGATTTTGCTAAAGTCAAAAACCGCTTCTTAACCTTATATACGACGAATGATAAGGTAAATGATATGTGGTATTTTTGGGCAAGATACGATCCATTCTTACTGAAACATTCACAGCAAGTGACTATTAAACAATTAATTAGAAAGAAAATTTGTGAAATAATATGACAGAAAGAGTAGTAGTAATTTATCATAGAGTTGATTTTGATGGTATTTTTTCGGGATGCATAGTTAAGAAATGGGCCCTTGATCAAAATGGTGTTGAACCAGATATGATTGGGCATAACTATGGGGACACTATTCAGCCAGTCGAGGCATTCTACGGATATGATCATATTATTATGGTCGATATCAGTTTTCCACCAGCTGTTATGAAAAGCTTTTACGATGAATGCAGAAAAGGTAGATTTAAAATAACATGGATTGATCATCATATAACGGCGGTCAATAGTTCAATGGAGTACGGTTATTCAGACCTCCCCGGATTAAGGAAGATTGGAACAGCTGCCTGCGAACTAACTTGGCAATATTTTTATGGGAACAATACTCCGCAAATTATTCAATATCTCGGCGCCTATGATGTATGGGACAAGGATAGATTTGATTGGGAAAATGAAATCCTCCCTCTTCAAAGTGCACTTAGAGAAGAATATGGAGTTGGTGAATTCTTTATTTGGCCAGTATTTGTAGAGCTGATAGAGAAGAGCTCGGAGATGCTACCAAAGCTTATAGAAATTGGAAAATTATTAAATCGATATGATGCGATTAGATTTAAATCCATCGTTAAACGTTTTGCATTTCCAATTACTGTTGCTGGAAAATATAATGGAATAGCCTTAATGGGAACTGACTTCACATCCTTAGTATTCCAAAGCGTCTTAGATCAATACGACGTTTATTGTGTATTTAATCGAAAACAGGATGATTCAGGGAACGAAGTCTATGTTTTATCATTATACGCAGAACCTGGTCGTATTCCCGATATGAATCTAGGAGTATATCTTAGAGAACAATTCGGCGATAACGCGGGCGGTCATGCAACGGCAGCTGGAGCACAAATTCCAAGAGAAGCATTTGATAAACTATTAAATTCTAGAGAAATATGATAATAGCAGTCTTAGATCAGAAATATAAAATTGGAAGTGGACGAGGAATTAGTGCTATAGAGAAACCCGGACTTCTTCAAAAACTAAATCTCATAATAGAATGGGATTTATGTAGCTTTCCTAAAAAAGAGGTTGGGAAGAAAGAAGAAGAAGTAGATGTCCTTGACGATGAAGGAAATCCAACGGGCGAGAAAACCAAAAAAGAAGTTCCTATCCTAGAGGAAGATAAAGAATTTTTAGGAGAGGAACCAGAATTGAAACCCGGAAACTGCTTTCTCTACGACGGTCAAGTAATAGGGATAGATACGGAAGAAAGACTGGTTCTCTTGGTGACGGAAACAGGACCCTTAGCAATACAGAGACTGTGGGACGATACAATTGAACCAGAGCTAACTTTAGTCTATAATGATTCGCCGGTCGATCAAGTAGATTGGCAATTAATCGAAGAAAAAAATCTTCCTCCAGACATTGAATTGGAGGAAGGAAGAATCGATTATAAGTATTGGAAAATCTGGCGAGATAGATTTGTGGAGGGAAGACTAGATAAGGAATTTAAATCACTAATTGAATGTAAATTAGAATCTGAAGACTTCCTCCTACCAATCACAATCTACTTAAAACCCTGGTCATTCTTATATTCTCCTGATAGTATGGTAGATGAAGAAATGACTAAAGAAGTGGTTATGCAAACCCTAAGTTGGTTTATAGAAAGTTATGATCGCGCGAAAGTTGAAAAACCGGGCGAATAAAAAAAAATAGAGTATACTATATTTTCATAGTATGCTTTATTTTTTTCTAGACGTTGTTTAAGAGTCTCTAATCTAAAGAGCTCTGCGATCTTACCTAGCTCTTCCTTCATCCCAGGTCTTCCAATTTTTTTAAAATGTGTTGGAATGAACGAATATCCCAGGAATCCTAATAGGCACTTTCCTATCACGATCATAAATCTTCCTCTGTCTAGAAAATGTTGTCTAAAATTTAATTCTTTATTCAATTTAATAAATATATTATTGTCATATGTCTAAAAGTTATTTCTTTGTACTCCAATCTATTCCAGAAATAGTATCTCTACTAAGACCACAATAGATCTTCGCTCCGGCATTTGCTTCCCAATCTTTAGTGGTAGTAGTCTATTATACCACGTAGAGGTTCCGGAGATATGATAATAGATAAATATGTGAGAGACATTTTTACACATCTCTCACATATAAGGGTTTAAGGGGATTATTTCTTTTTAAGACGATTTATTCGGTTTTCCCAAATCATCTTAGCATGTGGATCAGTGTCTTTATGTTCGCGGACCCAATTATAGAAACTTCGATCTTTAGTTTTGCCAAAGTCTTCAAAATTCCCTCTCTCACACATCTCAATAGCTTTGAGTTTATTCCTACCAGTTCGTAAACCTGGTCTATTTTCCCAAATTATCTTAGCATGTGGATCAGTGTCCCTATTAGCTAAAACCCAATTATAGAAACTTCGATCTTTAGTTTGGCCACAGTCTTCGAAATTCCCTCTCTCACACATCTCAATAGCTTTGAGTTTAAATTTATTAGGTTGTAAACTTTGTCTATTATTCCAAATCATCTTAGCATGTGGATCAGTATCCTTATTCGTTAAAACCCAATAATAGAAACTTCGATTTTTAGCCCAGCTAAAGTCTTCGAAATTCCTTCTTTCGCACATTTCAATAGCTTTGAGTTTATATTTACTAGGTTGTAAACTTTGTCTATTATTCCAAATCATCTTAGCATGTGGATCAGTACTCTTATTTCTTCTAACCCAGTAATAGAAACCTCGATCTTTAGTTTTGCCAAAGTCTTCGAAATTCCCTCTCTCACACATCTCAATAGCTTTGGATTTATGCTTACTTGTAGTAAGTCTATTTTCCCAAATCATCTTAGCATGTGGATCAGTATTTCTATTTACCCAAACCCATATATAGAAACCTCGATCTTTAGTTTTGCCAAAGTCTTCGAAATTCCCTCTTTCACACATTTCGATAGCTTTGGATTTATGCTTACCATATTCTAATCTAGTATCTAATCTAGTAAGTCTATTATTCCAAATCATCTTAGCATGTGGATCAATGTCCTTATTCGTTAGAACCCACCGATAAAAACCTCGATCTTTAGTTTTGCCAAAGTCTTCAAAATTCCCTCTCTCACACATTTTGATAGCTTCAGCTTTATAATCTCTTCCACTACATTTTGTAAAAAGATTATTAATTCGATTAATAAAATTAATTACTGATTGACCATATCGATGTATTTCTAATCTAGGCTTATAAATTCCACCAGTACTTTGAACAAGTTCTTGCTCTTTCTTATTAATTGCAAGTAGAGGTGAATTATTAAGGTTATTGATATTGATTGCTCCATATCCCTTGGCTGTAACTATATTCCCCACAAAATCAAATACAATCACGTCATCCGTCTTAATATTATCAAAACAGCGTCCAAGCTGTTGTTTATATAGGACTTGTGATCTAGTTCCACGAAGAAATAATATTGCGTTAAGGCCGGGAATATGAAGTCCCTCATTAGCCATATTAACGGAAATTAGAATATCCAATTCATCGATGGAACTGCGTTGAGTCATGAATTCAGCTAGAGCTCTCTCATTCTCAACTTTTGTTCTTTTCGACGATAATTTGTGGATATTTACTTTCTTAAACCCAACGGCAGGGGCAGTAAACCACCCAGTCAAAAGTGCATCACTGTTTTCTACCTTATCTAAAGATTCTACGAAAACTGCAATCTTCTGACGTCCATGGGCTGGAGTAAAATACTCAGATAGTGAAGTAACCGCATAATTTCCTATTAGTTTAGGAACACCACTAACCATTGTCCACTCTGGTCTTATTTTCTTCCATGCCTCCTGTGCCGGTATAAATTTTGGATCTATTTTTTTAATTTCAAAAAGTTTCTTTACTGCTCCATTAAAGGGTTCATCGAGTGTATAATAAGTCTCAATATACTTTACACTGAACTTGTAATAACCATTAATGAAAGCATCCTCAAAACTCAATGTTTCAAAAATTTTTCCACCAAAAAGTTCTGCAGCCATGTCACGACCGTCTCCTCGGATATGTTCTGCAGATAATCCCAGGACATGAGCCATGGGATTTGCTTGGAGAATTGCTTCGTATGCTTTTCTCCACGCTTTTCCACCCAATCTGTGATATTCATCTACAATGATCAGGCCTAAGTTTTTCGGGATAACAAAATATTTACTTAATGTTCCCGGATAAGTTCCATAGGTAACATTCTTTGCTGTCATCCTCGGTTTAATACTATTGTCCAAGATCCTATCATTTGGTGTTAGAATCAGGACATTTTTGCCTTGTCTCTCGTACTCATCAGCAAAAGCAGCTGCGAGATACGATTTGCCAGCGCCCTGTGTTCGGGCAGTACAAATTTTTTTCTCGATCTTCAAAATCTTTAATAATGAATTAAAGATAATTTGATTCTCTTTTGTTAATTTTCCTTTCATTTTTCTAATTGTTTTTATTTTATACTTTTAATTTATTTTCTCTCTACATATAAGAGTATGAAAGGGACAAAAAAAATCCAGGACATTTTTACATATCCTGGATTGAACCCTTTATAAATCTTCAATATTAAGTGATATTATTTTTTTGACTCCACCTAGTTCTCTTTTTAGTGCTTTATTTTCTCTCCTTAAAGAATTAATTTCCTCGGACATCTTATTTAGTTTATGACCCATCTTTTCAACGGTCTTAAGTAAATTACCGAGCTTCTCAGAATTACCCGAGACTTTTTTTGCAATAGTATCCGAACTCATAATAGATAAAAATTAAGGGTTCTCGAGGAAGATAAGTTCCCCGCTCAGGTATAAGGGAATGAAAAGAAAATAGGAGAGAATTTCATGCTCCCCAATTTTCTATCTTTCGTAGTGTAGGTAGGATATCCTCTCCTTGAAATTTTTTCATTACTATAAAAGAATATTCACCTGTTTTTTTGATCCAGGCTAACTTTCCTTTATCATGCGGAAAGTAATATAATCCTCCACCTTCATTAAAAATCCCTAAAAGAACTAGATTATATATCTTAGTATCTTTCTTATTTTTAATGCAAACAAACTCTCCATACTTTCGTAAGGAGATGCTTAGGTCACCAATGATCAATCGATTCCCTTTCCATAGTCCGTTTAATTTTTTGGACCATTGAATTAGTTTTAGGATGTCTTGATAATCCTCAGGACATTCCACTAGATCCTTTAAAATTTCTTCATCTGCTTTCATAATATACGATTTTATTGTTATCTATATATAAGGGTATAAAGGAAAAATAACCAGTGTTTAATCTGGTTATTAAGAAGGACATATACCCATGCCCCATAGGTCTTCCACAGTTCTCTTCTGGGAGGGTTTTTTTACCGTCTCCCGAATTATATGAAAACTGTATAGTGACAACAATGTGTCACTCGTCTCCTCATCTTCTATGAGGTCGAGGAGAGATTCTTTTAAGTTCTCCCTCTCTTGTCTTGTTGCTAACATAATTGTAACTTTTTAGGTG
>Ga0326513_10002383_pt1 | contig 13898 bp, 15 predicted proteins | sample 2_2465_0518_D_FD_203654 | JGI IMG/M metagenome (GOLD analysis project Ga0326513, IMG submission 203654) | Bovine rumen microbial communities from UC Davis, California, United States - 2_2465_0518 | ecosystem: Host-associated > Mammals > Digestive system > Stomach > Rumen | place: USA...
CGTCTTGGACGGCCTGCTCCGCGGTGATACCTCCGCCCGCGCCGCTTTCTATCATTCCGCAATAACAGACGGCTATCTCTCACGTAACGAAGTCCGCGAGATCGAAGGGCTCGAAAGAGTCGACGGTCTTGACGACTACCTGTACCCTCTCAACCAGGGCGTGGTGGGAGAAGAACCCGAAAAACAAGAATAGCTATGGCAGATATTTCATTCCGTTACTTCACAAATCCTGAAATACGGGAACAGGGCGAAGGCCGCAAGGTGACCTTCGTCGCATCCGATAGCACAAGGGATTCCGCCGGCACCGTGCTCAACCAGGAAGGCTGGGACCTCACCCGTTTCAACAAAAACGGCATCATCGGCTACCAGCATAAGGTGTACGGCGGCTGGAACGATACCGACAATCCCGACAACGTAATCGGTAAGGGCCACGCATATATCGACGACGGCAAGCTGATGGTGGACGTGGAATTCGAGCCCGCAGAGATAAACCCTCTCGCGGAGAAGGTCTATCAGAAAATCCTCTTTGGTTCCCTGAAAGCCGTCTCCGTGGGATTCATCCCTCTGGGCGACGGTCACTGGGGCGAAGGCGAAGAAGCCAGCCGGGGAGGCAACCCTACCTACTATTTCGCCGGTCAGGAACTCCTGGAAGTCTCCGTGGTGAATATCCCCGCGAACCCGAACGCCATCAAGAAATCCATCGAAGAGGAGATTGCGAAGCTCCGCGAAGCCGACCCCGAGCCCGCTCATGAGCCGGCGCCCGAGGACCGCTCGCAGGAAAACGAAAATCGTTTGAAAGTAATAAAGGCAGCGGCACAAGCTGCATTAAGTATTAACAAATAAAATCCAACAACTATGCGTAAAATTGCAGAAATTCGCAAAGACATCGCCGAGGCCGTAGAGAGCCTTAAGAGCGTTGATGTCAAAGACCAGGCTGCTGTTGACGCTGCCGAGGTTAGGGTGAATGATCTTACCCGTGAACTGGGCCTTGCAGAGACCGCAGAGAAGGCCGAACGCGCCCTTGTCGTAGAACACCTCGAGAAAGAGGAGAAGAAGGGCAACACTTTCTCATTCATGCGTTTCCTTAACGGCGCCGCTTCCAGGCACCTCGATGGACTCGAGGCGGAGATGGCAGAGGAAGGCCGCAAGGAGTATGCTCGTAACGGCTTCGCCCCCAAGGGTGAGGTTATCCCCAGCGCAGTCTTCATGCGTACGGCATCCGGCCAGAAGGCAGGAGCAGCCGCAGACGGCGGCAACCTCGTCATCACCGGTCAGCACTACGTTGACGAGGTGAACGAGAGGCTCACCGTCCAGAAGATGGGCGCAACCGTTCTCTCCGACCTTGTCGGCAACGTCGACCTCCCTTCCGTAGGAGCCGTGACATTCGCTTTTGTCACTGAAGGCATCGCCGCCACCGTCAAGAAGGCAGCCGTCGCCAAGGCAACCCTCTCCCCTCGCGGCATCCGCGGCTTCATGGCCGTCACCCGTGACCTCCTTGCACAGAGCTCCCTGAACGTAGAGGCTATCCTCCGCGACAGGATCATCGCCGCTGAAGCAGCGTGCATCGACAAAGAGGCTCTCGCAGCTATCGTAACCGCAGCTACCAGCGCAGGCACCGCATTCAGCTGGGACAACATCGTCAAGATGGAGACCACTATCAACTCCGTGAACGCCAACCGCGGCAAGATGGGTTACATCCTTCCTGCAGCCGACTGGGGTCTCGCAAAGACCACCGTCAAGGCATCCGGCATCCCATCCTTCATCCTTGACAACGACAACACCATCAACGGTTACAAGGCCGACTTCTCCAACCAGTTCGCAGCCGACACCCCCGTCTTCGGTAACTTCGAGGACCTCTATATCGGCCGCTGGGGTGGCGTCGACATCCTCGTCGATCCCTACACCCTCGGTGACACCGGTGAGATCAAGCTCCAGCTCTTCTCCTATGCCGACGTCAAGGTCGCTCTGGCAAAGAGCTTCAGCAAACTCGTAATCGCATCCTAATGTATAGGCCATGACAAAGCGCAGAGAAATCCTTGAATACCTGATGCAGCCTTCGCTCGGTGAATTCCGCAATCACATCCGTCTCACTACTACGGAGATGGACGCGGACCTTATGTCGAAACTGAAAGCCGCCTCGGCATCCGCCGAGCATGTGATCGGGGAGATCATCGCTTTGTCAGACTTCACGCTCGCAGATACCTTCTCCCATTCCGTCACCTTCCCGGAGCGCCCCTTCGTGGGTGTCCGTTCCGTGAAGGTTGACGGGCAGGAGGTACCGCAGGCGTCCTGGACCGTAAACGGCAGCACGCTGACCTTCGCGGATGACGTGGAGGGCACGGCCATGGTGATAGTCTACCGCGCCGGACGCACGGAGGTGGAGTACGACATCCGCGCAGCCATACTGCTGCACGCAGCCGCCCTCTTCAACAATCCCGTCGACAGCGTGGAGACTCTCCCCAAGGCCTCATTCAACCTGCTGCGTCCTTACCGTAACTGGGAGTTGAAGGATGGAAAACAAGATTAATATAGGCGAGATGGACACCCGGGTGGAGATAATCAGGGCCATCCAGGGGACCGGCTCCCAGGGCGAGAAGACCTGGACGCTGGAAAGCTACGGACGTGTATGGGCGAAAGTCGAGCGCGACGTGGTGGAGTCCGTCGAGTCTATGAATCTTGAATCCGGCCACAACGTCCGCTGCACCATCTACAAGATTGCCGCGCTCACATCGAGGTGGCGCGTCCGCATCGACGGCGACATCTATGAGATAGAGTCCATCGATCCTATCTCCAGGGTGTCGCCCCTTTGCACGCTCACCCTCACAGCCATCGACTGACATGACATTCGAGATCCAAGGACTTGACGACTGCCTCCGCTGGATGGATAAGGCGCCCGAGAACTGCATCAAGGTCTCACGGGCCGCGATGCGTGACGCCTCCAGGGCCGTGTCCAAGAAGATGCGGCAGCGCACGCCCAAGCGCTGGCGCAGGCTTGTCAAGTTTGCCGTGAACAAGAATGCCAACGGCACCCTCGCCGCCTGGATCGGCCTCTTCAACGGCCATCAGCAGCAGGGCCACCAGAACAAGGATGCGAAGGCCATCGACGACTGGTTCAAGGCTTATTGGGCCAACTACGGCACGCTTACGCACCGTGACCAGAGCCACACCTTCAAGTACGGCATCAAGAACAGGAAGCGCAGAAACGACGTGGGCCAGCGGCCCATGAACTTCTTCGAGGCAGCCGCCAACGGCGCGGAATCCGAATTTGTTGACGCCTTCTCCAAGGCACTCGCGGAAAAGGAGCGCGATTTTTACGACAGATGACTGAAAGCATAGGAGCCAAGTTCGTGGAGGTGATAACGCCTCTCGTCCATATCAACCTCTCGGAGGCTGAAAGCAGCAACTATCCGTATGCCGTATATGATCAGACTCTGACCTACCGCAGGAGCAAGGAGGGCGTCGACAACATAGGCGCAGCGTCCGACATCCACATCTACGGAAAGGACTTCGCCCAGGTGGACGGCATAGCAGCCGGCATCGCGGCGGCGGTCAAGGAAGAGATGCAGAACGATACCTATTACGCGGTCCTTCGCACCGTGGACAAGACCTGCACGGAAGGCGTGTGGGATATTCAGATGAACTATTCTGTTAGACAGTTAAAATAATCGAATCATGATACTTGGATACAATGTCTCTTTGAGCATCGGCGACAAGACCATTCTCGCCCGCACGCAGGAAGACCTCACCATCGCGGCGCAGGTCAAGGAAAGCATCACCAAAGATGACGAGGGAGTGAAGAAGCGCAAGGTAACCGGACATGACGTGTCCTTCAGGGTCTCGGCCCTCATGGAGCTCCACGGCACCGGCACCACCAGCAAGCTGGACCGCGACGAGGTCATCGCCCTCGCTCTTGTTACTGGCGACAGCGCCCCTGTCACCGTAGTGTATGCAGTTGAGGGTGGCGACAGCTACACAGGCTCCGCCATCATCACGAACTACACCGAGAGCTCTTCCGCAGATCCCGACACCGACACCACCGTCGGCCTCGACCTCCAGATCAGCGGAGCATTCACAAAGGTAACCGGTTAATAGTATGCAGCCGGATTACATCTCTATCGACGGCCGCAAGTGCCGCGTGGAAGTCAACTGGAACGCCATCGCTGCGTTCCTTCGGGATTCCGGTCAGAATGACCTCGCGGCTCTTGCATCCGTCCACGCCCTCAAGCCTTCAGACATTGCCGGTCTTATGGCCGCAGCTGTCAACGAAGGCGAGAGGCTCGACGGAAGGGAGGCGCATTTCACGGCGGATCAGATCGGGTCGCTACCCGGGTCGATAGCCGCCATTTCCGAATTCATCGGAATATTTGCCAGGCAGATGTCTCCGGACAGGGAGCCCGAGCAAAAAAAAGACTGACGGAGGGCGGCACCCCCAAGGCCCTCCGGCTGGGAGAAGTGAGGGGGATGGCGATTGCTCTTCTGCATCTCACGCCGGATCAGTTCTACTCCATGCGGGTAGGAGAATTCTGGGAAGCCATAGCGGTTTACAGGCATGAGCAGATGGAAGAACGCCGCCACATCGGCGAACTGATAAGAGGCCATGCCCTGATAAGCTACAACCTCGCGGTCGCCAAGAAAGACAGGATACAGCGCGCGTCCAAGTTCTGGCCTATGCCCTGGGATGAAGACGAAGACAATGCAGAGGCGGCGGAAGTGAGGCGGCTCCAGGGCTTGAGTCAGGAGGAAAGGGACGCGGAAGCGCGGAAATTTTTAGAACGAATCAAAGACCATGGCGGGAGTAAGTCCAAATCTAAAGATAGGAATCGGGGCTGACACCTCGAAATTCGACGCGGCGATGAAGTCCACGAAGGGCGAGCTGCGTGACTTGAGCAAGACCGGCTCCGACGCCCTTGGAGCCCTCGGGAGCGCCATAGGCCTCAACACCGGACAGATATCGCAGTTCTCCAGTGCCGCCAAGGCGCTGGCGGGCCAGCTTACCGCCACAGGCAAGACCGGCAGCGCCGCCTTCCAGTCCATGGTCCCCGCCATAAAGAGCGCGGCAGGAGCCATCGCGGGACTCGGACTCGCGGGCGCGGCAGTCGCTTTCAAGGCTCTGACAGCCGAAGCGGAAGCATTCAAGAATACCGTAGCCGGAGCCAACATCGAGATGATGACGGCTGCCTATATCGACACATACAAGCAGGCCCTCCACGATATGAACGTCTCCACCGGGCGCTCCGTCGCCGAGTGGCTGGCGAATGTGAAGAAGCTATGGGGCACATTGCCGACGAGAGGTGTCGCAGTGTTCGGTTCCCTCAATCAGGGGGGGGATATAAACGAGATCAATTCGACCCTCACCACCCTCAACGACAAGGCCTCGCAGTCGGAACAGATAGCCGGGAAGATATACCGCTTCCAGCGCCTGATATCGGACCGCGCCGTGGAGATCTCCGAGCTTGACGCACAGATAGCGGAATACAGGAGGATAGCATCCGACAAGACCACCACCACCGCGCAGCGGGCTGATGCCATCGCCAAGGCTACGGATCTCATCAAGCAGAAGTATGAGGGGCCGAATGGACTGGTCATGCTGAACGCAGGTCTGGCCGACCTCATGGAGCAGCAGAACGCCATCACCGAATCTTCTCCCGCGCAGATAGACGCAGCCAACCAGCAGCGCATAAAGGCCAACTCCCTCGTCCGCGCAGAGAATGACGAACTGCGTTCCTTGAGCCGTCTACAGAGCGGCATCACCTCGCAGGTGAGCGCAGAGGCGGCGGCACGCAAAGCGGCCAACGACGCCGCAAAAGCAAGGGCGGCAGATCTGAAATCCATAGCCGAGTGGGGCGCTTCTTCGAAACTCGCTTCCATCCAGGGACCTAACTCCGTGACCAGCGGACTTGCCGGTTCCGGCCTCGCTCCCATCCAGCTGGCCGTCAGTAATTGGGACGGCTTTTTCAAGGATGTGGACGATGGATTCCTCAAGAAGTTCCCGAATGGAATCACCCTCGGCGTGGCATTCGACATTGAAGACGGACTTGTGGATATTAGCCGCGAGCTTGAAAGCACGCTGGTATCGCTGGCAGATACCACATCGAGCATCATAGGCAACCTCGTCGGAGACCTTCTGACGGGCGGTGATGCCTGGGGCAACTTCGCAAATGCAGCCATGAGCGCCTTCGGCGACATGGCCATATCAATAGGCCGTATGGCAATATCCACAGGTGTCGCCACCCTCGGCATCAAAGCCGCCCTGGAGAGCCTGAACGGATATGTAGCCATCGCAGCCGGTGCCGCCCTTGTGGCGCTCGGTGCAGCCGTTAAATCCGGTCTATCCAACATCGCTTCCGGCAACTATTCCGGTGGCGGTTACGTGGCGAGTTCCACTACCAGCAGCGCGGCGTCCGGAGACTTCGAGACACGCGAGGTGAGCGTGAACGTGACCGGCACGCTGCAGGCCGACGGCGACCAGCTGGTGGCAGTCATAAGCAATACCCAGGACAAGAACTACTATACGACATGACGCCATGGCCTACGGAACTAAATACAGGTTTACCTTCGAATCCACCAACGGAGCGACCTACCGGATACTGATCCAGAAAGAAGGCTATTCCGGCAGCATCCTCGAGCGCTGCCTTGGCAAGGCTCCAGTCCTGAAGCGCAAGCACGCGGACAGGGTGTTCGGCACGTCGATGGAGATATATGCCGAGTGCAAGGTGGACGGGGAATTCGCGGAATTCTATACCAGCAGGGCGACGGAGTTCAGGGTGCAGCTCTACCGGGGGAACACCCTCGCATGGAGCGGTTTCATGTCTCCCGAGCTTTACAGCGAGCCCGACATCGCACCGCCCTACGACGTGCAGATCGTCGCCACGGACGGACTCGGGGAACTGAAGCTGCACACCTTCCAGGCGCAGGGGCCGCAGTCCCTGCAGAACCTCTTCGCCTACCTGCTCTCCTTCACCGGACTGGATGCGCACATCAACTACATATCCAATCTCTCGGGCAAGGACAGCGCGGGCAATTCGGTGTCCGTTTCCAACCTGTGGAGCACCGCTACTATCGACATGGACCACAAGGCCGGAGAGAGCTGCTACGACGTCCTTCAGTACCTTCTCACCACCCTTTGCGCGTCCATAACCTATCAGAACGTCCAGTGGCTGGTATGGCGTGACAATGACGTGACCTCTGCGGAGCTCTCTTCCGCCACGCTCGGGAGCATGGGCTCCGGGAACCTCTGGCCCATAGGGAATCTTGTCAGCAAGATAGAGCCGGCGAAGAAGAATGTGGTCGTGGAGAATCCCTTCGCCCTGGGAACGCCGCTCGTCAATCCCGGGATGACTACCGACACCGGATGGACGAAGCAGGAGGGGGCTACGTATGACAGCAGCAAAAGCGCCTACCTGTCGAGTATCTACGGAGCGGGCATCGAGCAGGCGCTTACCGCGGACGCCTCGAAGGGCTTCCAGATCGAACTGACCATGGAGGCCAGCGGAATTCCCGCAGGCGCCGGAATAGACACATCCGGCGAATCGACGGGACTCTATCTCAACGTGTCGCTATATGTCTCCGGCACCCTCTACCGCATCCTCGACATGGGAGACGGACACGGCCCCAGATGGATATGCAACGCGGACCTCACCCCGCAGCAGCAGCAGGAATTCGCCGGCAAGTGGGGGCTGACGGTCACCGCCGGACAGCTCGGGGCACCGTCGAAGAATTCAGTCTCCGTGCCTGCCTTCGACAGGCTCTCCACCACGTCGGGGACGCTCACCATCAACATAGATCCGCCCACCTACCGCTATATCTACGACTGCTACCTCTACAAGCCCATCATCAAGGGCTTCAGGGACAAGATCGTGATAAATAACGGTGCGAGGGGGGACGGAAAATCGCAGGAAATAGCCCACGGCAGGGTGACAAACGCCATCGCTGCCGACTACTACGGCTACTTGAGTGGAGTGCTGACTATAAATGGCAGATATATCACATCATTTGCCGACCGGAACTTCACCAGCTACGCGGACCTTCTCTCGATAATAGCGAGGAACTATGCAAGGCTGGTGGCCCTGCCGCGCATAAGGATAACGGGGCGCATCGATACGCCTTACACGCTGAACTCCCCGCCCATGCTGCTTCGCCGCGGCAATGTCTATCACCTCCTGGAGACCTTCTCCTGGGACCTGCTCAACGATGAGATAGAGATAGACGCCCTCTCCCTCCCGGACGGTGTGCTTGCCGTTACGTCGGAGACTATCACCGGCATGACAAGCGAGTCATCCTCGGGCGGTGGCGGCGGTGGCGGCGTGTCTCCCGGAGGCGGTGGCGGCACCACCGTGGTATGGGGAACGATATCGGGCGGATACCGCCCCTTGAGCGTGGCCGGAGACGAGAGCCTTGTGGCCCTGCCGAACCATACGCACAACGCTGCAGCCGTGAACGGACTCGCAGCCGTAGCCACATCCGGCAGCTATTCCGACTTGAGCGGAAGCCCCGATCTGACAAACTACCTGCAGAAGGTGACTGGAGCGACGGGAGACCATCTCGCCTCTCTCACTTCCGCAGGCGCGGTGGCAGACAGCGAGATAGCCAAGGCGAATGTGGCGCTGCTCAACGCGGTGCAGACCTTCACGGGACAGAACACCTTCAGCGAGGCGGTGAACATCAGCGCGGGTGTGCTGAAGCTGCGCAACTTGAGCGCCGTGGCGAATGACGGCCAGGGGACGTTCATCTTCAACCAGGGGAACGTGGCGACCTGCGACTTCCGGGCCGGAACTGCGCACAAGCTCTACGTCGGCAACACGCAGAAATTCGAAATAAATGCCAGCCGCGTCAGAAGCTGGGTTCCCGTCTCTCCCGCATGGCCCGAAGGGCAGGATCTCGGCGAGGATTCGCTCCGCTGGAATAACATACACGTCAAGCGCTGGTATCCCAACGGATCCAACGGCCCTTACATAGAATTTGACACAACGACCAATGCCTTTTATATCCACGGCAACCTGGTGGCAAGTGGTTTCATTTCCGCCGGTGCTGGTAACCCCAACGCATAACCATGGCACACAACAGCGATTATTCACGAATCTATGCACTACCCGATGACGGCCTAACCTGGACGGAGGTCGCCAGAGCTTTGGGGCGCTCCGTGGAAGATGAAGGGCAGCTTGCTGGAGATATGCGATGGAATCAAGATTCGCAGAGCTGGGTGCGCGTTGGCGCTACAAACAAAGCGGCGAAATTTAAAGCTGTTCGGAAGGAGAACACATGGGGCGGCAGGGGCGATTGGTGGATAGCTGACGGCAAGTGCGGCCTGGGCATTCAAGTCTACGATGACCTCGCAGACTTTGTCGACGCCATCATCACCGCTTGCAAATCCGGCACCGCCATTGACTTCAACGCAGCTCCGCTGCCATGGATTTATAACCCGCCCCGTGGCGATGATGCGCCTGGCGACATAGAGCCCTTCCGCGTCCTTGACTTCGACCATTACAACAGGAATGCTGTATTTACAAAGCCTCGGCTACAGACGGACAAGGAGCTCACCATAGACAACGCCGGAGACATTGACGACAACAATCTATACACCGTGGACTTTCCCGGCGACGTAACCTATCCGGACGGTCGGACACTCGCCTCCGAGAGTCTCGGCCTTGGAGACATACGCCCCACCGGCAGCGACGCGCCACTCTCCAGCTACTACTTCGGGATCATCCTTGTCGATTGCGGGAACTTGTCCTCCTGGGTGGTGGGCACCGACGACACATCGCTCGGCAACTTTATTTCAGGCTGGACCGGCATGACGATAGAAGGGGCGAGGCAGCTGTCTGGCGCGGTCGCAAACAAGGAAATCGCCATGATCCCCTTCCTGTCGTCGGTCGAGGTGCACGGCTTCAACTCGGAATCGCTTGACACCATCACCGGCGCCTTCCTGTCGAGCTACGGTCTTGGCCCGACAAGGGCCTGGGTGCATCGTTTCGGATATGTGGACCTCGAGATCCGCCTGACCGGGAAGTCGTGGTCAGGATCGACAACAGCCGGCGACCTCTTGGGTGACATCGACATCGAGGTAATCAGCGGAGCGATGGGGACGGACGACATAACGCTCACCAACGCACAGGTCGGGATCCAGAGGCTCAAGAACGGCACCTGGGTAGATGTGGATGGCGTAGGCTTCACGGCAGCCTCGGTCGTCCTCTCACCGGACACGGATACCTACCCCTACGGGACGATAGTTCTGCAGCGTAGCGGCTACACCAACAACATCCACATGGACGACACGGATCCCGAGTTCGTCTACGGCGGAACTTACCGGCTAACACTTTACGTCAACCATTCCAACCCTACGGAGCTGAACCCGAACACTCCGGCGGTGGTTTATAGCAATTCCTTCATAATTCCGTAATATGAGCAGAAAAATCAACCTCGCGGCGGTGGAAGCCCGCCCATCGCTTATCGAAGGCCCGCAGCTGGTGAACATAGCCAAGAGCCTCGGGAACACCATATACTTCCAGGCCACTACAATCCCCGATATGCGTTTCGGGGAGAGGCTGTTCGACAGCGAGGGCGAGATAGAGGTCACTGACGAAGAATTACAGTTAATCAAAAACGCCGTACCCTCGCTCCTTGCATGGGCGCAGGAAGCGGTGAACAAAATCATAGGAGAATAAGCCATGTCTACAATTCAACTCAAGCGCGCACGCATCCCCAGCGACGTCTCCGTCGGCCTTTATCTGAAGGACAACGGAGTGGCGGTTTCCTGGGCATCCCTGGAGAACGTAACCGTGCAAGCGTTCTCCGTAGATCAGCATGCCGTAGCCGGTCCCTGCCAGGCAGCACCTGACGCAAGCGATCCGACGCGGCTCAATATCGTCTATCCGGCCAGCACACCGCAGTATCCCGGGACGGCGAAGCTCATAGTCTTCTGCAAGTACCACGGACGGATCAAGTCTTATGATATCCCGGTGGTGTACTTCGTCAAGAGTACCGAGGACGTCACCGGCTACCAGGTTATCGACGATCCGGAGGTGGATGTCGCCATTCAGGTGGTGGACTCCGACGATCCGTCCGTAGTGCTGGAGGTGGCCGACGTTTCCACGTCTCTGCTTGATCAGGCAATCGCCGACGCAGAGACGGCAGCCGCGGCAGCTCTCGAAGCCGCCGGCAAGGCTCCGTATATCGGCGTGAACGGAAACTGGTTCGTGTTGGAGGACGGCATCTATGTGGACTCTGGCGTGAAGGCCCAGGGGCCAAAAGGCAACAAAGGCGACACCGGCGAGCAAGGCCCTCAAGGAATACAAGGCCCGAAGGGCGACACGGGCGCAAAGGGTGACACCGGCGCGACAGGCCCCCAGGGACCGCAAGGCCAGGTGGGCCCCCAGGGACCGCAGGGCCAGGTGGGCCCCCAGGGCGCAAAGGGCGACAAGGGCGAGACCGGAGCCACCGGCCCCCAGGGGCCGCAAGGAGAGACCGGGCCCCAGGGCGAGCAGGGGCCAAAGGGTGATCCCGGAGACGTCTCCCTGGCGCAGCTCCAGGAGGTCAAGGATGAAGTCAGTCAATTAGGCCAAGAAGTGACTGTTGATGGTCTCCACAAAAGTGAATTTGCATACTCACAGTTAAGTTCTGCAACTCCAAACATACAACTTACCACAAGCATTGCTTTTGAGCAGGTTGGTGATTATGTAGAGATAAAGGCAAAGGCAAAAGATGCTGGATACCTTTTGCGCCGTGATTCAGCCTACAACCAACCCCGAATCAAATATGAAGGGGCAAATACACTAACCATTCGCATAACATCCGGCGATAGCGTGTTCTCGCTCCAGAATAGTTCCGTTAATTGGGCAGCAATTCAGATTATCACAATTCTATTGGTTGGCCATCCAGATGCTACGACTTGGGAATTTGAGTACTATCTTGATGGAGAGAAGATTGGCACAAAGACGGTCACAACATCTGGTGCTGCTGCACTTTTCAATCAAATAGGTTATCAATCAACTGCTGACATCTACTATGTGAAGGGTATAACAAATGGTGTCGCTTTTGAATATACCAAATTATCGGAAATACAAGGGGCTACGGGTATAACTGACAAATATGACATAGTATCTGTGCCATCTTTGTCCGAATTGGATAACAGGTTGGGCGTTGCGGAACAGGACATAGCATCTTTAAAAGACAAAGTGGACGGTGAAGATTTGTTTTATTCGTATCTCAAAAATGTCTCTACTTACAACATCAGCTCTGCAATTTATATATATCAACGGCTTAAAGACAATATATATACAAGGGCAACTATCGGGTATTACAACTATTCGGGTTCTGCTGGCTATCCAAACGGCTACTGGCGAATTGAGCGCATAAATATCGGCACTATTATCAACGGTGTTTGGACAGATATTAAAGACCAAGTGATAACAGCAGGCGAAAATGAGTTTGTCTTGCAATGGCTGGCTGGTAGTGGGTATAATTTTAGCGGAGGGTTTTCGGGAGGATACCATTTCGGTGAGAAAATAGCTGAACTCACAGATGCTTGGGTGGAATTTGTGGCTGATGGGAACAGGTTATCTCTTGCTGAAGATATACCTATCACGCCGTGCAAATCTTTCTACTACCGCGAGTACTCGGCAATTTATCAGCACAATGACGACACTATTGCTGCATGGCACTTGAAGGAAACCGAGTTCAAGGACGGAGGGTACGAAACCATCAATGATGTCAAGTTCGTACAGGCGCTTGATTACTTTGCCTATCCGGGCATCGTTTGTGTGTCTCGGTGGCTCTCCGAATATGCAATGCCGGAAGGGGTGGCAACAATCACGGATATGGGAGACGGAAGCACAACGAAAGCGGAGCAGTTCAAGAGCAACGGTCACCGCATCCATTATGAGGGTAACGGATATATGTGTGATGTGGAGAGCGAGGTGCTTATCGGTGCGGATGATGCACAATGCCAAAGGGTGGTGTATAATTCCTCTGCCTATAATAAGTTCTATCGCAGAAACCCGGACACCGTTGGCAGCACTTCCAACCGACTGAAAGGTCGGACAACGGTCAAAATTTCCGCACTTTAACCCCTAACTGACTGACTTAATGAGCTACGTCGGACCACGCGGAAGGCAGGGAGGCTTCCCGGTGGGAATCTCCAGGAAAGCGGAGGACTACCAGCGGAGCCTCCGGCCTCCCTACGACGCGGACGACATAATCTCCGCTTTCGAGAGCGGTTACATAAAAGGACTAAAAGAAAACAACATGGAAAAAGTATTGCAAGTACTGAAAAGGATAGGCGCGGGACTGGCTTCCTTCGCCATCATCTTCGCCTGGATCGGCGGCACGATCGGCATCCAGGTCGTAAGCTGGAGCGCGAAACTTCACCCCGGCGAGAGCTGGTGGGCGCTCGGCGTTTCTGGTTTAATCATCAGCAGCTTCGCGTTCTGGCCTTCCTTCCAGACGGTCAAGCTCCTGGTAAAAATAGCAATGGACCAATGACACACGCACCCACCGACACAACGAGCATAGTTGTCCAGGGGGGAGCTGCCACTCTCGCGGTGGCGTTCCTCCGGGACACCCTCGACCTCGCCTTCCCCTTCCTGGTGGTGGCGGGCGTCGTTATCCTCGTTGACCTTTACTTCGGTTGCAAGGCCGCGAACAAGAGGGGCGAGGAAGTGAGGGCAAGCAAGGCCATCAGACGCACCATAGGTAAGGCGGTGGAATATCTTTCCTGGGTGATCCTCGGCGCCACCCTTGGCGTGGCTTTCGAGTGGCCCCCGCTCTCCAAGATCATAATCGGCGTCGCCATATCCATCGAGCTCTTGAGCATCGTGTCCAACTGGCTTTCCCTTCACGGCAAGAAGATCACCGGCCTGGAGGAATTCGCAAAGGAGGTCATCAAGGACAAGACCGGCACCGAC
>Ga0326513_10002384_pt1 | contig 13897 bp, 23 predicted proteins | sample 2_2465_0518_D_FD_203654 | JGI IMG/M metagenome (GOLD analysis project Ga0326513, IMG submission 203654) | Bovine rumen microbial communities from UC Davis, California, United States - 2_2465_0518 | ecosystem: Host-associated > Mammals > Digestive system > Stomach > Rumen | place: USA...
AAGCCATATTTTATATAATATATTATCCATAAGTCATATAATATATATTAATATATACAGAAGGCTCTATATAGTTATTAATACTTTAAGCCATATATTATTATATATATTATTATATATTATTATATATTATATATAATATATTATATATTATTATATACGATATATATGACGTATTATATATATATTATTATATACTATACAGACGCCATTATATAGCCACGGAATGCCCAGCGAAAAAATAATCCCCATATTACCCCAAGTTCAAGCGTGGGGATTTTGCAAGATTTGACCACTTTCTGGCAGTTTTAATTATTTAAATAATTTCGGGGCTTTTTAAAATTATTTAAATAATTTCTGTTTTAATAGCCAATTGTGGCATATTGCAAGATTTGGCTATTATTTAAATAATTTTGTTTTCCACAGTTTTGCCACACGTGTAGAAGATTAAAAAAGTTGTTGACATGTTGCAACGGTTATAGTATAATACCATTAGAAACGCAAAAGGAGGATGTAAAAATGCGTGATATTAATAATGATTTGGCTTATGTAGAAAGCCTTTTAAGAAATCTCTATGGCGATAAAGTGCCAAAGATTAATGAAGTAAAAATCTCAAACAAAATGACAAGGACATTTGGAAAATGTACAACTCACTATTATGATGACGGATGGACAAAGTTGACCTTTGCAAGTTTCATTTTGGATGAACGTTTTCCTTATGAAGAATATATGAGTGTGTTGGTTCATGAATACACCCACGCAATAGACAGAAATAAACATGGACATAGTGGCGAATGGTTGCGCATGGCTGAAGAAATTTCTGACTGTTATATTTTCTTTAATAATATTCAGAGATATGTACACGAACAAGGCGTAGAAAGCCGAAACGAAATAAAGCCGTCAAAGGTTTATAAATGCACTTGTAAAGAGTGTGGCGCAATATTCAAAAAGACAGCATATAGAGCGCCAAGGTGGTATGCACATCCCGAAAATTTCCATTGCAAGTGTGGCGGTAGACTTAAGAAGATTATATAACATTTATACACCCTATTCAATAGGGTGTATTTTTATGTTGGTGTAAAATTATTTAAATAATTTGCTTATGCAAAAAAGTTTGAAAAAAGTTGTTGACATCCATTTGTGCCTATAGTATAATCTTAATTGTAGTAAAGAAATAGCATATAGGAGGAATTAGATATGCAACCAAAAACATTATCATTACTAACAGATTTTAACAACTTAAAGGCTTTGCAGTTATTTGCAGAGGCTTGCACACAGTGGATGGGAGAAAATAAAAACTTCCGATATGACGTGTCAATTAAAAACGTATATTTTGACGCTGGTCAAGATTGGATGTGGACTACAATCGTAGTAAATGACGAAGATGACAAAGGAAGTTGGCAAGCATTTTGCCCACGTGATTGGGAGTTGATTGTCACTTGTGACAGTATTAGCAAGTTAACTGATATGGCTTGGGACTTTATGGATAACATAGCCAAAGGCAATATTTGCGTAAACCTTTACAAGAGATTTGAGTAAACAATGTGCCGACCCTTTGTGGGTTGGCATTGTTTTTACATGTTTAAAATTATTTAAATAATATTATATTGCATGAAATTATTTAAATAATATTGTATATAAGTTGTCTGACAATTAGTGAAAAAGTTGCACAATAAAACGCTTGACAAATACCTTATAAGGTGGTATAATGAACTTGTTCCAATTAAGGAACGAGATATTCTTTATAACGGCAAGCGCAACCACGTAGAGCAAATGTACTGAAGGCGCTATATAAATTAGGAATCAGATGTGCGGTTAACTGACCTTAAAGTTTTTTTGAAAAAGGTATTGACACGAAGCAAAATTCGTGATATAATACAAGTATCAAATGAAGCAAAAGACTTACACAATATGATGTAAGCGGAAGGAGTACAAAATGAGAACAGTTAGAAACATGACAAGCCCAAAGACCTACAGAGAAATTTGCAATCAGTTTATTATTGAAGGCGACGGACACAGCGTCTTTCAGTCATACGCAAGCATGATTGCTGATATTGATTGGAAGAACAAAACTATTTCAATCGGTGAAGATTGGAACTACTCACGCACAACGGGAAAGTATAGAAACCTTTTCTTTGATGAAATGGGCATGGGTGGACTTTCCACGACTGACGGCTTGCGAAAAGCAATGAGAAACGGCACTTATGGCGATTATAAAATCGTCGAGTGCTAGACTATAAAAAATCCTCCTAGATGTTGGGGTTAGGTACGGAAAGACCTAGCCCCTATTTTGTAGGGTATAATAATTATTTAAATAATTATGTAGTAAAATTATTTTAAAAAATTTTTCAAAAAACACTTGACAATGTATTGCAAGTATGGTATATTATAATTGTTCCAAGGGAACAGAATAGGAGGAAGTCAAAATGACAAGAGAAGAAATGATTTTAAACAAATTAAACACAACGGAGCAACGTATTAAAGGTGCGCTTTTAAGAGACGATACACAGAAAGTAAATGAGTATATGGATTATCAGCGTGGCTACATTGCTTCTATGAGAGATTTGGGTTATAAGGTCGTTATTGACGGAGACAAAACCGAAGAAGTGGAAGGCAATTGGATTTATGTTTATTCAGAAATAATTGATATTCGATAAACCTAAAAGGGCACTGTCGAGAGATAGAGCCCTGATAGAGTTTGTTAAGAACTTAACAAAAATTATTTAAATAATAAAAAACTTTTTTAAAAAAACTACTTGACAAGTGTGACACAAAGTAGTAATATATAGGTAGATAGAGAAAAGGAGGGTTTCACTTATGGAACTTAAAGAAATTCAAAACAAATTAGGAACTTACAAGAACGGAACTTTTGTTAAAATCAAATACAACAAGCCGTTGTCAAAAGGTTACACAGCACAGACGGAAATCATTAGCCGTTTGGGTTGTAAGTATGAGAACTTGCCAACGACCACAAAGGCAGTCACAACAAAGAGCGACTATGCAAAGGCAATTGACGAGAAGCGCATTCTTTACAAGAACATTAAGAGCGACCAATATTATGTACAGCATGAGCCGTTAGACAATGGCACAGAGCGTCGCAAGGTTGTATACTTTAAAAACGGCGTGCAAGTAAATGAAAGTACAGCACGTGCAGAACTTCCAAAGAGTGCCTTTGACAATCAGAGAAGTGGCGTAAAGCGCTTAAAAATTGAAAACATTATTTCTATCGGCTAAAAGCGTTAAAGGGGTTATATGACCCCTTTAATTGCGTTATAGCATAATTATTTAAATAATAATATATAGCAGAGAAAGTTATTTAAATAATTATATGTATATATACCCAAACAAATGTTCTATAAAAATTTTTCAAAAAAGTTGTTGACAAATGCTATGCTATATGGTATTATATACTTGTAGTTAGGAAATACGCTATATAGGAGGAAAAGAAAATGAATATTAAAAGAGCGTTTAAAACTATGGTAAAATTAGGATGTGGAAGAATTTACGTACAAGAGATTGAATATGGTAAAAAACTTGTAAGTAATGGACATGTAATCGTGACTGTCAGTGCAGAAGACTTTGAAGCAAACAAGGAATACTTAAAAAACGTTTGCGAGACTGACATGAAGAAAATTGCACTTGATACATTAAAGGAAGAAAACGAAGAAGTAAGACCAACTACAGTATCAATTAAATGTGGCGACACAAACACAAGAGTAATGAAGTCTAAAAACGGGCTTGGAGTTGTAAATGAAGAATACTTAAAAGTATTAGATGACGTCGGATGTAGCAATATTTTTGTAGTCGCAAAACCAAAGGAAGAAATGATAAAAACACCATTAATTGAAACAGTTGTTGCAAATGGAGTTGTATATCATCTAAATGCAGTTTTACCAATTAATTGTAACGTACGTGACGTATTACAGCACGTGTTAGGATTTTAAAAGCGACGGGGCAAACACGCCCCGTTTTCTTTTGGTGTAGTTATAATTATTTAAATAATATACAGTGGCAGTGCAGAAAGTTATTTAAATAATAAGTATATACCTATATCGAACAAACGTTTGGAAAAAATTTTTTTAAAAAAGTAGTTGACAAGTGGCACAAAGTATGATAATATATACTTGTAAATGATAAAAGCCATTAAGGAGGATAAAAAAATGGAAATTAATTTTACAGAAAACTCTTATATGTATCAGAGCGCAAAAAGATTATTACAGAAGGAATTAGATAAGTGCGTGCAGAAAATGAAGGACACAGAAGACAAGTGGAATGAATACATGGACTTAAAATTACACTATGCATTCACAACTGACCCACGTATTGAAGGCGACGGCTATGCAGTGGAATTTGACGACGAAAAGCGCTATGAATTGTTTTGTCAATTTTGCGACATGGAATATGATTGTTTTTTAGAAGACTTAAAGAATAATTTTGACATTGATTTTGACGACTTACGTGATGGAATTGGTAGTACATCCAGTTTTTACCTTGGCAAAATGCACAATAACTACAATGATAAATATATTGTGGCACTTGCAGAAGCGTGCACTTGCTTTAATCTTTCGCCGTTAGGGTTTGAACAAAAAGTAGACGGTAAAATTATCATTGCCGAATCACTTTCAAAAGAATATACAGAAGACTTGGAAGACATGACAACACAAATGTTATATCTTGTAGAAGATATGTACGACGAATTGTGCAATTATTTAAAGCCTATTGAAACAGTCTATGACATTATCCACGACTTTAAAGAAAATCAAATTGAAAGTTTTAAAGAGTGGGTAAAAGAAGGCTTCGAAAACGGATGCATTTAAGAAGGAAGGGAGCAGACAAACGTCTGTTCTCTTTTTTTCGATTTTGATTTTAATTATTTAAATAATATTATTTTAAAGGTAGCAGTATTATTTCAATAATTAAAATAAATTTTAAAAAAGTACTTGACAGCCTTTACAAGATGGATTATAATATACATATAAACAAATAGGAGGTGTAAGACTATGAGAGAGTTTTACGATTTAAAAGAAAATAATAATAAGGACTTAATTATTAAGTTTGAGCGTGACACGGTTGAAAAGTGCCAAAAAGATTTAATGGGGACAATAGCAGATGTGTTATGGCAGGCGGATTGCTATTTTGTTGGAGAGCCGTTTTCGTTTGGAAATTATATGACAGCGATTTATATTTATAATTATAATGCAGATGTTTATTACATTGCCACATATAATGACCTTTATGATATGGGAGATGGAGAAAAGGTTGTTTTAACGGCGAATGAAGCAGATGAAGACATAAGAGAACTGCTAGATTAAAACATGGGGCGAGCCTTAATAGGTTCGTCCTTTTTCTTTTTTGTATTTGAAATTATTTAAATAATTTTGTGGAGTCTTATAATTATTTGAATAATTTTACGGGCAGCAGTATTCTGACAATTTAACAAAAAGTTAGACAATTTATTTTTAAAAAATGCTTGACATATTGCGCCCACTATGGTAATATATAATCAGACAAGGGGAAAGCCCACAAATAATTTTTTAAAAAAACTTTTAAAAAGGTATTGACATTCTAATAATAGAATGATATAATACATATATAATAAATAAACAAGTTACAAATAGGAGGTAACGAAAATGGAAGATTTAAAAATGTTAGGACTTATGGGAATTGACGCAGACGGAATTTTTGATTTGTGCGACAGAGCAAACAAGTTATCAGAAACGGACTTTCAGTTATTCCTTTGCATGGTGTGTGACGAATATCACGCAGAACATCCCGACTTTAATCACATTGAAGCAATTAAGACAGTTGCTGAAGCCGTTGCAAAAGTCAACGAAGAAGAAGGAACTTACACAAGAGTATAGGAAAGGACGCTTGGGCAGTGCGTTTAAACTGCCCTTTTTATTTTGGCGTCATGATTATTATTTAAATAATTAATTTAGATTTTCGATTTTGAAAATTATTTTTAAAAAAATCGCTTGACATTCTTTTGTAGTTGTGATAGTATAATTATAGGAGGAAGAAACAATGGTAGAGAAAAACAGAAAGAAAGAAATCAACAAAATGAAACGTGTTTATTTTGACATGAACACGGGCACACGCACTCACAAGAGCGCAAAGCACCCACACAGACGGGACGAGCGCAGAGCCCTTAAAAAAGAACTTGACAAATGGTATTAAGTTTGATATAATACCATTAGAAAGACTTAAGGAGGGACTTACATGAGTTTATTTTTATGTATCATTATTGTATTATTAGGAGGTATTTTAAAATGAGAATTAGTTATGACGAACTTGAAGACAAGGCAAGAGAAATTTTAGAAGACTATGACGAATTGTTTAACAATGTTTGCGAAGACCTTGACAGTTGGAATGGCTTCTTGGATGATGACAGACTTTATCCGATGTGTGAGTTAGATGACCTTTACGGACATATGAGCCTAACAGAGTTTATTGAACTTATTGATGGTAATGATTTTAACGTAAACGACGAATATTTTTACCACGACATTTACGGCTTACATTCTACAGACGATAGAGACTACAAAGCAGTCAAAGACGTTGAAGAAGTCTTGGACGCATTAAAAGATAATTATATGCATTGTGATTATTCTTTGCGTGGAGAGTTTCTTGGAGACATTCTTGAAGCCCTTGACGAATGCGCCGACTATTACGAGTTTGACGAAGAGAATGAAACAGTCGAAGCAATCGACGACGAAGACGAAGAGTAAAAAGGACGGGTGGCAAAAGTCTCCCGTTTTTTTGTGGCGTGTTAAAATTATTTAAATAATTGTCATAACGCTTTTTAATCATGGCAGTTAAAATCCGTTATAATTATTTGAATAATAAATAGAAAAAATTTTTTTAAAAAAGTGCTTGACAAATAGTTGCACATGGTGTAATATATAATCATAAAGAACGTACACAAAGGAGGATAAAATTATGTACGACCCAAAATATGAAAATTATATTGAAAGCAGATTGAACGAAGCAGTTTACGAGTATGACAAGGTTGGCGCCATTTGGCAGTTTTCCGATGACATTTGCAAAGAGATTGAAGAGAGCGAAGATTGGACGGAAGACGCATTGCAAGATGTTTGGTACAACGAAGACCCTTGTATGAACTACTTAAAAAATCACATTCTTAACGAGTTGGAAGGCAAAGCAACTGAAGACGAAATCCAAGATGTGATTGATGACGTTGAGTACACAATCAAAGAAAAAATTGGTGGTGGCTTTTAAGCCACTGCCTTTTCTTTTTGGAAGTTGGATAATTATTTAAATAATAAAATTGTAATCTAAAATAAGTTACAAAAAAATTTAAAAAAATGCTTGACAACTATATGCAAGTATGATAATATTAATATATCAAATGAGTTATGCTTTTAAGGAGGATTTATTATGAAAGCAAAATATGTTTGTCAGTTACCACAGAAACAGCAGAAACGTATCAAACGTCAGATACACGCATACTACAAAGAGCAAGGTATTCACGACTATGACATTGAAGAAATATTCAATGAGAAAGTCGCAGACGTTATTGACCTATTAAATGAAATCGAAAGGAATATGTAATATGAGAGCAAAAGAAGTTTTATTTTATGGATTTATCGGAGTTTTCTTTTTTGTAGTTGTGCTTTTTTGCGTCAATAAACTTGACGAATATAAGTTAGATTGCAAGGTGTATGAAATTGATACAGTCGATGACGTAGTTACTTTTAAGACATCAGACGGACACTTATATGACTGTTATGTGCGTGACATTGAAAACTTTGAAGTTGGTGACACTTGGGAAGTTACTTTCAAGGATTGGGAAGACGCAGACCCAAAGAACGACACAATTCAAAAAATTATCACAAAGAAGGACTAGCAATAGTCCTTTTTTCTTTAGGCGAAGATTATTTAAATAATAACTACACGTTGTCAATTATTTGAATAATTGTCGATATATAGTGACAAAAAAATTTTTTAAAAAGTACTTGACATTATGGCGCAATGTGTTATAATACAATTATAATAAATCTTGCAAAGGAGGATGTAAACATGCAAGGAGAAGTAATTAAGTTTAACAACGGTTTAGTACTTGAAGTAGTAAAGGACGAATTTGGCACAGCAACAAAGGACAACGACGACATGCCGAACGGATTCAGAGTTCACGTGCGAAACGCTAACACATGCGAGCAGTTCGACACAAATTATTATTGTGGTAGGGCTTATGGTTCAAGCGATGACATTAAAGCAAAAGATATTGTTGAAACTCTTTTTAGCGACGTAATGGATTATGATTGCTTTGAAGACGTAGACGACATGGCAAACGAATTTGGTTATACGTCAGTAAGTAAAGCAATGAAGATTTGGAGAATGCTTGAAGAAGAGCATGACGAAATGGTGCGTGTGTGTGGCGACATGGAAACAATTGAAGAAGCATACAACGAGTTAAACGAATAAAGAATGGACGGAAGGCGAAAGTCTTCCGTTTTTCTTTTTGTGTGGGAAAATTATTTAAATAATTTTAATTTGGTCATCAAACGACAAAATGACTAAATTAAATCATTCATGACCAAATTGAATTTTATTCAACTATTCTTTAACGGTAGCAGTATAAAGATTATTATAATATAGCCATAGAACGCATTTAAACGCCCCTAGAAGCGATTTTATGCTTTTATATGATAATTTATAAGGGTAGCAGTATAAAATGGCAAATAAAGGCAAATAAAAGGCTAAAAAATTTTTCAAAAAAGTGTTGACAAGGTAGCGACAGTGTGTTAGTATAATATTGTGCTTGAGGGAAGTCCCCTTGAGTTGTACCTTTTCAATTAGGAGGATTAGCAATGATAGACAAGCAGTTTATCAACGCTAAAGGCGAGTGTACTTCGTACTATGCGTGCTACCTTGGAGATTGGTCTTACGACATTTTCTTTGAGGCTTGCAAGACGACTAAGGCGCTACCGATTAAAGGTGTGCACCCTAGTCGCAACGCTTCTGAAGAGCAACGCTTTGTGGCTTTTCTGAAGTCCGATTTTAAGGACTACAAGGAAAACCTTGAGCGTGAGTACGACACGACTTGTTTAAGCCTTGAAGACATCTTTGAGCGCTTCTGTCGTGAGTACAACTTTTCAGATTGGTACAAAGATACTTTCAACCAGCGCCCACACCTTGAAGCAAGTTTTTACTTGTACGCTATGGGTTATGAGCACGTTGGTGGCTTGCGTTTCTGTATGAGCCCTTTTGCGGATGACGTAGAAGAAGCAATCTGGAGCGCTAAAGAGTATCGAAAGTACTTGGAAAGCCTTGCGTTAACTGAATAGGATTCGGAGTTTGAGCGGTACTTGGCAACAGAAACCGCTCTTTATTTTTTGCCTATATATTATTATTTAAATAATTAATTGGCGTGAAAAATTTTTTAAAAAACTACTTGACATATAGACAGATAATGTTATAATTAGAATGTAGTTAAGACATAGGAGGTATTTGATATGTTTACTATTTATTACATGGACTACACAATGGGCTTACAACTTATGAGACTTGACTCTTATGAGAGTTGCGTTTCGTTTGGAAAACATTGTGATGAAGTTATCGCAATTGTTCCACGTAGCCTTGAAAGTGTCATTGAGCCGACGCTTGAAGAACGCTATGGCGACTAATTGAATAAGATTCAGACTTTGAGTGGTAGTTGGTAACAGAAACCACTCTTTTTTATTTTCTAAATGATAATTATTTAAATAATTTCGTTTTGTCAAAACTGCCACGTTTTCGATTTTCGATTTTGAAAATCCCGACGTTTGGGGTAATAGGGCTTAAAAAAATTTCGTGGGCTAAATATTATTTTTAAAAAGGGCTTGACAAATAGATAATATTGTGATACGATATTTATATCGAAAAGAAAGGAGTGATTTTAATATGGATAACAAAGAAATCATTTTGGCACTTATGAACTTAGCACGTGATATGGGAGATGCATGTGAAGGCGATGAAGAATTTGACAGCGAAGTGGAAATCCTAACAGACGACCTTGACAACATCGAAGGAACAGCGCTGTATGCATTGCTTGAGCGTGTAGTTGAAATGAACGGCTAAAAGATTTGCTAGGGGTTGCGCCCTAGCGTTTCTTTTGCGTGACTATTATTTAAATAATTAATGGCAGCAGTATAGAGCCGAGCGACGAAATTTCTTTCAAAAAGTGCTTGACATTGCCGAACGCCTATGTTACAATATAATCATAAAGGAGGACGCAATATGAGTTATTATTGGAGTGTTGCAAACTATAAGACAGCAAAGGAAATTGTCAACGGCATGAAGAACTTTGGCATGAAGGCAAAGATTGAACTTGAGGGCATTAAGCGTGTTGCAATCGTAACAGATGCAGAAGGAAACGAATTTTTAACTAGAAGCAAAAACCTTTTTGCATTTTAAAAAACGAAAATGAAAAACGAAATTCGATTTTTAAAAATGGAATTTAAAAATGGAAATTAAAAATGGAAATTAAAATTCGATTTTGAAAATCATTTTTCATTTTTAAATTTTAAATTTGATTTTTAAATTTGATTTTCGTTTTTCATTTTTAAATTTGAATTTATTATTTGAATAATTAATTTTATTATTATTTAAATAATTTGTGTCAAAATCGAAAATCTAAATTGTCTGACAATTGTGTAAAAAGTTCTACGATTTAGTGCTTGACAAAGTGGCGTGACTATGGTAGTATATACTTGTAAGATAAATAAAGCCATAAGGAGGAAATAGAAATGGCAGAGAAATTAAACGGTGTTGGTAAGAACGGTTATGGAATCTTATTTAACAGAAAAAGCGGTAAAGTTGTAAACGTGCTTGAAGGCAATATTCCTATGTTGAATGCTCATGCAGTATTTAATGGAGTATCAGCCACAAGAGATTTTATGGTGGTTGGAACAGACGGTCTGATTTATTCCTATTGGGAAGGACAGAAAGGCGGTGGAATGCCTAAGAAATGTGAAGACGTTGTTGGCAGAAATGCAATTGACTTTGGTCTCGACGTAAACGAGTTATAAACAGTTGAAACATAATAAAATCCTTAAAGATGGCGAGCACAAACAAGTGTTCGCTATTTTTATATTACAATATAATTAGTTAAATAACGATATATATGACGTAATATTATTATATACTGTGGCACGCCATAGCCGAGCCCATTACGTGGGAAATCGCCCGAGAAAAAATTTCGCCCCCAATTACCCCAATTCGAACTTGGGCATTTTACGAATTGTTTAAATAATTTTGAAAGAACAAATGTTCGGGGAGTTTGAAATTATTTAAATAATTTTTAAAAGGTAGAACAGATGTTTGGGTTGAGAATTATTTAAATAATTTTGTATCACGCCGGAACGTTAAATTTTTCACAAACTTACATTCCAGATGCTCCAGATATTCCAGAATATAAAATCAAAAAACATTTTTCTATTATATAATAGTAAAAAATGGCGTTGTTTTTCTTTACTATATAAGTAAGAAAAATTTTTTCGATTTTTTTATTTTGGTATATTGACATATACGTTTTATTATGTTATTGTTTAATAGGCTTAAGTAAGCCGATTAAGTTTTTTAGCCTACGGGCAGGAGGATTTTATTATGTTGAATATCAATGTTATAACAGAGTTGGAAGTTATTAAGGACTACACCAAAGAAGTGCTGGAAAATTGTGATTATGATTGTTTCGATTATAAGTTCAGAATAAGATTGTCACACCAGTTCGACAAAATCGACGCAATTTGTTCTGATGTTTGGGGCGCACACCGTTTGGGTTTTCTTTCTAAGACAGTGGCTGAAGAATACGTTAACGAATTAGAAGACTACAAGAAAAAACTGGAGCGCATGGCAAGAAATACCATGGAAGAACATTACGGAGAATATGAGACCGACGTGCGCTACTGGATGCACCATAACCGTTGTACCAGAGATGAAGCAATTGCAATTGTCGAATATATTAATGAATAAACATAATGGCAAGGTGAAAAAGCCTTGCCATTTTTGTTGCGTTTATAGAATTATTTAAATAATTTTCGATTTTGATTTTCGTTTTTAAATTATTTAAATAATTTTGATTTTGGTTTTTGATTTTCAATTTTCTTTTTCGATTTTGTTTTTCGTTTTTGATTTTCGTTTTTCTTTTTTGATTTTGGATTTTTGTTTTATTTTCTTTAATATTCCAGAATGTTTTTAAATTTTAAAATTTGTTGTTGACATTCTGAAAAATGAGTTTATAATGTTGACTAGGTCGTAAGGGTTGCGACTGGAATATTATTCATTTAGGAGGTACATAGTTATGTGCGAAAAGTTTTTTGTTTGTGGCGGTTTGAATTGCTTAGGCTCTTGTGGTTTTACCTTTATGGACTTGTTAAATCAGGTTGACGCTTTTATTAATGATGGTGAGATTAAGCAAGCGGAAAACCTTGCCGACGACTTGTATAATGAGTCAGATTTTGGTGGTGGCGATTATCCTATTAGCGAAGATGAAAGTGACTATCTTGTTTTGTTGCTTGAGAAAATCGCACGCAAGCAAGTAGATGCTGGAACGTTTTCCATGCCGTCTTATGATGATGTAGCAATTTAAACGGAATAAAAAGGGCTGGCTCTTTTGGGCTGGCTCTTTTTTATTGCTTAAAACGTTTATAGGCTTTATTTTGCGTTTTAAGGCTTTTAAACGGCTTAAGGGTAAAATTGTCCCACGAAAAGAATTAAACGCCAAAATAACCCCTTTAAACGTGCCAGAATGGTATTCTAATATAATTATGGTGTATGGATATATAAATATATATAATATATACGTGGGCGATTTTGTGCACGCATTTTATATAATCGTGGGCGTTTTACGCATTAATTATTTAAATAATTTTGGGTGTCAAGTAAAAATACTTTACACGTAACCGGAATGTGAAAAATTTAACAATTTAGCACTCTATGGACTTAAGTGCTAACAATTTTTTGTTAGGAATACCAAACAAGAAAAGCGGAATGAAAAACAGAATAGAAAAATGATTTTAAAAAAAATTATTTAAAAAATAAAAAAAGTTATTGACAGCATAAAGCACAACGTTTAGTATACTAGTTGTAGGGGCGATAAAGCCCACGCCCGAAACGCCACGGAATGGCGCAAAATCAACATTTTAGGAGGTTTTCATTATGAAAAACAAAACAAGAGAAGAAGTTTTTAGTCAGTTAGAAACAAGTATCGGTGAGAAAGTAGTTTGGGCGTCTTGCCAACTTGAAAAGGACGGTGAGCATCATAACACCAAAAACGGCGTCAAGACGTGGTATCACGGCAAGGAATGCACCGTATGCCGTGAGTGCTTAAAAGCAATAAATGGCGATTTTAAGCCCGTTATCGTTGGCAGTAAACCAAACAAAAAAGGCGTTATTTATAGCGTGAAAGTGTCAAGCGTTCTTTCTAACGTTAGCAAGGCTTATTTGCTTGTTAACGATTATACGCAAGTGAAAAAAGGTGTATTCCGTTCTAATAACTTAACAAGTCTTTCAAGCGTGTCAAAAATATTCAATGAAATAAAGGGCACTGAAAAGCATGGAAACGGCGTTTTTTCCGTTACCGTTTCCAACGGTGCAAAGTCAATTGAATTGAAAAATTTTAAGTCTATCGATGAAATCAAAAACGCCGTTAAAAATGAATTTTAATTCATAGCCCAAACCGACGCCCCCCGACGGGGGGACGGGGGCGAGGGGAACGGATGTTCGATACTACGATAGTCGGGGTATGATTCCAAAAAATGGGATTGTGCCCTTTTTATTTTGAATCGGAGCAATGCCAATCCCAACTAATTTAAAAATCGACTTTTATTTTTCCACTCTCAATGTCATAATCTATTTTATATCTCCAAACATATCCATATCTATGATGGTCTATGAC
>Ga0326513_10002386_pt1 | contig 13891 bp, 8 predicted proteins | sample 2_2465_0518_D_FD_203654 | JGI IMG/M metagenome (GOLD analysis project Ga0326513, IMG submission 203654) | Bovine rumen microbial communities from UC Davis, California, United States - 2_2465_0518 | ecosystem: Host-associated > Mammals > Digestive system > Stomach > Rumen | place: USA: California...
AAGATAGCAGCACATATAGTCTTCTATGTCTTTATCTACATCATAACATGAAGCCTGCATGTCAAACTTGATCTGATATGCTGCTGAATTCGGAACCATTGTAGGAGCCGTTCCATTTGTAAATGGCTGCCAGTCTCCCCATTTACCTTCATCAAGAAGATAAGACCTTACCCACATAGGCATCCATGATGAACCATCAGAAATATCATATGATACATCTATTGGACCCGGAGATGTAAGTACGTTAGGGAAATGGAATACAGGACTATAATAAGTATATGTGTTATAACGCTTATAATATAATCCATCTATTACAGGTTTAAGCTGTAATCCTTTTCCATTTATCCAACGGAATTCATTCTCATTCTGAAGAAGTTCTGACCTTGTATTCTTTGTTATTGAATATTCTTCAACAGGGCCAGCTTTATGAAGTAATGTGACATCTATCTCAAGCCTTCCTTCGATAATCTTATAATTATCTTCAGTGTATGACTCAAAATCAGCCTCAACATTAAATTCAGAATAAGCATGGTATTCCTGCTGGTTTATATAATAATATCCATTATGAATACGAGGAGACCACATTGTTGTTGCATTTACAACTCCCTTAAATGTTACACTTACATTTGCTTTATCATCATCATCAAAGATTATTTCCTGAGGATAATTCATGGCAATAACATCGCTATTGTCAGTATTAACATTAAGGAACCAACGAGTGTAATTTGTTCTTGTTGTTACAGGTTTTGTAATCTCATAACTCTTTATATAGTTACCCTGTTCATTGAGTTCCTGTGATTCAAAATTAATGGTAGCTAACAAATCCTTATAGATTACATCTACCCATGTAATGCTGTCACTTGAGAATGTTACATAATCACCATTCTTAAGTGTTACAGAATCATTGTATATCCATGGATTATCCCATTTATATGATACAAGAGCATTACTTGGATAGAATTCACGTACAGATATGTATATCCTTACTGAGGAATCAATAACTGTATTAGGAATATTAAACTTAGGTGTATCAACCCTGAGATCATATCTTCCTGAAGGACTGTCTTTGCGGTAACGTCCATTTACAAGACCGTACATATAATTCAATGCACCATGAGGAAGTTCGTCATAATAATCAACTTCTTTTCTCATAGGTGATGCATAAAACCATATATATCCATCTATGTATTTAGGATTATCAACGCTCCAATAGTTAGCACCTTCCTTTAAAGGATTCCACATAAACGGACTTGAAGTAGTTGCAATAGGATCACTACCAAATGCAGCTATATAAGCAGTTCCTGTAGGTGTATTATGATCTCCGCAGTTAATATTCCTTGCATAATATATATGTACTATTACTACATGAGGATATTTACAGTCTTCATTTGCATCCGGTATTATCTCAAATAGCTGTGTTTTTGCATCAGGATCTTCAAGATTAAACCTGTAGTTTAAAATCGGACTGCGATACCATCTCGTTATTTTAGCAGTAAGATTATTAGCTAATGGAGCCGGGAACAATTCCCAATCGCCTATTTCAAACAGCTTTGTATGACCTTCAAGTTTAATATCAGAATCCATCTCAAGAAGGTCTATTACATGCTCGACCTTATGAGATGTATTATTTGGAGTTTCAAAATACCTTAAGTCATTTTTATTCCTGTTCCATAAAAAGTCATTATAACTATAAGCAGGATCAGTAACACTTCTGACATCAAGTATGTATGCTTCAGGATGTCCATCTGGTGGATCAGCTGCACATAATTTTGTTGATACATAACGTGTACCATCAAAAATTATTGAATCAGTATATCCAGATACCCATAAATGTTCTCCTGTTCCATCGTCACCTTTCTTTCTTACGAAATAAACGTCATCTCCAAATGTATCAGTCTCCATCTTATTGAGCTTTGAATATACATTTACAGAACCAAGGTAACTTCGTTCCATGGAGCTGCCGCCAACAAATGTTGTAAGGTCAGAATTTACAGGATCGTCTTCATCAGCAATAGTAAGAGAATCTTCTATCCATACACCAGATACAAGGAATACAGGTTCTCCTTCTGATGTTGAAATAGTAAGATTATATCCTTCAGACCATAAATGATGAAGTTTTACTGATTCCATTACTTCTTCATATAAATCCATGACCTGATATGAAGAGCCACCTTTTGTACGCCACATTATTGCCTTAGAACCATCAGCAAGGTTCTCAGGATCCTGTAATGGATTATAATAAGTGGCACCAAGAGCTGTAAAATTATAATCAGAGATTATACTGCTCTCAGGAATAATAGCTCTCTGTTCATTTCTGTCATATACAATTGGAGTATTATCATTGGTAAATGTAAACCAGAATGGATCTTCAGTTGGCGGAGGTACTAATACTTCGGCCCATTTACACTGGTCTATCGTAAAATCAGCATCTATGCTTACTGTATTGTCTGGATCATCTTCCCAATGGTCGAATTCCCAATGATCAAAAGCCCAATGTGATCTTATAGTATACCAGTTATATTCATCAGCTCCATCTTTGGCTCCATAATATTTGTGACCGGCATCTTTTGTTTCTTTCTGAGGCATATCACCTGTTGTAGGAGATGATCTTGGGTCTACAGGATCAGGTTTAGATGGTTTTTTACCAACCCACTGTCCAACGTCACCACCATATTTACATACTTTATCATCATCCATCCAGTCATCTACATCATCTTTGTCATGTTCATTACCAAAATCATCCTTATATTTATCAGGTGTTCCGGCAGTACCTGGTGTTCCTGCTGAACCTGCTGAACCAGGTGTATAAGTAAACATTGATTCAAAAGCAGCTACAAAAGCATTATATATAGCATCCTGACTGAATCCTGTTCCACCGAAAGGACTCATTACAGTAAATCCACCATGTCTTTCAGCTACTTCATATACTCTTTTATTTGCATTTAAAAGAGTATGACCAGCAGCTGGTGATATCGCATAATGATCACTTTCTACATTACCGTTTGCTCCTATTACTATGGCAAGAGGTTTACCAGTATTAGAATCAATGCCATCTGTTATGCTTTGTTCAAGACTTTTATCAGATGTCGTACCTATTCCGGCACCTCTCTGCCATGTACCTGTTGCATCACTATAATAAGCCCATAATCCAGATGTTGAGCCATCAACACTGTTACAGAAACCATCAGTATAGAAAATTCTGCCTACATAATCAGATGTGACTCCAGCAGTTAATCCTTGTTTCCAGCAAGTAGCCTGTGATTCAATAGGATATCCACCTATAGTTGAATCATGTGGATCTCCCGGAATATTTATACTGTTTATCTTATCAACAGCATCTGTAGGACTTAAACTAGGAAATACAGCAGGATTTGGTCCTCCAGCCCATCCAACTATTGTATATTTTAATACACCCGGCCATTTTGCTTCACAATATTCGTTTATGAATTTAACAGCAGCAGCTTTCATATCGCCAGCTCTGTCTTTTTGTGAACCTGAAATATCAAGTGATATTATCAATGAACCTGATACATCAAGAGTATCAGGAGTTGGAGCAGTACCCGGAGTACCGGGTGTACCCGGAGTACCAGGTATGAATTCCCATTTTTTAAACTCATGAGGAACTTCTACGTATACTCTTTTCCATACAGGTTTCTTTGGAACAACAGTAGTATGATAATCACCGGGAACCTTACGGCGCAATAAGACATCTGCATGAAGACGTGCTTTTACGGTAACAGGTTTCCATGACCACATATAATCTTTTATGGACAGAGTTTCAATAGGATAAGCACATACATCAAATGTTACTTCTCCTTCCTGTTCCTGTATATCTTCTATGCCTTCGAGACATATCTTATAATTAAATCCTACCTGATCATATCTTTTTTCACGTTCTGTACGGTGTCCTATTATCTCAAAGTATGCTTTGAATTTTTGATAATAGTCACTATCCATCTGTTTATAAACTTTGAGGTCATTAAAATCTCCAATACCGGAATGAAATGCCTCCATTCTTTTGTCTATATATTCACGTTCTTTATCATCTGCCTGTTCATCAAGAGCAGAGTATTCCTCTATCTTTGAAAGATGTGGAGCGTAAGGATTTCCGTTTTCATCAAGTTCCATGAAGCGTGATAAATAATATTCTTTATCAGAATTATATTTAGACATCTTCATGTCTATGTTAGCTGTTTCTGTGAGAACAGTAACAGCATCTCCAGGCATTGAAGTGACTTCTGCTGTATAGGCAATAAGCCGACGCGTATAAGGCGTGTCGGCTTCTAATCCTGTTTCGATATATTCATTTGTGCCTATCGGAAGAGTAGCAATTATTTTATCAGAATTATCAGCTTCTGGATCATCGAAATTAAGGGGTTGGGTAACAAGATAATGAGCACATCCGTCATTATCCCATGACCATATTATAGTTGATTCATCATATGCTTTACCATGAAGTGCAGGAGCTGTAAGTACACCATATTTTGGTTTTACATAGCATTTGATTATAGGTGTTAATGAAATGTTTGATTCAGGTGTTTCTGATTCAAAATAAACATCTGCCTCTGTTGATAAAGAGTTAATATCAAATGCTTCTACAGTAAGAGATAAAGGATTTATTCCAAGCTCTGTTGTTAATGCATTTATCTCATTTGAAAAGAATTCTGTTATATGGGTATTAGTGCTTATAACATGAAAATTGTCATAAAGCTCCTTGTCAGGAAGAGTAAAAGCTTTTGAGAATGTTTTTGTAAAAGGATATTCTATACCTGTAAGCTGATTTGTGACTGTAAGGTTAATCTGATAATTTATTGTCAGCATTGTCATACTCCATTATTTTATTATTGATCCATTCTTTGAGATCACGTTCACTTATCTCAAAAACCTGTTTATTTATATTAACACCTTTATCTTTTGCAATGGCATCAAATATGGTATTATACATACCAGGTTTCATCCTGTTGCTATTAAATGAACGACAAGCTCTTTCAAGTTCTGTCATCATTGTATTATGAATCCTCCATCATTCAGTTTTACATAAAGCCCGTCTTCTATACCAATAAATAATGACTGTTCATAAGCTATTTCATGTAATGTACCGGGAGAAAGAACCAATACTCTCTGAGGATTAAACTTCGGACCATTATAAGCCCATATAGGAGAAGTAGGAACAATATACTTTTTAACAACAGCTATATCATTTTTCTCTTCTTTAACATCTTTAGTTTCTTTTACCTTTGTTTTCTTTGTTGTTTCTTTTTCGGCAGCAGCTTCAACAACTTCTTCAGTTTCAGTCACATTTTCTGTCAACATGTCTTTCTTTTGGATCTTTCTTGTCATAACTTTGTACCTCATTAAATTGCTTTACCATTACTGCGTTTATTGCTTCTCTATTATCTTTATGTATGTTTATTATCCATAATGACGCAACATGGTCACCAAGACCAGAATGTTTTGGGACTGTCATTCTCAATCTTCCATAATGTTTATGGTCAATTGCTACTTTTCTTATTGTTTCCCATACTATCATTACTGGAGATTTAGCATACGTAGTATCATTTTTAAGTTCATTATAATAATAACTTGTTACATCTTCCTCGCCATTGGAATTTCTTAATTCCTCATTATCACTATCTAACCATATTACACTGAATTCTGGTTTTTCATGTTCGTCTATTTTATAACCATAGACGCAATACCAGTCAGATAATGTGATAAATGAATTTGGTTTAAATGTTCCTTTGAACCAGCACCATCCTTGATGATCTACAAGATAATCAGTTATTATTATATCCTCTGGATTTAATATCCTTGTATTACGATTAGCATATACAAGTCTTATTCTGAGATTATCAATATCATAATTATGTCCTATTACTATATCAGGACCTTCATACCATATATCAAGCTTTAAATCCGTTCCACTTACTGTTATATATGGAACTTCTACTTCGCATATATAACCATCTAATTCAAGTTTAAGTTTACCATTGTTTGAAGTATTTGGGTAGGGCAAAGTTACCCATGACCACTCATCTTCAGTAGGTTCGTATATAAATGTATTAGTGCCATCAAATTTTTCTACATAGACTTTTACTTCTGATTTTTTAACAAGTTCATTCTCTATTTTTACATCACCTACATATTCCGCCCATACTTTTGTTATCTTATAAGTACCCGGAACAGTAACATATAAAGTCCATGTTATTTTTAATACATCATCCCAATATGTACATTGAAATACATTATCATTTAACTGATAGATTGTCTTATTAAGAAATACAATGTCAGACCATGGTATTGTCTTATGAGAATTATCATTTAACTTTGCATCTATTGTAAGATACTGTGGATCAAATTCATTATCTATTGGAACAGGATTACCGGTGTACTTAATGTTTATATCAGTAATAAATGGTTGGAAATAAACATTAAGGTCATCAGCTATAAGTTCTCTGTTTTTTCCTAATGTTTCATCATTTACATCATGAGAATATACAAGATATGCTGTTACACGACATGGATTATTAAACTGGAACGTAAGAAGGCCGTCCGCATCTGCGTACAGCCTTATCGTATCGTATGGGTCTGGTGCGGCCCCATCTACTCCCATATAATATTGTAATTCAAGATTTCTCATTGTGCATGGTCGTCCATTATCATCCCATGCTTTTATTGTTACCCAGAATTTTTCATATTGTTTTTCCCATGTAGACGGGTCCGGTTCTATTAAATAATAACCCATATAACATCACCTATACATGTTCTTTAAAAGTCTTTCTGTTTATAACACGTTTCCATTGGTCTTTATTATCATGTGACCACTTTTGAAATCCTTGCACACTTGCATCATATAGGTTTGGTATGAATGCAGTACCGGATATATCCTGTTCATTCTGATCCCAGTAATGTTCATTCCATCTGAAGTAATCCCAGAATATAGGACTCTCAGTATTTACTATATCGATGTATTCCCTAAGCCTTGGCTTTGGTTTTTCTTCTACAGTAAATAATTCATTAAAGAGAACTGTATCTATATCTCTGCGGCCGACAAACCTCATACGTTCTTTTGGAGGATCCATGATATCAAACTTAAAAAAGTCATTCCATCCTTCAGGAGCTTCTTTTATGTTATTAAGTTCATGCATTTCAAGACCATGAACATATGTGACATCAACTTTATGAGGAGCTGTGTCTGGTTCGTATGCTTTTAATATTATTGTTTCCTGAGCAGATATAAATACTCTATTCTGGTCTATAAATTCTCCATTGAGCTTTATACTGTTAAGAACTATCATTGAATCTTCAAGTTCAAGGTCACGATATGGATCTTTCCATTCAAGATTACGTCTTAATGCGAGTTCACGCCCTATACCATTTATAAGACCATCTCTTGATGCATTGGCATGATTTATAAAAACATCTTCTATACGTTTTTTATATTCAACGTTTGGTTCCTGAGGTATACGAGGACATGATACTAAAGCACCAAGTTCATCCATGTAATTCCATACATGATGAGGCGTTAATGAAAACTGCTTACGAGTACCATCTTTAAATTGAATTATTATATATCCGTTTTGATGAAGAGCATCTACATTAAACTTTTGTCTGACATATATTATGTTACGTTCTTCATCAGCATAATATGTCTCAAAACTGTTTAAAGGTTCATCAATAAGGTCATGTAATCCAACTCCAAAGAAATGCTTAAGTGATGGTGCTTTATATAGACCTATGCTGTTTCCGAATACCATATCAATATCTTTTAATTTGAATGGCATAGCAATTACTGATTTATAACAGAAATCTATTTGTGTATCATCAATAGTATTTATATAGCATTGACGATACGCATAGTCTATAGTCCATCTTGCGTCATCAAGGTCAAGACCGATTATATTAAGATATCTTGAACCAAGACTGTTCTTACTGTCTTTCCTCATCTGGAACCAATAAGGAAGTTTTTTAAGCATTAACTGAGTATGTTTGGCAAAAGGTAAATCACTCATAATATATTACCTCATGATTGCTTTATGTATCTGATATTAAGAACTATTTCATCAACATTACTGAATATTGTTGTAACATAATCTATGCTGATTTTAGTACAGTCTTTTGATACAGAGATAGTGCTTTCTACTCCACCAATAGGGAAATTAAACTTTTCATCATCAATTGTTCTTGTAATAAATCCATCATGAATCCATGCATTTACTACATCTGCTGGAGCATCATCAAGAACAATGACTACCTGAGAATTATAGGAATCCTTATTAACAGGTATAGCAGCATCAAGCATTTCCCTTGTTATGGTTATTGTTCTTTGATATGTAATGTTGCCTAAGAGTTCACCAACAGCAACTTCATCTGCATTTTGTTTCTGGTAATAATCACTCATAAAGATAATAAGTTTTCCATTATCAGAAAGCCTTATTGTTTTATCATATTTACATAAATATAAATAATCATCAGTAGCAACTTCTTTTGTTCTGAGATCATCAAATTCAACTTTTGTATTAACTTCAATTGTTCTTAATGCCATTATTGTTTCCTCCTTATAGAACAACTACGTTATCAACGTCAGTAGATATTACAAATCTTTCAAACCATCTGCATGACTGATCAGTATACATAGCACGTTCTCCGTTAATAGTAAATCCTTCATTTACTTCTTCGATTATACGTGAATCAGTATTCATTATTGCTTGAGTTATCTGGTCTGTTATTATATTCTGGCCAATCTTAAGATTAGAGAAATATTCAAGAATAGTCTGCTGTACAGCATATCTTATTTCCTGTTTTTCACTATCAGAAGTAGTTGAGTCCATATATAGTCTCTGCTTTATTGTTACATAAGTAAGAGTAGGTGTTGTAACATTATATCTTATGCCATAACCATGAACTGTTATAAGTTTTTCAGTAACAGCATCAAGTATATCATCAGATACAAGATTACTATCTGTTATACAGATTACAGTAAAAGAGCCTGCTCCCATTGAATAAGGTTTTAAGACAACATCCTGAACACCATCAACAGTAAGGGCAGTAAGACGTATAGCTGTTTCATTACTTGTAGCAAGTACAAGGCATTGCTGAGTTATTCTGTATCTGTAATTATCATCAGTCTCAGCAGGTAATCTGTAGCATTGTAAAAGTAATCCTATTGAGTCTAATGCATCACTGTCAGCAGTAGTTACAAAAGCTCTTAAATGATTTATTGTAAGAGTAGCATAAAGATTAGCTATATTATAATTGACTATATTCAGAAACAATTTTGCAATACTACCGGGACTTGTTGAAAACCCAACATTCTGAAGCTTTTCTATTCCTTTATCATATAGTTCTTTGAAAGTTTTTACATTCAATACTACCATAGATCAGTTCTCCTTGGGTCCCATCCATATCGTATATTTATACCTTTAACAAGGTCTAATGTTAAATTAAGTTCATACGATTCTACACTTCCGCCATCTTCTAAGTTACCGTTTTCAATTTTGAAGTAAATTGAATATTCTATAGTTACATCATTTTTTATCTGCGTATATATAAAGAATTCATCACTTGACCATAAACTATCAAGAACAAGCATATTGTTTATTTTTTGAGCACCTAATTCAGCGAATTCAGGAGTACATGGTTTACCTATAAGTTCTTCAAGATCAGCACCGCATTCATCTATAAACCAATCTTTTGATACTGATTTAAGTCTGTTATATGCAAGCTGAAGTCTTAAATCATAATCCTCTTTCTTCTTGATGTCCATTGTAGATGTATTCTTGATAAGTTCTCCATCAGTTGTTATTCCAAAATCAAATGCCATTTTAAATCTCCTTAAAAAATATTATATATTAGGTTATAACAGGATAAAAGTAGAACTTAACGTTGTTGCCTTCACAATGAACCTCTTTTTCTTTCGTAACCCATTGTGATAAAGTATATTCATAATATTCTTTTTTAACGGTTACATCTGTCTGACTATCCTGATATGTAGCATTTACATCTTGTGTACCGGGAGTATTTTCTATACGTACATCTTTTACAACAGATTTGGATGTACTTGTAGCTGTAGTTGTAACTGATCCATCACTTTCTACTGAAGATGATAATGAACTTGCATCAACACTACTGATATTTTCATAATCACATATAGCTCTTGCAGTATTAGTAGGACATGATACAGTAACATTTCTTTCTACATCATGTTTATCTACTTCTATCTTAAGTTCATAATTTTTTATGGACATTAAGACAGGACCTGTACCAGCAGACATTTTACCATCTGACTCTTCAGCAGGTTGTATCATTTCTATATAACCAGTACACGGAGTTTCAAAACCATTTTCGATTTCTATACATTTGTCTACAAGTTTCTCAAGAACCTTATCAAATATCTCACGATAGTTTTTTATTTCATTTCCATAAGCAGCTATCTGTTCATCTTTTTCTATTGGAATAGACATATATTCTGCCTTAATGTTCTGATATGAATCTACTTTTGCATTGAATGGTTGTAACTTACCGGAATTAGCTTTAGCAGATGTTGCAAGATTATTAAATTTTCCTTCTGATAAAACAGCACTAAGAACAGAATCTATATTCTGAGAAGCTTTTGGAACAGATACTACATGTTTCATACTCTGTATCCGTTTGATAGTTTCTATTGTATCTTCTATATGGTCTATATCTTTGTTAGCTTCTATGACACTTGTTACCTGATAGCTTTTTACTCTGGTAACTAATGATCTGTCAGTATCATCAAGTTCTCCTGCATTATCAGTATATTCAATATCCTGACAATACATTTTTATTATGCCGCCAGCTGTAATCCGTAATCCAGTATTATTCTTGGTGAATATATCAATATCACCATTGCCTCTCATTCTGACAGTGGCACCAGTTTCCATATTAGTTATACCGGTTTCATCTTTGTCATAATGATTGAGTCTTGTAAGCATATTAAATGTTTCTTCATCAACATTCTGATTTGAAAAATCACCAAGCTCGTTATTATATTTGTCTGGATCATCATTTGTCTCATCTATCCAGTCAAGTGTTGCCGGAACAAGATGTTCCGGCGTACCGACTTTATAGACTTCATCATTTGGAAGATATGCACCTTGGTCTTCGTTATTTCTATTACCGTAATAATTATCCTGTATTCCAACTATTACAGGAGAAAAATAATTACCCTTAGTGAAATTCAAAGTACATTTTGCACCAGCTTTTATTCCGCATCCTGATACACCGCCTTGTGTATTCATGATACGTACTCCTCCGACATATTCATAACCACCAGAATTAGGATTGAAAAACTTTACTTTAGCAAGTTCAGTAATATCATCCCATTCAATTATCTGACCATCTGCCTGATCAAAGTTTTGTCCTTCTTCGTAATTTATTGTTTGGTTAATCGAATCTTTTATAAGGCTCATAATTACTCTTCCTCTGCTGGATTATCATTTACAACATCATTATCTTCTTCTGTTTCATTACTTGTTAAATGATCAGTTTCTTCAGCAGCATTTGATTCTTCACCACAAAGAAGTATACCTGTACCATTTTTTATACCAGCTATATATGGCTGGTTTTCATACCATAGAGGTAATAAAGTAACCATTTGTCTTTGTTCTAAGAATTCAAATACCCAATCAAGAGCTATATCTACAGCAAGCATTACAACTATTGCGAGACCAGCTGTAGCTATTGAACTCGCTACACCAGCTCCTAATGCAGCGCTTTCAGCAGCAGCGCCTCCTCCTCCAAAAAATGCTGTTGCTGCTTGAGCTATTCCTTCTGCTTTTTTAAGATTTTCAATACTCTTTAAAAAATTTATTCCAGTTTTAACATTTTTAACATCTTTAACAGCTTTTATTGCTCTCCAATAATGTTTACCAAGAGCTGCAAATCCTTTAAAGTAATTAAAACCAGTTTCAAGACTTTTAAATGCAACTGATATATTATGTATTTTTTTCATTACTATGAAAGTGCTTACTCCAGTTGTTACAAATTCTGCACCATTAGTAATTGCTCCAAAAGTATCATTAAATGATTGTCCTAAACGTATTGCTTTTAATGTTGAATCATATTGGGATATAATTCCCTTATATTTTTCCCAATTATCAAGTCCTTGTTTTTTAGTGCATGAAAACTGAGCCCATGTTGATAATAATTTTAATAAATTCTGTACATGTTGTATCTGGCCTGTATCATCCTGTCTTGTAAAAGCAAGAACACCAAGAACTATTCCTGTTGTAAATCCTGAATTAGCATCAAATCTATGAACGACTTCACGTACTTTTGCTATTCCGAACATATTGGCAAACGTATCGTTTATCATTACATAATCATCTGGTTTTATTCCAGGATTACCTAATATCAGTAATTCACCTTGGTATTCTTTTTCCCAAGACATTAAGAGGTCTGAAACACCTATTGCCTTTGCCATAGTTCTGCCTTTTTTATCACCAACTATTTCATAAAGGCAATCAGGTCCAAGTTCATCCTGTACTATAGGAGTATCTAATATAACAGTTCTTTGCTTACTGCTATCTATATAAACATCACTATGAAGTACACCTGTTGTTGTAGGCGTCTTTCCTCTTACATACATTACTTTTACATTTGTATGTCTGAACTGACTTGTGACTCTTGTATTATTGTCTATAATATTTGAAACAGAATCAATAAAATGTACCTGTGAATGTGCTTTACATTCTTCATATATTCCTTGAGCAGTAAGACTATATCTATACTTCATCATCCAATGAGGCATTCCATAATATACTCTATGTTCAAACTGATGGAATATTGATCCTCCTATGAATTCAGGCATTGTCTGAGCACACATCTGTATTAAATCCCAAGGGGTCATATTATATTTTGAAAATACAAGGTTCTTTTCATCGTCCCATCTTATAAGAGCTTTAAGTCCATTTTGTAATGGATACATATAACATGTATGAGAATAATTAGAACGATATATATTTTTGAGAATATCGTATTGATTTTTTATTCCCATATCAATATTTATGCCAAGATGAATAGGAAAATCTTTCCATGCATTAGCCATAAATCCATTGGCACTACCATGTTCAGCATCTATTAATGCTCCAATACCTCCTATAGTAGCTCCTATGCCGGGTGCCATTATATTACCAATAAACGCACCTGTCATAAATGCTGATGTGCCACTTACATCACTTTCATTAAGATTTCTCATATATAAACCGTAATGTTCAATATGATATTTACTGTTTTCAAAATAATTTGCTGTGTCTAATCCAAAGAATTTAATATCAAGCATGTTTATAAACGATGAACGTTTAATAAGCATCTGGGCAATAAGGTCTGATGCCTCCTGTGTTTCTAAAAGTCCGAATAATCCAAATGCACCATTATTTGTATCTTTTTCTTTTGAAGAAAGTATTCCCTGTATAAGTTCATGTCCATCAGAAGTAACTTCTATACTTATCTGGTCACCTATCATTACGGATGAGCATGTACCATTTATTATAGGAGCAAGACTGAACGGATCAGAACCATATCCCATTCTTACATGAACACGGGCATCTTCCCTAAGTTTTGCATGGTCATAGATTATCTGATGAAGCTCTATAAGTTTATCAGTAATCTTTACACCACCAAGAAGACATCCTGTATGTTTATATATAAATTTTATAGGACCAGCATATCCGCTATTATCGCCAAGTATAGAATAACTCTGGAGACCACGTTGTGTCTGATCAAGATTATGATATGTATTTGTAACAATGATATTGCATGTTGATGTAGGCATATCATTTGCTGAATGACATACTATACTTACAACACTTTTATAAACATAATAATTTGTCCAGAGTTTTCTACCATCATACCATCCACCGCCTTC
>Ga0326513_10002387_pt1 | contig 13890 bp, 12 predicted proteins | sample 2_2465_0518_D_FD_203654 | JGI IMG/M metagenome (GOLD analysis project Ga0326513, IMG submission 203654) | Bovine rumen microbial communities from UC Davis, California, United States - 2_2465_0518 | ecosystem: Host-associated > Mammals > Digestive system > Stomach > Rumen | place: USA...
TAGCCTATGGGGTCGAGGTACTGCAGCGAGCGGTCCTCAAGCTCCTCCTTGATGGTTTTGATACCGAGGCGGTGTGCTATGGGCGCGAACACCTGCATGTTTTCAAGCGATTTGTCGCGGCGCTTTTGTTCGGGCATACAGTCCATTGTACGCATGTTGTGAAGTCTGTCCGCAAGCTTGATGATGATTACCCTGATGTCATCCGCCATAGCGATTAGCATTTTGCGGATGTTCTCCGCCTGCTGCTCCTCGCGCGAGGAATACGGGATTTTGGAAATCTTTGTTACGCCGTCAATCAGCTTTGTTACGTCTACGCCGAACTTTTTGCTGATTGTTTCAAGCGTTACGGGAGTGTCCTCAACAACGTCGTGGAGCAGCGCGCCGCAGATCGTGTCCGAGTCCATTCCAAGCTCCGCTACAATACACGCAACAGAGGTCGGGTGAAGAATATACGGAATACCCGATACCCTGCGCTGGTCGCCGTGACAGCTCTCGGCAAATTCGTAAGCCGAGGTTATTTTTTCTATATCAGCCTGATTATCCGTGCGCTCAAGTATGCTCAAAAGCTCGGAAAAATCCTGATAATGCGCTACATTTGAATATTTGCTCATTGCAAAGCCTCCCTGATTTTCCTGATGATATCGGCGGTTTCAAGGTCTACCCTGCCCGAAACGCTCAGCAGACTGATCCTGCTGCTCTTGATTCCCTCGGCAAATTCAATCAACCCAAGCTGTTTCATTGCCTCAAGAATCACTCTGATTTTACCGTAGGAAATTCTGTTTCCGAACACATGAACCATATGCTCGGGCTTGTGGTGAAATTCTCCCTGCGAGCGGAGATAGCGGTAAACCTCAGCAAAATCCGCTCTTTCGGGAAGAATTGTTCTCAGTTCATTCTTATTCTTTACCGCTGTGCGGCAAAAATCCTCAAAAATCCTGCCGCTTTCAAGAATCGCCTCAGTGTCGTCGGCTGACGCCTTTACATCCTTGACGATGACCGACACACTGCGGTTTCCGCCGTATTCGCTGATGTCGAGAGTGGCGGCAATATCTACCGTCTCGCCCTTTTGGAACGGAAATTCCTGACTTGACGTGAAGAACATCATTGCGGTAAGTCTTGTGTTCCCCCTTACAAGGGATAGCCTGAGGTGTTTATTATTCGATAAAGGAATAATATCCTGTATTTTCATGTTGTAAAAGCCGAAAACAGGCGTTGGGTTGCCCGCGCCGTAGGGCTGAAGGTGAGAAAGGTCGTCAACCATATCAACCGAAATATACGCGGGGTTGAGCTTGCACTCGATGTTGAGCCTGTCAAACGGCATTTTTCCGAAGCTGTCGGCGAACTTGTTAATTCTTTTACGGAATAATTCTATGTTTTTGCTCTCAAGCGAAAGTCCCGCCGCCATCGGATGCCCGCCGTAGTGATTGAGCAAATCCGCGCAGTAGGCTACAGCGTCACAGAGCGGAAAGCCCTCTACGCTTCTGCCCGAAGCCTTCGCCTTTTGACCGTCGTCGGAGATGATAATTGTCGGCTTGCCGAACGCATCCTTGATTCGAGATGCGACGATTCCGATTACTCCCTGGTGCCAGTCGCGGCCGTCAATTACGATAACCTTGTCAAATAAAAGCGAGGGATTGTTACGTATTTTTTCGTCGATCTGATCTAATATATTGCTTTCGATCTGCCTGCGCTCGGCGTTGTCGGTGTCCATTGCTCCCGCAATTTCTGCCGCTTCCTGTTCGTCCTCGGTCAAGAGGAGCCGAACGGATTTTCCCGATTGTCCGAGCCTGCCCACGGCATTTATCCGCGGCACGAGCGTAAATGAAACTCTGCCTGCGGTGAGCGGTTTATCTTCAAGCCCAGACGCCGAAATCAGCGCGGAAATACCCGGACGGTCAGTGTTTTTAAGGCTTTCAAGTCCGCGCTTTACGAACACACGGTTCTCGCCGCGCAGATCGACGATATCGCCGATAGTGCCGAGACTGAGCAAGTCGGCGTAGTTGTCAAGCAGAGCGTCAACGCTGCAGTATTCGCCCTCAAGCGCCATAATCAGCTTGAACGCAACGCCCACGCCTGACAGCTGCTTGAACTTGCTTTTACAGTCCTTTTGGTGCAAATCTACAACCGCGACCGCGTCCGGAATTGTCTTTAGCGGAGTGTGGTGATCGGTTACGACGGTTTCGATTCCGAGCGTCTTTGCGTAGGCGATTTCCTCATTTGCGGCGATTCCGTTGTCAACGGTGACGATAAGGTTAACGCCCTTGCCGTTCAGGATATCCACGGCGTTTTTGTTCATGCCGTAGCCTTCGGTTTCACGCGAGGGTATGTAGTAAATCACATTTGCTCCGACCGCCGCAAGGTACGAATACAGCAGCGCGGTGGAGGTTACGCCGTCGGCGTCGTAGTCGCCGTATACACAAATCAGCTCGCCGCTGTCAATTGCCTGAGTTACTCGGCGCGCGGCTTTGTCCATGTCCTTTATTTCAAACGGTGAGGCAATTTCAGACTCATTAAACAGGAAATCCTCAATTTCCTCCCGCGTTCTGATGTTCCTGATTTGAAGCAGCATCGCGATTATAGGCGGCAGCCCGTATTCAGTTTGGATTTCGTTAGCCTCCGCTTTATCGAGCGGAGCAACTGTCCATAGCTTCAATGTACAGCTTCCTTTCGTTATTTAAGCATATCCTCGGCGTGCGACAGCGCAGCCTGAGTGATATTCACTCCGCCGATAATCCGCGCAAGCTCCCTTACGCGCTCGTCATGGCTGAGCGGAGTAACAGCCGTGAATGTTCTGCCGTTGTCAACCTGCTTTGAGATGAGCAAGTGGGTGTCCGCAAGAGCGGCGATCTGCGCCTGGTGAGTAACGCAGAGAACCTGGCAGGATTTTGAGACTTCTCTGAGCTTCAAGCCGACCTTTTCGGCGGCTGAGCCGGAGATACCGGTGTCTACCTCGTCAAATATGAGGGTATCTACCTCGTCGGATTCGGCGAGGACGGTTTTTATTGCGAGCATCATACGCGACAGTTCGCCGCCCGAGGCAATTTTTGCGACAGGTCTGGGAGTTTCTCCGGGGTTCGCGGAGATCAAAAGCTCGACCTTGTCAATACCCTTTGCTCCCAACTCGACCTCCTCAAAGGACGGCACGAGGGTTACGTTGGGCATATTCAAAAAGCTCATTTCCTCCCTCACCTTTTCGGCAAAGGTCTTTGCGGTTTCTTTGCGCAGACGGCTCAGTTTTTCTGCGGCTTTTTGCGCCTCGGCTTCTGCGGCTTTGCACTTCTTTTCAAGCTCGTCGCGGTTTTTGTCGTAGTTTATAAGCTCCTCAAGCCGCGCCTGCATTTTCTCGGCAAGCTCGGGAAGCTCGTCGCACGGGCAGTTGTATTTGCGCGTCAGGCGGTTGAGCAAATCAAGTCTTTCCTCAATTTCCTCGAGCCGCTGAGGGTCGCTTTCAAGTCCGTCGATAGCGTCGCCAATGCTTTCGCTGACGTCGCGGAGATTGTAGTAGATGTCGGTCAGGCTTTCGGAGATGTCGGAGTATTCGTCGTTGTATTCCGCGGCGGTCTGCATTGCGTTTGAGGCAATGTCAAGCGCTTCGATTCCTCCGTTTGAGTCATCGCCGTCAAGCATGCGCCTGGCCTTGTTTAACAGCGAGGAAATTTTCTCGAAGTTCATCAGCGCGCCGCGCTCGGCTTCAAGCTGCTCCTCCTCGCCGACGTTTAAGTCCGCGTCAAAAAGCTCCTGCGACTGGTACTGCAGCAAATCGATTTCTCTTAGGCGCTCGGATTCGTCGGTGTTAGCCTGATTTAAATTCTTTGAAAGAATTTTAAATTCTTCGTATTTTTCTTTATATGAATTAAGAAGCTCGGCACAGCCGCCGTAGCTGTCAATATAGTCTATGTGAGTTTCGGGAGAAAACAGCTCGTAGCTTTCGTGCTGGCCGTGAATGTTGATAAGGCTGTGCGACAAAGCCCTGAGCATGGAAACTGTGGCGGGTCTGCCGTTGATTTTGCACACGCTTTTACCGTTCGCGCTCAGAGTTCTCTGCAAAATCAACACTCCGTCCTCGCAGTCAAAGCCGAGCTCAGCAAGCTTTTCCTCCGCTGATTTTCCGATGTTGTCAAACTGCGCGCTGACAAAGGCGGACTTTTCACCAGTGCGGATGATATCGCGCGAGGTGCGCTGTCCCATGATGGCGTTGATTGCGTCTATGATTATACTTTTACCCGCGCCTGTTTCACCCGTCAGGACGTTCAGTCCCGAGTTGAAATCGATCGAGGTTTTTTCAATTACCGCAATGTTTTCTATATACAAGGTTTGCAGCATAATTTCATCCCTTTTACTTATGGATTTGCTTTAGGGTATCGCACAGATTTACGGCGCTTTCGGTTGAGCGGCAGGCGATGAAAATCGTGTCGTCGCCCGCGATCGTTCCAACAACAACCGTGTTGTCCATTGAATCGAGTGCCGCGCAGACCGCATTTGCCATTCCGCTCAGGGTTTTTACAACTACGATGTTCTGGGCGTTGTCAATTCCCACAACGCTGCCGGAAAACAGTGAGGCGAAGGTTGAACGGATATCCGCGCCGTTAGATACTGCGGCGTAGCGGTATTTTCCGTCGCTGCCGAGAGTTTTTACGAGCCGAAGCTCCTTGATGTCGCGCGAGATCGTTGCCTGAGTTGCCTTGTAGCCTGCTTCCTTTAGCTTTTTGAGCAGCTCGTCCTGCGTTTCTATTGAATACTCAGAGATAATGCTTAGAATTTTTTCGTGTCGTCCGCTTTTCATGACAACTCCCTTTCTTTTAGCTTCTCATTTAGTTTGGTGTAAAAGTTATATGATTTGACCGAAAGCAGTTTCAGCTTCAGTTCTGATTTTCGAATTATTACCCTGTCGTCCTCAAGAATATTTATGTTTCTTTCGCCGTCAATCGTCAGCAGACAGCTGCACTCGGGCGGGATTTTTACCGTTACCGCAAGCTCCGCGCTGCCCTCAAACAGCACCGAGCGCGAAAAAAGCGAGTGAGGACACACGGGCGTCATTAGGATGCACTCCATCTGCGGCGAGAGTATCGGGCCGCCCGCGGAGAGTGAATAAGCCGTTGAGCCTGTGGGCGTTGAAAATAAAAGTCCGTCGGCGCGGTATTTTGAAATCGGCGTGCCATCCAGCCATAGTTGGAGGTCAACGATTTTTGAAAGCTGACCGTGCGCCACGACCGCGTCGTTTACCGCGAGGTGATGGCTTGAGCCTTTGGGCTTTACTACCTCAACGTCGAGCAGAGTGCGGCTTTCAACGGTGTAGTCGCCGCTGAGAAGCTTTGTCAGGCTTTCAATTTCGTTTATCTCAACGTTGGCGGCAAAGCCGAGTCTGCCCACGTTGACGCCTATAAGAGGAGTATCGGAGCGTGCGGCGTATTTTGCGGCGTGAATAATCGTTCCGTCGCCGCCGACGGTTATTGCCGCGTCGCTCTGCTCAAACATGCTCTCGATCGAGTCGCAGATTTGAACATCTTCGTTTTTATAGTAATTCCTGCAGTCGGGCGGCATCAATATTTCCGCCTGCCCCTTTTTGAGCAGAGCTATGATATCGCGCGAACAGGAAATAGCCTTTTCTTTTGTAAGGTTAACAATTATCGCAATTTTCATGGAATCACCTGTTATCAAGCTGAGCGTGCGAGCGTTCAACAAGCTGCTCGGGTGTTACGTCGGTGTACGATTTCGGATCGTCTGATTTTTGCAGATGTATAAGGTACTCGATATTTCCCTCAGGTCCCTTGATTGGGGAGAAATCGAGGTTGAGCACGTCAAAGCCGTTTTCAAGGCAAAAGTTGTAGATATTCGCAACGACCTCGCAGTGAACCTTAGGGTCGCGGACAACTCCTTTTTTTCCTACCTTTTCCCTGCCGGCCTCAAACTGCGGCTTTATAAGACAGACCGCCTGAGCGTTTTCCGCCATAAGCTCACGCGCTACGGGCAGAATAAGCTTTAAAGATATAAATGAAACGTCAACCGAAAAGAAGTCGATGTCGTCGGGAACCTGTTCGCGCGTAACCTTACGCATATTGGTGCGCTCGAGGTTGACCACCCTTTCGTCGGTTCTGAGCTTCCACGCGAGCTGACCGTAGCCCACGTCGATTGAGTAGACCTTTTTTGCTCCGTTTTGAAGCATGCAGTCGGTGAAGCCGCCCGTTGACGCGCCTATATCCATTGTTATTTTATCATTTAAATCAAGGTCAAAGTTATTGATTGCCTTTTCAAGCTTCAAACCGCCTCGGCTTACATATTTCAGCGCGCTTCCCCTGACCTCGATTTTTACGTTTTCGTCGTAGGAGGTGCCGCATTTGTCCGCCTTTTGGTTCTCAACATAAACCAAGCCTGCCATAATGACAGCCTTGGCTTTTTCTCGGCTTTCGGCAAAGCCTTTTTCATAAACAAGTACGTCAAGTCGTTTCTTCATAGCCTAAATCCTTTTTTATGACGTCCGCAATCCCCTGAGCGTCGAGCTTGAGCATAGCGAGCGCCTGAATAACCGACATCTGCTTTACAAATTTATCGTTTATCGCCTTGATGTGATAGTTGCCCGTGAAATCCGTTAGGGCGAGCAAATCGCTGAAATTCTTTGCTATTCCGCCGTTTTTGATGCCCTCCTCAAAAAACCAAACGTTCTTGAAGCGCGAGGCAAAGTTTACGGTTTGGGTATTTATCGGCTTGATTCTGCAAAGCTTTAGCAGACAGACCTCAATTCCCTGCTCATCCAAAATTTTCTTGGCGCGGCAGGCGTATGAGAAGGTTCTGCCGTAGGTTACTATTACGTTGTCAACATTCGGGTTGCCGTAGGTGTTGTAGTCGATGCTCTCGGATGTGAAATCGTCGGGTCGGTACAGCTCGCCTCCGCGCGGATAGCGCACTGCGGCAAGTCCCTCGCAGTTGTAAATGCTGTCGTTTAAGGCGAGGCGAAGTCCCTCAAAATAGGTAGGAGAATAGATCACCGAACCCGGGATAGAGTTGAGCATTGAAACGTCAAAAACTCCCTGGTGGGTTTCGCCGTCGTCGCCAACGATTCCTGCTCTGTCGATTCCGAGCACGATGTGGTTTTTTCCGAGCGCGGCGTCGTGAATAAGCTGGTCATAGGCGCGCTGCAAAAACGTTGAGTACACCGCGAAAACCGGTCTGTAGCCTCGTGACGCAAGTCCGCAGCCAAAGGTCACGGCGTGCTCCTCGGCTATTCCCACATCAAAGAAATTGCGCTTGTGCTGCTTTGCAAAATCCTTTAGTCCCGTTCCGCTTGCCATTGCGGCGGTGATTGCGCAGATTTTATCGTCCTTGTCGGCAAGCTCGCACATGGTCTTTCCGAACTCGGCGGAAAATCCCTTGTGGCTTGAAAGCGGCTCACCCGAATCTATATCAAATTGTCCTATGCCGTGGAAATCGCCCGGCTTTTCCTCGGCAGGTTTGTAGCCCTTGCCCTTTTTGGTTACAACGTGCAGAAAAACAGGTCCGGTTTCCTTTTTGGCAACCTTGAACGCGTTTTCAAGTTCCTCTACGTTGTGGCCGTCAATCGGACCGAGATATGTAAAGCCGAAGCAGTCAAAAAGGGTGTTTTTGTACACAAGGTTCTTAACCCTTGACTTGCTCTTGCGCAGAACCGTTTTCATTAACCTTCCGAGCAGCGGAATCTTTGAAAGCACGCGCACCGTGCCGTTTTTGATTCTGATGTACCACGGCTGGATTCTGACGGTCGTAAGATAACGCGGGATGGCTCCCACGTTCTTCGAGATTGACATTTTATTATCGTTGAGCACAACGATGAAATTCCTGTTGAACTGTCCGGCGTTGTTTACAGCCTCAAAGGCAAGACCGCCCGTCAGAGAGCCGTCTCCTATTACCGCTATTGTGTAGCTGTTGTCGCCGCTGAGCTGCTTTGCGTTTGCTATTCCGAACGCCGCCGAAATAGACGTGCTGCTGTGACCTGTGTTAAAGTCGTCGTATACGCTTTCCTCTCGCTTTGGAAAGCCCGATATTCCGTCTTTTTGGCGCAATGTATGAAACTGAGAATAGCGCCCCGTCAGCAGCTTGTGGGTGTAGCTTTGGTGGCCGACGTCCCATACTATGCTGTCCTTTGGAAAGTCAAAGCACTTGTGGAGCGCGACCGTAAGCTCAACCACGCCGAGATTAGGCGAAAGGTGGCCGCCGTTTTCGGAGACTACCTCAATCAGCTTTTCTCTGATTTCAGCGCAAAGCTCAGCTATTTTTTCTTCCCCAAGCTTCTTTACGTCGGCAGGCGACTTTATTGAAGGAAGAAGCTTATATTCACTCATAAATTTACCATTTCCTGTGTTTTATTTTGTTCGGTTCGCAAGACTGAGCGCGAACTCCTTAAGATTCTCGGTGTCCTCCTCGAACGCTCCGAGAGACGCGATTGCCGCGTCGGTCAGCTCGTTTACAAGCTGACGGCATTTTTCAACGCCGAGGTGAGATACATAGGTCGATTTCATCTTGTCCCAGTCGCTTCCCACGGGCTTGCCGAGCTGTTCGTCGGTTGAAGTGCAGTCGAGGATGTCGTCCTGAATCTGGAACGCTATTCCGATGCACTCGCCGTAGCGTGAAGCCGCGAGGATCTGAGGCTTTTCCGCCGCCGCGCTGATACATCCGAGCTCGCACGCCGCCTTGATAAGGCAGGCGGTTTTTTTGTAGTCCATTTCGCGTATTAGCTCAAGCGGCACGTGGCGGTTCTCGCTGAGCAGGTCGATAACCTGTCCGCCGACCATTCCGTTTGCGCCCGAGTACTTCGCGAGGATATTGACAGCCTTGCAGCAGGCTGAATTGCCTGCGAAGATAACCGCCTTGTCGCTTGTAAGCGTTTCAAATGCAAGGGTGAGCAGAGCGTCGCCCGCAAGCAGCGCGATATCCTCTCCGAAAACCTTGTGGTTTGAGGGCTTGCCGCGGCGCAGGTCGTCGTCGTCCATGCAGGGCAGGTCGTCGTGAATAAGCGAGTAGGTGTGTATCATCTCCACAGCCGCCGCGAACGGCATTGCCGCGTCGGGATTGCCTCCGCAAATCTTGTTGAACTCGAGCACCAGCTGAGGACGAACGCGCTTTCCGCCCGCCTCAAGGCTGTATCTCATTGACTCAATAAGCTCTCTTTCGCTGCAATTTTCGTCGGGCAAGTAGCTGTAAAGCTCGGTTTCGATATACTCAGTAAAATTATTCATAGTAATCCTCCGCGTTGTCGTCGGTTATTTCATCGGAATATTCCGAATATTCGGTCAGCCTTTTTTCCGCCTTTTCCAGTTCCTCGTTGAGCTGAGTTATTTTTGTGTTCGCGGTCTCAAACTCCTTGAAGCAGAAAGTCAGCAGCTCTGCCGCGGTGCCGTATAGCTCAATTCCGCGCGAAAAACTGACGTTCGGGTTTTCAAGCTCCCTCATTGTCCTTTCAAGCTGAGCCATTGCTTCTTCGAGTGTTAGTTCTTTGTTCATTTATTTTTCCTCCGTCATATCCGCAAGCTCAAGCAGACGCTGAATTCTGTGATTCGCTCCGCTTCTGCTGATTGGCGGACTGAGATTCTGCCCTAAGTCCCTCAGCGACATCTCAGGATTTTCAAGCCTGAGAAACGCGATTTCTTTTAAATCCTGCGGCAGTGATTCCAAGCCCTTTGTTCTTTTTATATGTTCAATCGCCTCAATTTGTCTTGCAGAAGCGGTGGCGACCTTTCCGATGTTGGCTACCTCGCTGTTGATTCGGCGGTTAACGTTGTTGCGTACCTGCTTTACCGCCTTTGTGCCCATGATTTCCATAGCCCGGATCGGCGCGCCCATATATGTAAGCAGGTCGCAAATTTGCTCGCTGCCCTTAAAATATACGATGTAATTGCCGCTGCGCGCAACTGTTTTCGGGGTGAACACGCAGTCGGTGACCTCGGTCAGTATTTTGCACAAATCCGTGCTCAGGTTTTTGTAGGGAACGCTGAACTCGGCGTGATAGCTCTTTACGGGGTCGGATACCGAGCCACAGCTCAAAAATACTCCGCGCACAAACGCCGCTGCAAGCTCGTCGCGCCCTATCACCGCGCGGTTGACGCGCAGGGTAACCTGGGATTCAGAGTGGCCGAAGTCCTCAAAAATCCTTTTGCACTCCGAGGAATCTATCAGCGACATTTTGTAGAGGTGGCTGCCGCCGTTTTTTGTCCTGAGAGCGGTCTGCTTTTCGATTATCGGCATATACAGATTTTCAAGCAGCATAGCAGCTCGCTTTATTGCGTGTGAGCTTTCGGTTGTGAACACTATTTTGTCCGCGGAAAAGGTTTTTCCGAACAGCAATATTCCGTAAAGCTCAGCCTTGAGCGCCTCCCTGTCAAACGACTGCGCCGAGCAAAGCTCCTTTTTTACATCTGATGAAAAAGACACTTGTCCTCCTAATTCTTTGAAACGTCGCGGTGCTGGAGCACGCAGCGATAGCCGAACTCCTGAAAGTGGTTGTCAAGTCTGCGCGCAAGCGTTACGCTGCGGTGCTTTCCGCCCGTGCAGCCTATTCCCACAACAAGCTCGCTTTTGCCCTCCTTTGAGTAAAGAGGAACCGAAAAATCGAGCAGGCTTATCATTCTGCTTAAAAATTCGCGCGTGTTTTCGCTGTTCATAACGTAATCGCGTACCTCTTTGTCAAGTCCCGTTTTATGCTTTAGCTCGGGAATGTAGAACGGATTAGGCAGGCACCTTACATCGATAATCACATCCGCTTCAAGCGGGATTCCGTACTTGAATCCGAAAGACATAAAGGTCAGGGTAATTCCCTTTGTGGGGTCGCCCATGAACATTGAGGTCACGCGCTCCCTGAGCTGCTTGTTCGACATATAGGTTGTGTCGATCGTATAGTCCGAAATTCTCCTGACAGGCAAAACAAGCGCCTTTTCAAGCTCGACTGCCTCGCTTACAGAGCCGTCCTTTAATCTGTCGGCAAGCGGATGCTTTCGCCTTGTCTCCTTATATCTTACAATGATTTGGTCTGTTTTCGCGTCAAGGAACAGAATTTTTACGCTTGAATGGGCGTTTTTGAAATCTTCAATCTGAGAATTCATCTCCTTGTAGTTTCCGTTTCCCCTGACGTCAACAACGACCGCGACCTTCTTCATCATCTCGTCCAGCGTTTTTGAGCAAAGCTTGTAGAGCGTGGAGAGAAGCGAGGAAGGAATATTATCTACACAGTAGTAGCCCAAATCCTCCAGAACGTGCAGAGCCGAGGTTTTGCCGGCTCCCGACATTCCGGTGACAATTACAAATTCCATTAAATCTCCTCAGTTAATACGCATTAGTTCATTATGATTAGTTCGCATTCAAGGTGGTAGCCCGTCTGTTCCGCTACGGTTGTCTGAACCTCGCGGATTAGTCCTCTTACGTCGGAGGCAGTTGCCTTGCCTTTATTTATTATGAATCCGGCGTGCTTTTCGCTCACCTGAGCGCCGCCGCGTGATTTTCCTTTTAATCCGCACTGCTCAATCAGCGCGCCCGCGTAGGCTCCCTCGGGACGTTTGAATACGCTGCCCGCGCTTGGATATTCAAGCGGCTGCTTGTCGCTGCGGCGTCCCATGAAATCCTCCATTCTTGCTCGGATTTCATCCGGGCTGTCCTTTTTCAGCTTTAAAACGGCTCCCGTGATTATGTTGCCGTTTTTTCTGTAAACGCTGGTGCGGTAGCCGAACTCAAGGTCGTCTCGGTCGATTCGTCCTACCTCTCCCTTTGGGGTGATGTGAGATACGCTGTGAACGACTTGCTTCATCTCGCCGCCGTAGGCTCCGGCGTTCATAAACAGCGCGCCGCCTACCGAGCCCGGGATTCCCCAGGCAAACTCAAGTCCCGAAAGACCGCTGTTGAGCGCGAATTTACAAAGAGAAGCAAGCGACGCTCCCGAGCCGCAGTAGATCGTTTCGTCGTCAAGCAAGGAGATATTCTTGAATTCTCCGCCGAGCTTGATCACTACGCCCTTTATTCCCTCGTCGCTGACAAGGATATTGCTTCCGTTGCCTATCAGGAAGTAGTCAACGTCCGCCTCGCGGCACTCCTTGATTAAGGTTTTTAGCTGTGAAATGTCCTTGACTTTGATATATGTATCGGCTTCGCCGCCGATTTTAAACGATGTGTGGCGGCTCATCGGCTCGTTTCTGTAAGCCTCCCAGCCTGCTATTTCTGCAAGATTGTAAATGATTTCTGTTCTGTCCATAAGACCCTCTCAATATATAATAAATAATTCTAAAAAAGAATTAATTCCACTTGTCAATTACGGTTTTGTTTGATTCGGGCATTGCTTCCAAATCCATTCCGAGGCTCCTCAAAAGATCCTTTGCCGCGTTGTAGCCCATCTTCTTTTGACGGTTGTTCATGGCGGCAACCTCAATAATTACCGCTAAGTTTCGTCCGGGCTTAACCGGGATGGTGAGCGTAGGGACCTCCACGCCCAAAATCTCCATGTATTCGTTATCAAGTCCCATTCGGTCGTAAACCTTTGTGTTGTCCCAGATTTCAAGGTTTACCACCATGTCGATTTTCTCGTCAGTTTTTACCGCGCCCATACCGAACAGCTTACGCGCGTTGATGATTCCTATGCCCCTGAGCTCAATAAAGTGGCGGATGTTCTGCGGTGAGGTACCCATGAGCGTGCTTGCGCTGGTGCGGCGGATTTCTACCGCGTCGTCCGCTACAAGGCGGTGTCCGCGCTTGATAAGCTCAATTGCCGTTTCACTTTTACCAACGCCGCTGTCGCCCACAAGCAGACAGCCTTCGCCGTATACCTCAACGAGTACGCCGTGGCGCGTAATTCTCGGTGCAAGCTCACGGTTGAGGAAGGATACAAGACGCGCGGTTAAGTCGGACGTAGTCTCCTCGCTCCTGAAGATAGATACCTTGTGAAGCTTTGCGCTTTCGAGTATTACGTTTGACGGCTCAATGTGACGGCAGATAATTACCGCGGGAGGTCCGAAGCTGAAAATGGAGTCGATTACCATTCGCTGTGCCTCCGAGCCAAACCTGTTCAGATAGGCAAACTCGGTGTTTCCGAGCACCTGAATCTTTTTGTTGTCAAAAAATTCAAAGTAGCCTGTCAGCTCAAGTCCCGGGCGGTTGATTTCAACCGTGGATATTTTTATGTCCTCATAGTTTTCAGCCACATACACGCTTTGAAGCTCCAGCCGTTCCACTATTTCGGATAAGCGTACGGAAAATTCAGACATATTGCCACCACCTTGGTAAATTTGGGTATAACGATACATTATAATTAAGTTATATTATACTACAAATTGTCCAAAAGATAAAGTCTTTTAGTGAATTAAATTTCATTAATTCTCATATTTTACAGATATTTTTTCAATATCCGCTTTTAATTCTTTATCAGAATTAATAAAAGCAATATTCACTCCGTTTCCGTCGCCCCTTTGAAGGCTGTTGAAGATTGAAAGGTAGTCGAGCCTGACCTGCGGACTGCGCTTTTGGCAGAGCTTGAGCTGTTCTTCAACCGTGTTTAAAATATGCGAGCTTTCACCCACCTTTTTTATTGTTTCGTCGTCGCAGAGCGCCACATACGCAACTGGCGAAAAATAGGTCTGCGTTGAGATATAGCTTATATCCTTTGGCATTACGCTGTCCTTTAAATCGCGGTGAACAAGCAGAAGTCTGAGCTTTGCGAGCGTGAGGTGAGGAATATATTTTTCGCGCGCGAGCGTGCACGCCTCCTCAAAGGACGAAGCGGTGATTTCCGTCTTTGGCGGCTTTTCGTCCGAGGACAGACGGTAAAAGGTGTAAATAAGCTGTCCGCTCACCCTTGCGACGCTGATGTTTTCGATTACAGCGGCGGTTTCAATTCGGTGCGAGCTGCTGCAGCCCGTAAAAAGCATTAGTGCAAGAATAATAATT
>Ga0326513_10002388_pt1 | contig 13887 bp, 14 predicted proteins | sample 2_2465_0518_D_FD_203654 | JGI IMG/M metagenome (GOLD analysis project Ga0326513, IMG submission 203654) | Bovine rumen microbial communities from UC Davis, California, United States - 2_2465_0518 | ecosystem: Host-associated > Mammals > Digestive system > Stomach > Rumen | place: USA...
ACAACAAAAGAACATATAACTATAACAATTATCTGCCAATGTCGTAGCAGGAAGTGTTGGTGTTGCTATTAAATTTGTGCAATTGTTAAACATATAGCCATAGCAGTCAGGATTTAATGTAGTAGCAGGAAGCACGAGGTTTGATGCATCAACTAGGCGAGTATTTCCATCAAATAAATGATAAAAATTCTTAGTAGAATCAGTGTCAAAACTAGTACGTGCATAAAAGGTTGAAGCGTCTACTAATGACATAATATTTCCGTAAATCTCTATTTCACCACTAGTAGCACCAATGTTAATAAACCTATCTACATTTGAGGACCCATCTTCAGAATAAAGAGAGCTATAATTTGATCGAATTGATATAACCCCATTTAGCATTAAATTATAGGTAAAACTGCTTCCGACATCGATTTTTTGTGAAATTCAGGTTTGTCCATTATCTGTGGAGTATTCGAATTCTCACGGATCTCCATCTGGAGCGTCGTTTAAGATTTCTACATCTGTATCGTCATCTAATGCTTTTATTGTAAAAGGTAGTTCTCTATAAGTTTTATTAAAAGATACCGAATCGTCTTCTTCATTTCAACTTACTCATGGCTCTTGATAAGTTCCATCTCCATACTTACTTAATTCAAAGGCATCAGTACTATTAAATTTATGAAAATAATTCATACTATATCTTATGTATTTTTAATGTGCTAAATTCCTAAAATCGCATAAGCAATTTTAACATACCATTTCTGTGGATAATTTAAATCTACGTCGGCTGTACGTTCTCTCTTATATCCTCATTTATATAATCTATTATGAGTCCTTCATTCAGAAATTAAGCTCCTAAAACTCCTTTTAAAAGGATAAATCAATGGATACTTACGATAAAGTTCTTCAAGAATAGCCCTCATCTCTTTTTTGGTTTTCACCTTATAACTGTCCTGAATATGGATATTTCCCTTCGAGACAGTGCATACACAATTGTTAATTACATCCATTTTATTTGCCAAATTTTAATTTAATATATTTCTTTATTCCATTTATATGGATATCTACAATATCTTTTTTACCTTGCTCTGACTCTAGATATTCTACATCCAACTTATTATCTTGAAAGAAATTCTCGGTAAGTACTGCTGGCATAGATGATTTCGATAAAATATAGAAATTCGATTCTATATCCTCGTCTCCGTCACTTGTATCTTTTCTTATTTGAATTTTCTTGGGATCTAAAATTTCGTGAGCAGCTTCATATAAACATTGAGCTACTTTATCACTTTCAGTAACGCCTCTAGTTGTATAAGCACTCCATCCCCTCGCTGATTTCCATTCCCCATTTCCAGAAGCATTGTTGTGTATACTTAGAAGAATCACTGTTTTACCGAGAGTATTTTGTGTTCTATGTATTCTATTTGCACGGATAACTCTTTCTTGTAATGGAACATCTGTTGTTTCAGGCACAAGAATTGTATATTGAATGCCAAGTTGTTTTAAACGATCTGCAATTTTTGATACTATTAATCTCGCATAACTATACTCTCGAAATCTACCGTCAGGACTTCTTTTACCAGGAGTCTCTTCCCCATGACCATTATCAAGTATTACATATATATCTTTATAATGATTACTTGCTACACAAGTTGCAGCATTTAATGTTCCACCATATGATGTTATTACTTTATCATTCATTTTTCACTAAATTTTTATTATATTTACGCAAATATAATAAATAAATTTGGAAATTAAAAATTTATTTCATATATTTGCTTCGCAAATATTGGACAAATAAGTTAATGTTTTGATATACTTTAAGTAGCATTAATAATGATAGAATGGACTAGTATTCTGATTGCCGTAATAGGCAGTGTTGGAATTAATGAAATAATTAGCCTTTTCACTGTGAAAGAACAAAAGAAAAGTATGAAAATCGATAACGAGCAAAAAGAAGATTCTAGATGAGAACGACTTGCTGATCAATTACAAGATCAGATAGAAAAACAGCAAAATCAAATAGAAGCTCTGAATGTTCGATTAGAGAACAAAGATGCTCGTATTATTGAATTAGAGGATCGTAGCACTATGTTGCAGGAAAAATTAGATTCCGCAAGAACGCAATGCTCTATAGCAACGATGTTACGCTGCAATAAGATCTCCTGCGAGAGTCGTGTCCCTCCAATTTCAGAAGCGTTTACTGGAGATGTCAGTAAACAATTAACAGAATATATTGAAAAGATGTAATATAGTTTGATTTAATGTAAGTGATTATGCCAAAAGCTCAAAATATTGAAGAGAAATACATAAATGGTCTAAAAGTCGATAAGGAAGATGAATTATATGCTTTTAATGATGAAAAGCATCTTTATTTTAATAAAACAACCGGAGAAACATATACTTCTGTAACTCAATTAATTGGAAAATATTCACAACCATTTGACGAAGAGTTTTGATCTGCTTATAAAGCATTGGAAGAAATCGTAGATTCCGATTTATGATCCTTGCTAAAGCCGAAGTTACTCTCAACAAAAAGGTTTTCAGACAAAACACTCGACTATCTGGTTGATAAATATAAATTGGATAAAGAAGCGTTTTTAAACAAACAATCCGAAATAAAACAGGAATACAAAGTAAAGCGAGATACCGCTTGTCTTAGAGGTACTGCTATACATTTGGAAAAAGAACTACAAATGTATGGTAAACGTGATTTTGATTTCGAACCATATGGATTTGGCGGTTTAAAAGGTACATTTACTTGTTTACAGAATCATAATATTTTAGACCTCAATAGGGGAGTATATCCTGAATTTTTAATTTCTGCGACATTTGGGGATTTAACATTACTTGGACAAATAGACTTATTAATCGTTGATGGAAACGATATTTATATTGCTGATTATAAGAGCAATGCGGAAATAAAAAAGACTTCATATTTTGATAAACGAAGGAAAAAGTATCAGATGATGCAGTTTCCACTTAATAATTTAATGGATTCTACTTTTGTGCATTATCAATTACAATTAAGTTTATATGCAAGAATGCTTCAGCAAAGAAATCCTAATTATAATATAAAGCAACTTCAAATAATTCATATAGATCATGATGGAAATCAAAATTTATATGAAGTTCCTTATTTAAAGTCGGATGTTGATAGATTGATTAAGGATTATGCTAAAAAGCAAAAAATAAATAGTGCTCTGGAAAGAGACACTCCATTTATAAAATAAATAATGTATGGATGATTATGTTAATGAACGAAAGAAAATCTGTAAAGAATGTGCTATAATGCGCTTAACGGATTTTGGAATGAAATGTGATAATAGAAGATGACTAAATCCTGAAACAAATGAATCATCGTATTTTAAACACGATGGATGAGTAAAGGGTTGTGGATGTGACATTAATTTAAAAGTTAAAAGGTTAGGAAACCATTGTCCAGGAAACAAATGATAAGATTTTTTAAGTGAATTGGTAGAGTGATAGTTGGCTGGTGAAATTTTATACTTAAACGAGAGACACCGGAAGCCAAACGTAGATATGAGATATGTATGAAGTGTGATGAGAAAATTAAGATCGGGAAAATGTGGACATGTTCGGTTTGTGGATGCTTTATCCTCCCTAAAACTCGTTCTCCCAAAGAAAAATGTTTGTTAGAAAAATGGTAATATGAAAGTGCTTAATGAATTTGAACAAATGCTGAATGATACAGCAAACACTATTGTAGAAAATAATATGGATGGAGTAAATACAGAAGATGTGGAAGTGGTTCCAATAAACACTAATGTTTTAATTCAACCGTATATACAAAATCCTTATAGATATATTGAAACAACCGCATCTGGATTAATTGTTGGTGTTGAGAGTTCCAAAACTTATAAATCCAATGAAACTGGAGAAATTCAACAAAATACAGAAGTTATAAAATGCGGAAAGGTCCTTGCTGTTGGACCATTGTGTAAAAATGTAGAAGTTGGTGATGACGTTTATTATACAACATATTCTGAAGCAAAACTTCCTTTTAGAAAAAAGGGATATGTTATCGTCGGAGAAGGACTTCTTATATGTAGAATTGTAAAGAAAAATAAGTAATTATGGAAATGGAAAATAAAGGGGCATATTCTTACTATTGTCCTGGTGATTTAGTTAAAGTGCGTCATGATATTGATTTTGTTCCTACTATGTTTGTTGTAGATAAAATTAATAGGAACATTAAGAATAGAGATACTGGTGAATTAGAACCAGTTTTTGTTGGAATAAAATGCCGCTGGTTTGATTCACATGGGGATCTTCAAGAGGCGATATTTAATACTAAAGATCTTTTAAAAATTGAACAAAATGTTTAAAAATCCTTTAAAATTTCAGCAGGGCGGTATTACATCCTCTCAGGAGAATGAAGTTGTTCGAATATTTTCAGCTGCTGCAACAAAATTACAAATGAAACCGGAGGCATTGCTTCAGAAAGCGCAAGAATTACAAGGTGATCAACAGACAGCTTTTGTTCGGGCTATTCAAGATATTGCAGAAAGTGACAACCCGAAACAAGAATCTATTCAAATGATTCAATCTGTTTTTGGAAAAGAACCCCAGTCTTTTAAAACTGGAGGAAAAATCCGTTCATTCATTTGTCGTTTCGGACACGGTGGTATTACCGATTGTGGATGTGGAGGTTCTATTCAGAAAGGACAGGCAGGATTAGTTGTTGATACAAACAGTTCTGTTATTCCCGCATTTGCAGATTCATCTGTAGTAAGGTCTGGTAATTGGTCCTTGCAACCGTTATTTATAGAGGACGGTGTACTTAAGACTTATGCATATGGCCCTAATGGGCAAGTTCTTCAGATAGTTAATGATGGACAGAACGTTCGTTATTTAGGTGGCCGTGTATCTGATGTTGACGGAAGTCGTCGGTTTGTTCAAAGTGGTGACTTTATCGGAGTTGAAGACGCTAGTCAAGTTGATTCTCCAGAGAAATATATTCTTCCTTCTAATTTAGTAAATACATATAGAAGGATGGTTAAAAATGATAATACTGGTTTCCTTAAAATGAGAGAGCCTGTAAGAACTGTTGAATTAGTTCCAAAGAATCAAGTAGGAGGTCAGGTTGAAAAACATCAACAGGAGAATGGAGTCGGTTCGGGAACTATCGCATCTCCTTTAAGTAGAGCTGCTGCATACGAATTATCCCGTCAGAACAAGGGATATACAAATGAAGGTATGTTTGACTATGCTGTTAGAAATGCTGAAAGAGCACTTAGAGCGCAGGGATTGAGAGGTGCAGCACTACAAGAAGCGGCTTACAGAATGGCATCTGGATATGAGGAACCAGAAACTTCGACAAATGACAACTCTACTGCTACAGATTCTATTCCATCCAGACCAAGTAAAAGGATGACGTCGGATAACATATCTCTTATTAAAACGCCCACCTTGTCCAATCCTAATCGTTCTGAAAAACTCCTTGGACAGGCTTCTGTTGTAAATGATAATATGACGTACAGCCAGGCTTTCCGAGCTGCTGCAAATGCTGGACTAAATGGATTTGTATGGAGAGGAACGCCTTACAAAGTTGAATTTGATCCCAATTGAAGAAGTAGGTGAGGAAAAACTGATGCAGGAAGCGGTACTACACCTTCAAGAGCAGCTTCTTCTGGAACGACTGGCACTGTAGGTTCCACAACAAGAAATTCGTCTTATATGGGTCCCATTAATTATACTCCGGCAGAAGAAGCTCCTAATTTTTACGACTCTATAACTCCGGAAAACTCAAGAACAAACGATTATTATATTCGGGAGTATTTAAAAACACATTATCCAAATGGGTCTCGAAGAAATCTTGTTTCCCGATGAGTTTATGGACAAGAGAGAAATTTAATACCTGAAACCAGTCCATTATTTATCGGACCTACTAAATAAAACATTAATTATGCAAATCTTTATATTCGATAATACAACAAACACTCTTCGAATAGATGATTATAGCATATTATTAGTAAAAGAATTCGCAAAGTTATGGGAACCAGAAAGAAATAAATGTAAGGAAGATAAAAAAGGCGAACAGCGAATTCGCGCCTTTAAAGAACTAACTTACATTTATTTGGTTCTCGATTTTAAAAGTCCTTATTTTAAATATTTAGAGCGGGATAAGCATGAGGCAGCCTTGGCTGATAGTGGTTTGAAAGAAGAAGATTTGTCAGATACAGATTTCCTAAATGCTTATCATAAGTATCAAGAACTTCAAGAAGCAGATCCAATTCTCGCATTAATTAAAACAGCTTATAAGACAATTTATAAAATGCGAGTTCACTTGGATCAAATTGATTTTAGTGAAGTGGATGCTGATGGCAGACCTTTATATAAACCTAAAGATGTTATAGCAGATTTAACTAGTATTAGTAAAATAAGGACGGAACTTCAAACTCTTGAAGAATTACATAAAACAAATCAAGAGGCAGCTGCCCAAGTTAGGGGGCAAGTTGCATTAGGAATGTTGGACTAATATGGCTATTGATGAAATTACAGGTAAGAGAACTAGACTTGTAAAGTCAAAATTCGAAGAGGCAAAAGAAAAAAGAAAGAAGGCTCTACCTAAATTTGATATACAGTACGAAGAAGAATTAATTCGACAATTATTTTCGGAAGACAAACCTACCTCTAAACCAGTAAGTGATGAAACGATTGGTTTAGTTGAAACGGAGTATCAGGGTCCATTCGTTCATAAAGAGAGACCTGGTGAAGAATGGGATGTTCCTATAACAGAGGAAATTCAATACTTTGATCCGGAACTATCTTATGAGTTAACAGGATATCGCCCGATTACTATGGAAAAGGGATTGGATTTTGATGTAACTCCGTTCAGGGAAATGGCAAGTATTTATGAAAAAAATGGAAAATATACTGAATATCCAGAAGGTTCTAAACCATGAAGGGATTTATGGAATAGAGAAATTGAACGGATGCGAAATGGGTATCAAGTTGGAAAATACCGTATAACTGGAGATAACTATTATTATCTAAACTATTACAGAATGCAAACTGTAAAAGACGATGGTAGTAAAGCTGCTGAGGGACGTGAAGAAAATTTTCCATCTTTTTTATCTAAACAATACGAATGGTTTCATTACGTTGAAATGGCTGAAAAACTTGGAAAGGATGCTGGAATTTTAAAAGCACGTGGTTGCGGATTATCTGAATGTGTTGCTGCAATGTCTGTGCGACCTTATACGGTTATTCCAAGATATAAAGTGTTAATAACAGCTTCTGCTGATGATCAGTTGCAGCCATTGCGTGACAAATGTTGATTTCAGCTGGAATGATTAAATATAAATACTTCCGGTGGATTGAGACATGTTCGTCAAAAGGTTAATAATAATGAAACAAAACGTGCATCCAAAGTTTTACGAGATGGCACTGAAGTTGGGTTTCAATCTGAAATTAATTCTATTATTGGAGACGAACCTAAGAAAATCAGGGGACTTCGTGTTGATCGTCTTATTTTTGAAGAGGCAGGAAATAATAAACAGTTAATTAAATCTTGAATTCAAGGCGCTGCATTAACTCAGTTAGGTGGTGTTCATTTTGCATCCCGTATTTTTTTAGGTACTTCTGGTGAAGAGATGGATATGGATGGGATTGCGAAGATGTTTGTAAATCCTACCGCATTCAATGTACTTCCCTATAAAAATTACGATACAGCTAACGGAAAGCCGGAATTAAGCGCCTTCTTTTTACCGGCGCATAAATTTGCGCTAACTTCTAAATATTTAGATAGCAGAGGGGTTACGAACTATCCGGAATTTAAAAAATATTATGAAGAACAACGTAAAAAACTATCAGGAAGGGCATTTCTCGATGAATGCGCAGAGCACTGTTTTGTTCCAGAAGAAGCTCTTGCAAAAACGGGAGCCAATGTTTTTGATTCAGAGTTAGTTTCTCAACAAATTGTAAATATTAAAATTCATAATCTTGGAGAAAAACTTGTTCCAACAGTCTTAGAGTGGGATAAAAATTCACCTCAATATACAAAGGTGAATTCTTATGAATCAAATTCATCTAAATTATTTGTAGTCGAACCTCCTCAAAAAGATCCGGATGGAAATGTTTGAAAGAACTTATATGTTGCAGGAATAGATAGTATCGATCTTGGCACAGAAAATTCTGCAGAGGATAGAGATGTTTCTGACTTCTGCATAGTCATTAAAAGGCGCGTTTTTGGAGATCAAGAACCTAAATATGTTGCCGTTTATAAAGACAGGCCAAGAGATATTCGTGTGGCTTATATGATTGCTCTTAAATTACTTACCTGGTATAATTGTCAGGCTATGTTAGAATTCACAAAGATATCTTTTCAGCAATTTTTAAGAGATAGAAAAAAGGAAGCTTTATTAATGAGTCGTCCGGAATATGCTGTTTCTAATAAAAATAAAAGAAAAAGTACGAAAAGATTGATTGGAATTCCTAGTACAGAAGCTGTTATTAAGCATGGATTGGAATTAATCAGTGCCTTCTTAAGTGATTATTACTATACAATTGATTTTCCAGACATGCTTGATGAATTACTAAAATATAGTTACGAGAATAAACGAAAATTCGATATGATTGCAGCAATGTCATGTGCTGAAATCGGAGACGAAGCGTTAACCGGAATTATGCCAGTAAAACCTACAATAACTAGAAAAGTTTGACAGGATTTTGGTTGATTTATAAATGAAAAAGGATATCGTCAATATGGTGTAATTCCTAATAAAAGTTGGATGTAATGACAGAGTTAGAAAAAGAAGTTTTATGTATAATCAATGAAATTACAGAAAACTGTTATACTGGTAAATTAAAAGTCTTGGTTACAACCCCTGAAAGACAATGTGGAGATCCAGATTGTAGACCATTAAATGATTCGATTTATGAATTATATCTATACCTAGATCGATGGTATACACCAATTGTTTTATCTTATGAAGGAAATGAGGAGGATTTTAAACAATTTGTTCGCAAAGAAATTAAAAAGAACAAGTACGAAAAAATCCATTTTTATAAGATGACACGGGAACCTCTTTCTATACCAGATAAAGAAGATTTTGAGATAGACGATGAATAAACAAAAAGAAATCGAACAAATAAACAGGTGTATTTCAGAACTTGTTTATGACAAAGTTGGTTTACGTAAAGCTTATAATTACTATCACTGTAAACGAGACGCAGACCAATTTAAATACTTGCAAGATAATTTTGGGCTCGGTTCGCCAGTATCTGTCGGATTTACCCCTTTAATGAAAAAACACATTGATGTTTTAGTCGGAGAATATCTAGAACTTGAACCGGAGATGCAAGTTACTTGTAAAGATGAGGATACGATATCTAAAATACAGCGAGATAAAAAATTAAAAATTGATTCTGAAATAAGTAAATTTCTAAATCGATATTTACGAAATGCACTTATTGATATTTTAATGAATTCAAAAGAACCTATCAATGACCCGTTTATTGAGAAAGAACTTGAAAAAATTAAAAACAATGTTGAGGAATCTTTTGAATCAGATTTTGAAATAGCTGCACAGAACATTTTGGATTATATTAGACATAGTAGAGAGATCGATCTTCGAAATAAATTAAGGGAAATGTTTACGGATCTTTTAATAGGAGGCTGCTGCTATTATAGGGTTCGTCCTTCATCTGGGGGAGATAATTTACAATTCGATGTATTGAATCCGATTGATACTTTTATTGAAAGGAATCCTAATTCATTTTTCTTAAATAAATCGAGAAGGGCTGTTATTCGTAGATGACTTACTAAAGATGAGATTTTAGAAGAGTATGGAGACGAATTAACAGATGAAGCTATTAATAAAATAGAGGATTACTTTGCGGATATGCACCAGGGTAATCATTTATACGATTACGTTGTTGTAAATTCAAAAATGGATTCTCTATTAGAAGACGGAAGTACTGTGTCTCATCCAACTCCGGGTATTCTAGCTGGCCTGGAAGTTCATCCATTGTATCCTTATACAACTGATGAATGAGGTACTACCATTAATACAAGAGTTATTCCTGTCTTTGAATGCCAGTGATTGGAATTTGATAGGAAACTAAATCGGTCTGTATTACATGAGGGTGTTAAAATAGGTGGAGACGTTTTTATTACTAATGGTGAGCCTGATTACTATATTAGAAGTAAATCAGATCCTCACTCTTGTAAATTAAACATTAATGGAATGTTTTTTAATGATAAAAATGGACAGCCATTTAGTTTAATACAAAGTACAATGTTTCTGCAGGATAGATATGACCTCCTCATATACTACAGAGACAATCTAATAGCTACTTCAGGAACTGTCGGAGATTGGGTTGATGCTGCCAGCCTGCCCGAATTTCTTGGAGTAGAAATGCCGGAAAGAGTCCAAAAATGAATTGCTTATAAAAAGAATGGATTAGCTTGATATGACTCTTCTCAAGAAGGTGCACAATTAATCAATACTACCTTTAATGGTTATGATGATACAGTAAAAGCGCAATCTATCCAAGCAATTCAATATGCAATTGACAGTCTCGAACAACAAGCGTCTTCTATATCTGGCGTATTTGCTCAAAAGTTAGGGCAAATACAAGAAAGAGAAGCGGCTTCAAATGTAAAAGTTGGAATTCATCAGTCAACACTTCTTACAAAACAATATTTCCATGCAATGGATTTAATGAACAGAGAAGTGTGCTATGATTTACTGAATCTTGCAAAATTTGTATTTAAAAAAGGTCTCACTGGCGCAATTATTTTAGGAGAAGGACTTGTTAAAACCTTTACTGCATTACCTGAGCATTTTACAATGACTGATTTTGATTTACATATTTCAGATAGTTCTGAAAATTATATGAAATTTCAAACAGCACAACAACTAAATGTTGAATTTGTAAAAGGTGGATTAGTAGATGCAGAAATGGCATTTGATATTATTGATTCTAGGAGTTTGACTGAAGCAAAACGTCGTTTGAATACAGCTGTCAAATTAAAGAAAGCTGAAAATAATATGCTTGGACAATTACAACAGCAAGTTCAACAATACGAGTCCGATCTGAAGCAGAATCAGAAAACTATTTCTGATTTACAAAATGAAATTAAACGGTTACAGTCTCAGGTTGAGGCTACAAATCAGGCTAAACTTGAAATCGAACAGAAGAAAGTTGAGATTCAAGAAAAAGAAGCAAATGACAAAAAGGATTATAACGATAAGCTCATTGGTGTGAAGGAAAAACAACTTACAGCTGAAATTATGCAAATTCGTGATGGAAATCCTTATAACGATCAAATTCGAGACGTATAATGGCAAAATTTAATAAAGATTTGCATATGAGAGGATGTCATCTAGTATCTACTATATTAGGTGACTCCTCTAATATGTATCAATTTGTTTTCAATCCCGATGAAGAAGAATTTTCAAACATTTATGAATGTGGAGAAGGATTGGAATTTGAGCTCGAAAACGATGGAACATATCAAGTCGTTACTTTAAGAAATCCAGAGGCTGTTTTAACAGAAGATGGTTTACAAATAGGTTCAAAAATATATGCTGCTAATGAACTTATTCTTGCAATTGAATCATCTGTAATTAACGTTGGAGAAGTTGAAATAGACGAAATTCTTTCTATTTGCAAATTAAAGAAGTGTCTTGCTGACCTCGAATTAAATGTATTTCAAAAATTAGTTAAAAACTGTGGATCTGTTAAATGCGGGTCCGATGAAATTCGAGCACAACGTGATTTCTTATTTGTCACGGTTTGATTAATCGAGCATTATATAGAACTAGGAAATATAGAAAAGGCTCAAGCAATATATGACCGCATTAAGGGATGCGGATCCATTTGCAGCAGTTTATCTAATAATAAAAATGATTGTGGGTGCAATGGATAATATTCTTGAAACTATTTACAACATATTTATAGAAAAATTAACAGATTTAGAAATGGGACATGCGTTGCAGAATAATGATTTGTGCAAAATCTGAGATCTTATTCATGCATACGAGCTTTTAGATGGTAAACTTATTAGTGTAAAAGAACAAAAACAAATAATTGAATATTATGGCAATTAAAGGTACTGTAGTAAAACAACTTGCAAATAATCCAAGTACACCTGCGCCTAAATTTAATTTTTATACATATACACTGCACAAAACATATCATAATAATGAACAAGAAATTGATTTTGTTACTTATGATGGTTCTTTATATGTTTGTGTAGAGGATGGAATTTATACAACTTCATCTAAACCAGATGAAAATGGAGGATTCCTTTGTATTATTAAGAAAGGCGCTGATGGAAAGCCTGGAATTCAGGGTATTCAAGGAAAGGATGGACGTACTCCTGAAATTAAGGTTAAATTTGAAGGAAAGCAACTTGTAATTTACGATGCTATTTCTGGAACAAGGCTCTCTGCTTCCGCAGATCTCACCGGTCCCGTTTGGAAACCTGTACAACAGGGAAGTACTTTATCTTGGAAATTGGAAGAAGGTACTCCTGCAAACATTGATTTAGATTCACTTCGTCCTGTAGAGGATCATCCTATCCTTCTCAGGCTTAACTCTGATAATACAAAACGTGAAGAGGAAGAGACTGGACCTGGTTATTACATTCAGTGGAAACGTGAAGGTCATGAGGAATGGACAAATTTAATGTCTATATCTGAACTGATGAATATTGCTCTTGCTGGTGTTTCTTTCTGGTGGCAAGATGCAGAAGATGGTTCTACTGATTCCGAAGGAAATCCTGTTCAGAAACTTCATTTTGGACATAAACAAGTTGTAAAGGCAACATATGATGCTTCTAAGCTTGGAAATAAGCGAATTGCTGAAGTTGAACTTGGAGATGTATTATTTGATGCTGGAGAGATTCCTTTCCCTAATTATGATGATGCAATTGCTGCATTAAATGCGTTTATATGTGATGTTGCGGATGATCTTGCAGTTACTAAAACGCTCATTCCGAAGGATTACGTTAAATCTGTAAATGGAAATCTTCCAAATACAAATGGAGATGTGCAGCTTGAAATTCCCGAGCCTGTAGATGCTTATACTAAAGAAGAATCTGATGATAAATATCAGCCTAAGGGAAATTACTTAACCGAACATCAGCCCCTCAAGACTGTGAATGGCAGTTCTTTGGTTGGATCTGGTAATGTTTCTGTTGGAACTGTAAAGACTGTTCAAGTTAACAATGGTTCAATTGTTAGCCCTGATTCTAATGGAAATGTAAAACTCACTATTGAGACTGGTTCTCCAGATCTTAGTGGTGTTGTAAAATCAATCACTGTTAATAGTGATGTGAAACTTCCTGATTCTAATGGCAATATTACTATTTCTATTGGAAATTATAATTTATTCGACCTTGTTTATCGTAATGGTCATCTTATTAAGATCGTAAATGGTGTTGAAACTGATCTTGGTGAATTTGGTCCTGGTAGTGGTGACAGCGGAGAAGGCTGTGAACATTGTTGGACAGAGGAGGAGATTGTTGCTTTAATTGAAGGCGCTCTTCAAGATTATGTCACACTCAGCTATCTTACAAGTAATTATTACACTAAAACTCAGGTTGATAACTTAATCGCTGGTAGTGGTGGAGGTACGGTAACTGTTACTTCTTATAGGACATTTACAATTTATAAATGGTATCCTGTCAATTCAAACCCGTCAACTCCTACTCTTCCTACTTCTGCTTCTTGGGATGGTACATCTAATGGTCTGACATTAAATGGAAATACTCTTAATTGGACAGATCATCCTTATAATAATCCCGGTAATGAAACTCGCTTATGGATGGCTCAAATAACACTTACATCAGATGGAACTACTTCTTCTGATTGGGTTGGTCCGTTCGATATTTATGGCGATGGTGAACCTGGTGCAGATGGTGCAGGA
>Ga0326513_10002389_pt1 | contig 13877 bp, 9 predicted proteins | sample 2_2465_0518_D_FD_203654 | JGI IMG/M metagenome (GOLD analysis project Ga0326513, IMG submission 203654) | Bovine rumen microbial communities from UC Davis, California, United States - 2_2465_0518 | ecosystem: Host-associated > Mammals > Digestive system > Stomach > Rumen | place: USA: California...
TATAATTTTCATTATTCTTTATATAGAACTTTGAAGGATCATTATCATATTGATAATCTTGTGGTACAGGTGTATAAGAATACAATGGTGTAAAGTTTTCATCTGTACAAGGTACATAAACTCTATTTGAATTAAGAACGAAATATTCTAATCCAGGAATTGGGAATTTAGTATTCTCACTATCAATCTTTACATATTCCTTTTTATCATTAAAGTTATCTGTAGTAATAAATCTTGTAGGATCAGAAGGATCCTTAATATAATATTGAGTAGAAAGCAAAGGTTCTCCTGAAGCAGGAATATAATTAACTGTATTTGGATTCTTTAGTTTTTCGTAATAGTTAGTTGCTAAAATAGGTCCTAATGTAATATCAGTTCCACTAACAAGATTATACTCATCAACTATATCGAAATCCGTTGTCTTTTCATATACATCACCATTTTTCTTATAGTATTCTGTATTAGGATTAGGATTTGGAGTTGCTGCAGTATCAACTAAATCATATTCGATAGTATCCGGAATTTTTGGATTAACAAAATATGTTTGTGTTACATCAGGTCCAACAATCTTATCAAAAGCAGTAAGCTTTGTATAAGTATAAGATGCTCCCTGAGTTTCAGCTCTTTGAAGAATAATATTCTTTTTTCTTTCAGGCGAAATGGTTACTTCAATACTCTCATCATTTAACATATTTTCATACTTAAATGGTTCAAATATTGGAATAAATTTAGCTGGAATAAGTCCAAATACAGAGCTTAAAAAGTCATGGGTTCCAATAGGACCCATATTTTTAACATTTGTAATATTTTCATAAACATCTGAGATATCTCTATCTACAGCATATAAAAGTAAATTTTTGAATTGTGTAGAGAAAAGTTCATCTATTGATGCTCTATATAATTCTTCCATATTCTTAGAATTTTGAAACAAAAATCCTCTCTTAATAAGAGATGTAGCCATATATTTTTTATAATCATATGTAGCAGGTGCATTAGCAAGCTGACCAAGATTTCTGTACTCGTTCAGATATGAATGTGCAACAATATCTTCTCTAGTCATAATAACTCCTATAATATTAAGTATATAGTTATGTTTTTGGACGCTATAATTTCTTAAATAATTAAAATGATAATTATATATTTATATATTGCTGGGGTTGAAATGTATGAAAAAAGAACAAATTTCTAAAAATGTACGTATTTACGTATATAAAAACTGCTTTAGAATTTACCCTTATTATAAGTCAAAATATAATAAAGAAACTAGAGAAGTAGAAGGAACATGCCCTAAATTAGATAATCAATTCTTATTATTTGAAAACTATAGAGGTTTTATAAATAAAAAAGATTATTTAGGTATTTATCATAATAAAGAAAAAACTCTTGTATTACCATTTGGTTTCGGTTTAGATAAAATAACTTCTAAATTATATGATAATGGTATTATATATGAAGTAATTGATAAAACAGATATGATAATTCAACCAAGAGAAGTAAATTTCGATATTAATGAAAGTTATACATATCGAAATAAATATCAAGCTGAAGCTGTAGAGTTTTTAGTATCTGATAAATTAGGTCATTCTAAAATGTTAGCTTTATCTACAGGTATTGGCAAAACTATTTGTAGTGTATTTGGTGCATGTAGAATAAAACAACCTATTTTTATAGTAAGTGAAACTTTGAGTGATCAATGGCTAGAAAAAATAATGCAGTACACTGATTGTACTAAAAATAATAAAGGCGTAATGATATTACGGGGCACAGATAAAATACATGGACTTTTAAATCATCCAAAAGAAAATATGAAATCTGCATTCTATATAAGTACCTCTGCAACTCTTAGTTCATATATAGAAAAATATGGTACATTAAATCCTGTATATGATCATTTAGGAATTGGTATTTTGTGTTTTGATGAATATCATATGAACTGGGCACAAAATATGAGAATAGAATGTGACGCACTAGTTTCTAAAGTTTGGAGATTAACAGCAACGCCATCTCGTACAAATAAAAGCGAAAGTAAACTATTCGAAAGAATGTTACATGACATTCCAGTTTATGGTTTACAAACGTTTGCATTAAATAATCATTCTAATATTAGATTGGTTGATTATAATACTAAACCTACTTATGAAGAAATCGGTTCATGTCTTACACCAAAAGGTTTATCAGCTATTCTTTATTGGAATTATATTTTTAATGATGAACAAAGAAAAATTTATGTGATGGGTATGGTTAAGATGTTGCTTGATCCATTAATTGATGAATATCCAGATACAAAGATTCTTATATATTTAGCTAAGTTAGACCATATTGAAATCTTTAAAGGTCTACTAGAATCATTATATGAAAAAGAATCAAAAACTGTAGATATGGGAAATTATACTACAAAAATAGCTAATAAAAGACTTAGAAAACGTGAATTGAAGAATAGAATAGTATTTACTACTATAGGAAGTGGTGGTGTAGGTTTAGACTTGGAAAATCTTGTAGCAGTATTTTCTTTAGTTCCGTATTCTTCATTTATTACTTCTTCTCAAATGATAGGAAGATTAAGATTTGTTGAAGATAAAGAAACTTATTTCTATGATTTTATAGATACAGGATTTAAGACAATGACAAGACAACGAACACAAAGAATGTCAGTTATGAGTCAAAAATCTAAAAGTATTACACAAAAGGTAGTTAGTTATGAAGATGTTGCCAATTATTTACAAGATTATCTTTGATTATATATTATTTAATCGGAGTATATTATGAACAAGCTTGATATTGATAGTATATATAAACAAATAGGTAACTTTGGTGGAATAAGTGTAAAGCATCGGGTTTCATTATTTCAAGCGGATTCAAATGGAAAAAATAAAGAATATAAACGGTTTTATGGATCATCTAAAAGTAAAGGTGGTATGGCTGGTTATATGTCTTATTATTTTCGTAAAACAACTAATGCTTTAATATTAGAATCAAATGATTTTGATAGTAAAGAAACTCAAAAAATAAAAAATAGTGTATATTTAACACAAGATGATTTATCTGAAGTTGAAAGGATTCTTAATGAATCAGAGTTCTGGTTTAAAGATCCTGAACTGAAGAATAATCTATTTGTGTATGAAAATAATAATCCTTATAAAGTATCAGATAAATATTATGAACTGTGTTCAATTATGTATCTTACTTATGGATTACGAGGAAGTTTTCTAAGTATACAACCTGCTGTTGTAAATGATTTCAAAACTAGGATAGGTTATCCTGGAGTAGTTATAAAAAGTATTACTGGAGTAGTAGGATGTTGTACAGTAAAAGAATTTCTTTCGATGAGTATAGTAATACGTCAAAATCTAAGAAATTTACATAGTATTAGTTTAGAATTATTAAATCATTATATGTTAACAGAATTATTGAAAATTTAGGGGGAATCTATTTTATGGTAGAATATATACCGGAAACAAATGAAATAGTTATGACTAAAAACGATTTCTTAAAATTCGATAACGGTTACTATAAATATATCGGAAGAGTTAAGAATATAAGAGATGTCCCACAAAGCAACTGTTTATTTTGTATGGATGATTATCTATATATAAGACGTATTGATTTAGAAAAATTCAATCGTCTTAAAGTAGCAAATTCATCAACAAAAGAAATAGACGATTCTGATGAACTTGATCTTGAAGTAAAACCTGGAGATGATTCTACACTTGTAATAGTAAAAGAATTATTAAAAGGATTTACAAAGAATTCATTTAGAAAATTATTTGATAATGACTCTGATATGAATAACATGAAAAATGCTATCGAAAAGAGTAGTAATGGTCAATTAAGTCTAAATCGTTTTAGAAGTATTCTAGATAAACTTCATCTGAAGTATAAGATAATAGTTTTCTCTGATGAATTAGATGTAAAAGATGAAGTAATGGAAGAGAAAATCAAAAGAATAAATAGCGAAAATATGAATTCTCAAAATGAGAATCCAGATTTTTAATGCACTAAATAGGAGGAGAAATTAATGCATTATTACCCAAAAATTTCATGTCCATTTTTAAGAGTTAATCCTAAAGACAAAGTGGTGGATTTAAATCAATATTCTGATAAATATGCAGATCTTTTATCGAATGTTGAATTCAGTGCTACTGAAAAAGTAGATGGAAAAAATACAAATATTATTTATGATGGGAACGATATTAGATTCGAAGGGCATACCGATAAGACTACATGGTCTCCAGAAGAAGAAACATGGATTAAAAATAAATTTATTAATGATGGTTTCATACAAATGTGTGAACAACAATTTGGTGAAAAGACAGTACAGTTCTGTGGTGAATTGATCGGACCAAAAATTCAAGGTAATATATACAATCTTGATGACTATAAATTCATTGTATTTGATATAAAAATAAACAATGTATTTATTGGCCGTGAATTTGTAAAAGAAATAACAAATACGTTATATATGGATTCAATAGATGTATATAAGGGCACATTAATGATTAGTGCTTTCAATCACACTAATATTCCAAATAAATTTAAAGAAAAAAATTATTCTGCTTCCGATCCATTGTATTTAACTATTAAAGAATGGGCTGAATTTATGCAATCGGTAGATCAACAATTATTTATTGGTTCAAGATTCAATCCTAATATTGAAATCGAAGGTTTTGTTATAAGACCTAAATATGAATTAATCAAATCAAATGGTGAAAGAGTAATATATAAAATAAAGTATAAAGATATTTTAGGTAGATCTCCTAGAACATTTTCTAAGAATAGTAATGAAATGACTGTTATATAGAACAGATAATAACTTATTAAGGAGTTTTTATGAAAGAAAAACGAATTAGTGTAGAAGTAAATGAAGATTTTGTAAATTCGTTATTTATGAAGCTTAAGAAATATCGAGATTCATCAAATTTTGGACTTGCTTCAAGAGTGGTAGTAAATATTTCGAAAGAAGAATTGGATTTTATTGTACACGTATTAGATAAACTTAATAATAAATAATAAAAAAGAGTGTAGCATTATGCTACACTCTTTTATTTTTTAACTAGTAGAGAGAGAGTTTTAATTATATATTATATTAATAATAGTACGTTGTACTTATTATTAATATTAATAAAGACCGTGATTAAGAGAAATAAAGCGGCACTACAGTGAAGTAGTCTACCGAAAGGAGATATAAACACAAGGAAAATTAGTATGAAATACGATAATGTAGTATTAAACGACGATTTTGTATCAGAAGATTTTGAAAAAGAATCTAAGGAAATGAAAACAACTTGGGATTCTAGAAATCTCACAAAATGGGAAACACAAATTGTAACCCATTCTGGAAGATTTCATGCAGATGAAATCTTTTCAGTAGCATTACTGATGTTATTGAGGATAACATGCATGAATTATAATCTTGGATCTGACGAACCTGTTAAGTTTGATCCATATTCACTGATTCATAAAGTCATCCGACGCCCTCAAGGATTGAATCCAGAAGACGAAAACGATCAGATGATTTTCAAGACATGTATTGTCCTTGATATTGAAAATGGTCAGTTTGATCATCATTATAAGAATCAAGATAATTGTCCAATCGATGATGATCCAGATCATCGATTCTTGCCGACATATAAAGAAAGGATGGCAACAATCCTTCAATTGTGGAAAGCAATTGGTCATCGTTTTGATTTGAAAACAGATGTCGAAATTCCGATGAATGTCTATGACAGGATTTGGGAATTCCTTGCTCCAATTTCATTGCAGGATATTAATGGACCTGCAAAGTTCAAATCACCTATATCCCAGATTATTTCAAACATCAATGGGTATACAGAGTTTGATTTCGACTTTGTTGATCCTTCAAAGTTTGAAGACTATCAGATGGCTAAGTTTTCTGAAGCTGTTATGATGGCCTACAAAATCCTGAGGCAACAGATCATACGTGAACAGTTGTTCGTGAAATCTTTGATTGAGATCAAAGAGAAAACTGAACTATCACTGATAACAAATGAAATTGGGTGCTGTAGAATAAGACAGGTAGCACCAGGAGAAAAGGAACCAAAAGTCGATCTGGAGGCTTTGAAATACACAAGTTTCAGGGATACACCAATCTATATGTTAATAAACGAAAATCCGTCGGATCGTGATGGAACGTTTAGGATCATAATGGTTGATTCTGAAAAATGTAGATTCGATAAAAGCCTTCTGACAAAAGATGTTCCAGGAAAGGTATTCATCCATCCGGATTGTTTCATGATGACATTTAAAACGTTGAACGATTTGAATAATTTCATTTCAACATGTCATATTGAAACAATGCTTGGAATAGATGACGTAAGAAAACTGTATAAAGTTGGTGATGAGAATGATATATTCTTAATATCATAATCTTGTTAAGAAAAGAAGAGGAGGATATAGTATTCCTCCTCTTTCTTTTTCTTTTTATATGGTTTTTAATATTTAAATATATAACAAGGAGGAAATTTTGTATATTAAAAATTTAAAGCAGAAAAAGATTTATAAAGAAGGTTTCTATAAATCTTTTGGTACAAATGTAGTAACAGAAGAATATTTTGATGAAAAAGATTTCAAAGAAAATTTCTTAAAGACTAAAACAATTGTTGAAGTCGATAAAGATTTCTCTATCAAACTAAATGGTAAATCATATGTAGTACCAAAAACAAATTCAAAAATTTATAAATCAAAAATAATTGCTAGTAGAACACCTATGGGTTTAGTTAAAAATATAAAAATACGCGATCAATTTGATAATTTAGTCGAAAGTGATTATTTTATATTTGATGAATTCGATAATGAAATAAAAAGATCTGAAATTACTGATTTCAGTGAATTTGAAGATGATCGTGGAAAAAGGATTGAAAAGAAATATGAAAAAGGAAAAGTAGTATATTACAAAGAAAGTATAATCAAGCAAAATTTTGATTTACATGATTCGAATCCTTTAGAGGTAGAAGAAAAGATTTTAAAAGAATATGTTTATGAATATAACTATTATCATCATGAACCTAATTTGATAAAATCTATAACTATTATCAATAAATGTAAATCAAATTTAAAATATGTAAAAGAATACGTATATAACGAAAATAATAAAATTAAAGAAATAGTAACTTCATATACAAGATTTATAAATAAAAATATAAAGTCATTGAGATTTGAATTGGAGCATATTGTATTCGATTATAATGTCGATGGTTCAACATTGTTAACTAAAGATATTTATGAATTTGAAGATGAATACATAGATCACCCATCAGAATTGTTCGAGGAAAGAAATAATCTCAATTATGGTAAAACTACAATGAAGTATTTTTATTCTAAAGATTTCAATCAAGAGGTGTGTGTTAATAAGAAAACTGCTAAATGTGATGCTTATTTATATCCAAAAGATGATAAAGGTAGAATAATTGCAAAAATACATTATAGAAACAATAAATTAATTGAATCTGAGGAATATACTTACTTTGATTAGTTTTAATAAAAAGTGGAGGATTAACTCCACTTTTTATTTTTTATTCAATTATATATTTTTAAAATGTAATGAATACTACTATATACATTGGGGGTCTCAATATATGTCTGGAAAATATTTAGCAACAATAAAAAATAAGAAAACAGTTAATTATTTTAAAGAAAAGAATAAAAATATTATTATCGAATTCGATAATATATTTAAAAATCCAGATCTTAAAGAATACAATATGTTTAAAATGTCTATAGGAAAGAAAAGAGTATATGCTAATTTTGCAAATACAATGTGTAAAGATAATAATAAAATACTTTCTTCTATTTCTTATACTGTAACACAACAAGTTATTTTATCATATTTTAATGTAAAGAAAGCTATCGATAATAAACTCTTTATTAAAATTGATACTGATGATGATTTAACACATTATGGTGTTGATGCAAGACGCGATTTTGGTAAGTATGAAAACTTTATTAATTTTATGATTACTACATTATTTACACCATCTTTTATCAATGAAGTAAAGAATTATGTAGAAGTTCATTATCGAACTTTTGTAGATGAAAAAGAATCAGAAAAATATGCACAAGGTACAACATTCACTAATGAGCATTTTAAATTGCTATATACGATTTCTATGTTAGTTAAATTTGCTATTCCTTTGTGTACACATTACATATATGTAAACTCTGATAAAAACATTGAAGTCTATTCATTTGTATTTACAGTATTCGATGCTATTTTTAAAATTGTTACAGTAGGTTCTAATTGTAATAATCTTATGGATAAACTTTATCAATATATCGATCGTATTGTACGTAGTACAGAATCATCTAATAAACCTATTTGGGCAAACTTCCCGCAGTACAATGAAACGAGAGAATCAATCATCGATGAGTTTGTTGTAAAAATTGTAACAACTATTGTACCTAAGTTTGATATGGATAGATATATTATTCATCTTATTACAGTAGTTACTAGAGATTCTATAAATAAATTTAAAATTAGAGCAAATAACCCATTTGATTGTTATCGTATTAATGATAACGATAATAGCAATGATGATGAAGATGCATTATCCGAATCAGATATTTTCGATATGTTTTATAGATATATTGACGAAAGCATTTCTATTTTAAATAGATATGGTAATGACGATGCAATTGAAACAATCTGTAGAAGAAATAATATCTATATAGATCCAAAAGAATTTGAATGGTATAAAAAGCATTATAAATTACATAACTTTACAGTAAAAGTTGTTACAATGGTATTTGCTAGATTCTTCTCCGGAAGTGTAAATGTAAAATCTTGTACATCAGATCAATTAATAAAATTAATGATAGTACTTATAAAGAAAATGAAAGATTTGGATATAAAATATTTACCATATTTTATAACTGGTACTAGAATTAGTTATACATTTACAAATATGCCATCAGCTACAATTTTAAAGAATCTGAAAAATAATATAGATTATATTCAATTGATTGAGTTAAAATACAAATATGTACAAAGTGTATTTGAAATTAAAACCACATCATTTGATGAAAATAATCCAATTAAAGATATGATTGGAAGTTTGATACACAATAATTATACATACAACATGTATGGAAAAGATGATTTAAATGGTAAACCAATTCAGATTTCTGAAGATAAAATTATTAATGATGTTATTCAATTATATAAGAAAATGATCATATAGTAATAAAAGGTAGAGTATTAACACTCTACCTTTATTTTTTAGGATAAATATATATCATATGATAATTGTGGAGGTAAATATGAAAGAAGGTTTTAATAAAATTAAATGTGATTGTTGTTGTAAAATTATTGATAAAAAGGATATCAAGAATTCTAATGCAGATTTATGTAATTTTGCAGTAAATCTTGATATGGTTTATACAAAATCACAAAGTAAAACATCTGTAAAAACATTAGATTTTTGTAATGAGTGTTTTTATAAAATACAAAATGTATTAAAGAAAGAATTAGGATTGAAACTTCTTCTTTTTGATTATGAATTCCATGAAAAAAATGAAAATGGTTCATATCTTACTATTGATCAAAATAGAAGTAAATATGTATTTTCATCAATTGAAGATTTCAATAAAAACTATTGTAAATAATTATTTTTCTAGTGGGAAAAATTCCCACTAGTTTATTTTTTATTACCGGAAGACAATCTTATATACTAATTGTTGAGGAAAATTATGAATGACATATTAACTGAAGTTGTAAAATCATTTAGACTTATTAGACCTAAGACTAATAAAGGCGATATAAAACCTTTCATAACATATACAAAACAATTAACAGGAACAGCTTTTTTAAATCTTGGCACATCAGAAGAAGAGATTTTTAATGGATTAATGAATCTTTTTGGACCAAACGGCATTGTTAGATCTTTTAAGAGATATTATTATCCTAAAAAAATAATTTGGACTTCTACATTATATGTAAAGCCAAGGGTTACTGAAATACTAGATGAAAAAGCAAAAATTCAAACTGTAATGAAAAATATACCACGTTATAGTGGTGTTGTAAGAAATAGAATTCAAGATAATAGGAATCTTATTATAGACTTTTCCAATCTTATGGAAAAAGTAATTCCAACAGATAGAACTATAATGCAACGTTCTACAGTTCTTAAATATATAGAAAATATTTATCCTGAATTAATTTGCTATATATTATTTAAGAATAATAAACATGATAAAGATAATGATATTGAAACTAGCGAAGAATCATTTACAGAAAATTTACTCTCAAAAACATCTGTAATTTCTATGGGAAAAGTTCCAATTGGTGTAGAACAAGCTGGATTCGATAAATTTATTATTTCTTTTCCATATACTTTAAAAGCGAATAGATTTGTCACTATAAATTATATAAAAGGTAAAATACCTTTACAGAGAAATATGAAAATAAATCCTGATCTTATATACCAATTATCAATGCTTCAATTCATTTATAAATGCTATGAAGTTTATTGCGGTGGTTCAAGTAATTCAGAATTTGTTAATGAAGTAGCAAGACATAATGTTACTTTCCATATTTATGGTGAAACAGGTATTGGATTTGCTATTAACTTTAAAGAACTTAAAACACAAATGAAGTTTAGTCCAGATAGATTTATCAAAATGTTTGTAAATCGTCTTAAGTTATTAACAATGTGTAATACTGGAGTTCTTAAAGCAAGCGATATAGATGAAGTTGATAAAGAAGAAGTTAATATTGAAATTGATGGATATTATAAGAAAAATTCTGATCTAATGGAAGGAGAGAACGATTCTAAATTAAAGACAGCATTGAAAAAAGCTTTTAAACCTATTCTTAAAAATGATAGTGTTATGAAGAATATTTTGGATGCTAAAAAGAAAAATAAAGAAGAAACAATAAAATCTCCTGATGATATAGATCTTAAACATAAAGTTGATATTTCACATAAAATTTCTATAGGAAAAATAGATAGAAATAGTGTTAATAAATTAGAAGATATAGAAAATATGTTCTCTAAGAAAACTACAACTGTAGTTTCTGATAATAAATCTGAAGCAACTGATGTTACACTTACTGATGATGATTTCGATGAAATTCTTAATCAAAACGATGGTGAAACAGAGGAAGTTAATGAAGAAGAGAATATTGTAGAAACTTCTAATGATACTCTTTATGAACATGATGATGACGATGAAACAGGTTTTAAAGAAGAAGGCGAATTCGATGATATGTATGAATTCGAGGAAACTGAAAATGAACCTCCTGAAGAAGAATTAGAATATGTAGAAATTAAACCTAAAGGTTCTGGTCCTATTAAACTAGATAAAGTAAAAAATACTGAAGTTTATAGAACTGCAGCTGAGCAAAAACGTATAGATAAACTTAAAGAGAAATATAAATCAGTTGATTTAAATGGTAAAAAGATAGAAGATATTGTAGGTCAATCATCTGATATAGAGATTGACAAATCATATGATTCTATTGGTAATAAACCAAAGAGTAAAGATAAATCCGTTAGTCAAATGAATCTTATGGATTTTCAAAAATCTTATATTAAAAATAATTACCAATCGGATATCATTAATGCAGTACGTTCATTAAGTATAAATAAAGCTAATCCTTTATACATTACTGGAGCAAATGTAGCAGATAATTCTGATCAATTTACAGAAAAATTAACTTATTCTTTTACTCTAGAAGATGAGAATAAAAAGAAACATGAAATAAAATTTGATGTTCCTAAAATTTCTGAAAATGGTAGAATTCGTATAAATGGTTCTAATTATTATATTAAGAAACAGCTTATTCGAAAACCTATTGTTAAAATTGGTCCAGATAAAGTATATGTTACTACAGAATTAAACTCATTCCAAGTAATGCGTACTGGTATAGCTCTTAACCGTGGATCAGAAATAATGAGAAAATTATTATCTGGTTATCTTACTGAAAAAGAAAATATTCATATTGAACGCGGTAACTGTGAATTAGATAATACACCATATTTAACTACTCTTGAATATGATACTTTAGCTAAGAATTATTTCTTTATAAAGATTAATGATGAAAAGAGTAAATATGGCGAACACATTGAAATTTATTTTTCACAAAAAGCAATACGTGAACGTATAAAAACATTCCAAATCAGAACTGGTTTTAAAGATGATATAATTCCTAGTAATATTTTACCTGTAGCTATTAACTATACTTCTAAAACATTGATTTATATTGATATGAATAGAAATAATAGTATTAATAGCACAATAATTTCTATTATAAATGATGCTTTAAAAGAGCCAGAAATGATAGAATATATAAAGACTATTAAAGCACCAAAGAAAAGACTTTCAACTAAAATAGAAATTCAATCATTTACTGTTCCACTTATTGCATTCTTAAACTATCTATTTGGATGGGACAGAGTATCTAGTTACTTTAAAGAAAATGAAATAGAATTTTCTGATAAGCTTATAAAAAATACTAATAAAATGAGTATAAAATTTTATGACGGATATTTGTATTATAATCAATATCCTATCAATGGTGCATTATTAATAAATGGTCTTACAGAAATAGATACTGAAAATTATAAATATGAAGATCTTAATAATCAAGGATTATATATAAACTATACATATAATAAATTTAAAACAAGAAATGTTGTTAAAGGTTGGATTACTGCTAAAGAAAATATGCTTGATCTCAAGACATTACAAATTCTTGAAGCTTTGAAACTTCCTACAGATTTCTTGGAAATATTTTTGTATTGTAATGATTTACTTGTTGATAATCAATGTGCTGCTGATTGTGATATTGGTAATTATCGTATCAGATCTAATGAAATTATTTCTGAATGTGTATTCAAAGCATTGAATGATGAATATACAAAATATAAGAAAAGATCTGGTAAAATAAATAGATTATCGGTTCCACAAAATGTAGTTATTGGTAAGATTCAAGATCTAGAAATTCTCGAAACTTATGATTCATTGAGTCCTATAGCAGAACTTCGTGAAATGGGAATTACTACATTTAAAGGACCTGGTGGTACAAAACTTGAACAAGCGTTTACATTACAAAAACGAGCTTATGATAAATCTTATTATGGTGTATTTGGTATTTCTACTGTTGATAACTCATCTGCTGGTGTTTCTAAAGAATTAACTATGAATTGTAATATTCAAAATACTTTAGGATTTGTTGGACCAATAGACGAAAGTAATAAAGATATTGCAAATCTTTCACCAATAAGTGAAGCTATAGTTCCATTTGTTACTGATTATGATGACCCATCACGTGTAGCATTTACATCTATTCAAACAAAACATGTAGGAGGAATGACGAATTCATCTCTTCCAATTGTACGTACTGGTGTTGAAAAGAATATTCAATATCAAACTAGTGATGTTTTTGTTAAACTTGCTAAAACAGATGGAGTTATTTCTAGTATCGATGAAATAGAAAAAAAGATTTACGTTACATATAAAGATGGAACTAAAGAGACAGTAGATTATAAAAATTTAATGATTAAAAACTCTGATGCTTTTAACCAAGCTGAATATACATGTTTTGTTAAGGTTGGTCAAAAAGTAAAATCTAAAGATATTTTAGTTGGAGATACAAGATTCTTTAAACGAGATCCTATATCTAATGAAGTTATTTATACTCAGTGTATAAATGGTTTGTTCGGTATATCTGAAGGATCTTATACTGAAGATGACTCTAGTTTATTATGCTCTACTTTTGCTAATAAAATGATTATGGATTTTACTAAACGTAAACAAATTTCTCTTAAAGCCAACGATACTTTAATAGAGTATAAAAAGGTTGGAGATAAAGTTGAACTTGGTGATCCATTAATTATATTTGATGAAAGTGGTACATTTGA
>Ga0326513_10002391_pt1 | contig 13875 bp, 18 predicted proteins | sample 2_2465_0518_D_FD_203654 | JGI IMG/M metagenome (GOLD analysis project Ga0326513, IMG submission 203654) | Bovine rumen microbial communities from UC Davis, California, United States - 2_2465_0518 | ecosystem: Host-associated > Mammals > Digestive system > Stomach > Rumen | place: USA...
AGCGCCGATTTACCCCCGGGAAAAAATTTCGGATTGGGGAAATGCAAATAGAGGACGCGCGCGGGATGCGCACATGTAACGCGCACACGGTATGCGGACGCATTGAGGAAGGGAGGCGGATGCCGTGGGACTGACCAAGGAACAGAAATACACCGAGACCATGAAGCGGCTCGGCATCTACGATCCGGCCTTCGACGATACAATCCGACAGCTCGCCACCTTAGAGAGGGAGCAGGGCCGCGTCAGGGACGAATGGAAAGCTCCGATGGAGGCCGTCCGGGACATCAAGGCGGCCAGGAGGAAAGCGAAAGAATGCGGAAAGACCGCAGAGGGAACCGGAGACAGAGAGTGCGCCGAAGCCTGGAAAGAGACGGCCGAAGCGTGGGAGAAGGCGGGAGAGATCTGGAAAGAAGCTGCGGAAACCTGGGAGAATCACCCGATGGCAGACAAGCTCTATGCCGTTATCCTTCAGCAGAACAAAATCATCCTGCAGCTGCGGGAAACCCTCGGCCTCACGCCGAAGGCACTGAAGCGCTTCCGGGCGGAGTTCGGCACGCCGGCCGAAGACGAGCCGGACGAGAAACCGAAGAACGCGCTCGAGCTGCTCATGGAGAAACGGAGAGCGGGATGAGAGAGAAGAAAACGCCGTCCCGGAGAGAGAGAAAAGAGCGCGAGCGGAAGGACGAAGCCTGCCGGAGAGTCCTCACGGCGATTGCGGCGGTGAGGAACAAATGATCGGATCCCAGATGCCGCGGGTCCAGATCGAACCGAAGCGTGCCGGCACGGACGGCGATGACGCCGCCATGCTGATGGAAGCCTACGGCAACCGGCTGGACGCCTGGCAGAAGCTGGTCCTCGACTGCTGGCTCGGCAAAGACGAGGACGGACAGTACAACGTCACCTCCGCAGGACTCGCAGTGCCAAGGCAGAACGGCAAGAACGTCTGCATCGAGGGCCTCGAGTTCTTCGGCCTGGTCATGAACGGGGAGCGGATCCTCCACACGGCGCATCAGGTCCGCACAAGCAAGAAATCATTCCGCCGGCTGGTCGCGATGTTTACCGACAAGCACCATCCGGAGATCATGGAGATCGTGAAGACGATCCGATACACCAACGGCGAAGAAGCCATCGAACTGGTAAACGGTGGCACGATTGAGTTCCTCGCACGTTCCCGCCAGGCGGCCCGTGGATTTGACGGAATCAGCCGCCTGGTTTTTGATGAAGCCCAGGAGCTGACCGACGATCAGGTCGAGGCCATCATGGCAACGCTGGCAGCCAGCGACACCGGCACGCGTCAACTGATCTACACCGGCACGCCGCCTTATCCGAACTGTCCGGGAGAAGTCTTCCGGAGACGCCGAAAGGCCTGTCTCGACGACCCGGGCCCGCATGAGGCCTGGCACGAGTGGTCCGTGGCCGCCCAGAGCATCGGAGACATCAGGGTCGGGGACAAATCGGTCTGGTACATGACAAATCCGGCACTCGGGATCCGCCTCACGGAGGAATTCACGGAAAACGAACTCGGCACCATGTCTGCAGATGGCTTTGCCCGTGAGCGGCTCGGCTGGTGGTCGCCGGTTCTGACGGATGAACCGGACAAGGCCGTCGACGCAAAGGCATGGAACGCCTGCAGGTCAAGGCTGCCGAAGCCGGCGGAAGGGAAAACCGCATACGGAGTCAAATTCACGCCGGACGGCGCCACGGTGGCACTGTGCGGCGCAATCATTCCTCCGGACGGACCGGCGAGAATCTCGCTGATTGAGAAAAAGCAGACCGGCCAGGGCATCCAGTGGCTCGCCGACTGGCTGAACCAGCGGAGCGGCAAGGCCAGCTGCGTGGTGATCGACGGCAGGAACGGCGTGGACGTGCTGATCGAGAAGATCACCGGAAAGGAAGGCACCTGGAAGGCGAAAAACTCCGTCATCCGGCCGGGTGTGCGCGACGTGATCGCCTCCGTCAGCGTACTGACCGACGCCCTGGCGGCTCAGACCGTGACGTGGTACGAGCTGCAGGAGGAACTGGAAGACAGCGCCATGACCTCCATCAAGAGAGCGATCGGAGGCGGCTGGGGATTCGGCGGAGAGAATCCGGCACCGATCGAGGCGGCAGCCCTGGCACTCTGGGGCGCGAAAACATCGAAACGGGATCCGAACCGAAAAATGAGGATAGGGTGAAAGCAACATGATTCTTTCAGAGAAAATCGCGCAGGCGATCGGCCTGCCGGCAGCAGAACAGACGGGCCTGAAGCGCCTGATCGACATCTTCAACCTGCATGCGGGGCCGAATGAGCTGAAGCGGCGGTACTACGAGGGGCACATCAAGCTCTCGGAGGTCAACCTCGGCCTCGCGCTGCCGAAGGGAATCGCAAAACTGGAGATCGGCTGCGCCTGGGGCGAGAAATGCGTCGATGTCCTGGCTGCGCGGAGCATGTTCGACGGATTCGTCGGGGCAAACGGCGAAACGGCTTCGGAGATGGGAAGGATCGCGGAGGCCAACCGGATGCAGGCAGAGTACATGAAGACCTGCAAGGATGAACTGAAGTACGGAGCGAGCTTCGCTACGCTTTCAGCGGATCCGGTGCTGCGCTGCCGCATCCGGTTCCACAGCGCAGAGAACGCTGCGGCAGAGTGGGACGGGGAAAAGGGCAGGATCGCGCACGGGTTCGCGATCATCGCACTCACGCAGGATCCCATAACCAACGAGCAGAAGCCATGCGTGATCAACTACTACACCGACACGGACGTGTGGGTGCTGCGGGCGGACGCACACGGGCAGAACTGGATGGCAGAGCGGAATCCGCACATCATGGGCAGGCCGATGATGGAGCCGATGATCTGGAACGCGACCACGGCGAAGCCATTCGGGCGTTCACGATTGAAGGAGCCGATCCGGAGACTGATCCAGGGATATGTCAGAACGGTCGCAAACGCGACGATCGGCCTGGAATTTGCGACCAGCCCTCAGAAGTATCTCCTGGGCGTCACGGACGACCAGTACGAGCAGATCATCGATGACAAGTTCCGGCAGTATGTCGGCAGCATCATCGCAGGCACCGTCAATCCGGAGACCGGAGAGAAACCGACCTTCGGGCAGCTGCAGCAGGGCACCATCTCACCGCACACGGAGATGATGCGGATCCTGGCGACGCAGTTCTCCGCGGCGACGGGTCTCAGCGTCACGGATACCGGGATCGTGAACGACGCGAACCCAACCAGCTCCGATGCGATCCTCGCGCAGAGCCAGACGCTGATCCTGATGGCAGAGCAGCTGAACGAGGGGAACCGGAACAGCCTCTGCAACATCGCCAGGATGGCGCAGGCCATCGCGAGGAATGTGGCACTGTCAGAGCTGACAGAAGAGGAGCTGGCAGTCGTTCCGCACTTCCAGAACCCGGCCATGCCGTCCGTGGCGGTCACGGCGGACGCGGCGATCAAGATCGCGAGCACCAGGGAAGGATTCGCCTCGACGGACGTCTTTCTGGAGATGATCGGATTTGACCAGGCAGACATTCGGAGGATCAAAGCGCAGGAGAGCCGAAACCGGGGACTGACCTTCCTGAATGACCTGATTGAGGTTCCGACAGCGGGACAGACGGGAGAAGGGAGCGGAACCGGGGAAGAACCGGAACCTGCGGGAGCGGGTGAGACCGCATGACCGTCAGCAACAAGGCATGGCAGCAGTACATCAAGACGCTCTCGGCCATCGATCAGACCGCGGCGAAGAAGTTTGAGGCCTATGTCCGCGGGCTGGACATCGCGAAGTACAGCAACCGAAAGAAGGCCATCGACTACGCCGTGCGGCTGGCGTCCGTTTACGGGGAGAGCGCGGCCGCAGCGGCCTGCGAGATGTACGACGCCATCGTGGCGGCGGCCGGAGTGTACTATCCGCTTGCAGAACCGGCAGTGCTGCAGGAGAACATCTACGGCGAAGTCGCGAAGACCGTAAACGGCATGATCAAGCAGCAGGCGTCTCCGGAATCAATGGGGCAGGCCATCGGGCGGCTCGTCAAGCGGACCGCAGCGGACACGACGCTGAAGAACGCGATCCGGGATCACGCAGAATTCGCCTGGATCCCGAGCGGGGACAGCTGCGCGTTCTGCATCATGCTGGCCTCCAACGGATGGCAGCCGGCAAGCAAGGCGGCTCTGAACGGCGGACACGCGGAACACATCCACGCAAACTGCGACTGTGAATACGCGATCCGGTTCACGCCGGACACGGAATACGCCGGTTACAACCCGAGGGAGTACCGCGACATGTACGACGAGGCCGACGAGGACGGGAAGAACTGGGAAGCCAGGGTAAACGTCATGAGGCGGCAACAGTACGCCGAGAAGAAGGACGAGATCAACGCGCAGAAACGGGAGGCTTATGCCGAACGGAAAGAGCGGCTCGGAGAAACGGAGCAGAACGGATGAATCATTACATGATCCACGCGTGCCCGCAGCGGATGTGGTACGTCGAGGAGTTCCTCGTGCCGTCGATGCATGAGCAGGACATCCGGCCGGACGAGATCGAGAACCGGCACGACGACTGGTTCTTCCGCCAGTTCATGCAGGAGCGGCACCCGGACGATCTGGTGGTCAACGAGATGCCGAACCTGGTGGATCACATCGACTTTCTGATCGGGGGCACCGTGATCAATCCACTGAGGCGGATCCAGGTCAACCGGGCGGAATTCTTCCCGGACGGGTATCTGGTCGAGGAGCTGGAGCGGAAGCTGAAGGAAAGAAACAACGGATGATCAGGCCGGTGATGTGGGCACTGGCCTTTTTCATACCCGACGGCAGGGTCAGAGCCGGAATAATACGCGAAAGCGGAGGAAAAACCAATGGCAGAAGAAACTGTGAATCAGGAAGCAGCAGCGCCGGAGACCAGTCCGGCAGAGGACACGGCGACACAGCCGGCACGCACGTTCACCCAGGCGGAGGTCGACGCTATCATCGGCGACAGGCTGACGCGGGAGCGGGCAAAATATCAGGACTATGAAGACCTGAAGCAGAGAGCGGCCGCAGCTGAGACCACGTCTGCGGAACTGCAGACGCAGAAGGCGAAGGAAGCGGAGCTCCAGGCACAGCTCGACGCACTGCAGAAGGACATCGAGGCGAGGAACGCACGGGACAAGGTGTCCGCCGAGACCGGCGTTCCGGCAAACCTCCTCACGGGACAGACCGAAGAGGAGAACAGAGCACTGGCGGACGCAATCCTCAAATGGCGCGGACCTCAGCAGAACTATCCGACGGTCCCGGACGGAGGAACGGTGAACCCGTTTACCGGCGGAACCACGAGGGATCAGTTCGAGAGCTGGGCGAAGGCCAATCTAAACTTGTGAAAAGGAGATAAAAAACTATGGCTACCGGAGTAGAACTCAACAGATCCAACATCGAGCTGCCGGCTGACGTCAGCAGCGAAATCATTCAGAAAACCCAGGAAGAGAGCGCCATCATGCGCCTTGCACGCCGCATGGTGCTGCCGGGCAACGGCATTGCCATTCCGGTGATCACCGGCGATCCGACCGCAGAGTGGGTGGACGAGACCGGCGTGAAGCCCGTCAGCAATCCCAGCGTCGCCAAAAAGAACCTGCAGCCCTATAAGCTGGCAGTCATCGAGCTGTTCTCGATGGAATTCGTCCGCGACCTGAAGGTGCTGTACGACGCCTGCGTTGCCCGTATGCCGGGCGCACTGGCCAGACGCTTCGACCAGACCGTCATCGGCGCGATCCAGAAGCCGGGCGACAACTTCGACAACTTCGCCAGCTGCACGGCGCAGAGCCTCATCGCGACTTCCGACGCGAGCACATACGACGGCCTCGTGGCTGCCGACACCGACATCGCCACCCACGGCTACATGATCAACGGCTTCGGCCTGAGCGCCCAGGCCCGCGGCATCCTGCTCAGTGCGGTCGACGGAGACGGCAGACCTCTGTTCGTCAACAACGTGTCCCAGGGCGCGATTCCGATGATCCTCGGTGCTCCGACCTACTTCAACCGCGGCCTCTACAAAGAGGGCACCGCAGGCACGTCCGGCACGCCTGCTGTCGTCGGCGTGGCCGGTGACTGGACGCAGGCCATGTACGGCACCGTCGAGGGTGTCAAGATCGACATCAACGACAAGGGCGTCGTGACCGTCGGATCCGGCACCAGCGCCACCCAGGTCAACCTGTGGCAGCAGAACATGGTGGCCGTCCGTGCGGAGATCGAGGTCGGCTTCCGCTGCGTCGCCGACGCGTTCAACCTGCTGACCGGCGCAGTTCCGACGACCTGATCCGGCATGGTCCGGTTCAAAAACCAGCTGACCGGCGGAGACATGTGGGTCGATGAGACACGCGTGGAAGAGTACAAAGCGGCGGGCCATGTGCCCGCCGCTGAGGAACATCCGGAGCCGGAAGCGACAAAACCGGCCAGAAAGAGCCGGAAGAAATCAGCGGCAAAGGCGGCTGAGGAAGACAAGGCGGAAAACGCCGGGGAGTGATCAAGATGGCGACGAGCTATGCGACCGTGAACGACGTCCAGAACCGGACGCTGAGGACGCTGAGCAACGACGAACTGAACCTCGCGAAGAAGCTGCTGCAGGACGCGGCGGTGATCATCGATCTGTACGCGCCGGGGGCGCAGGCGGACGCGAAGAAAATCGTCTCCTGCCGGATGGTGCTGCGGGTGCTGGGCGACGGAGAAGACACCGGCGTTCCGGTGGGAGCCAACCAGGGCACACAGTCAGCGCTCGGCTACAGCCAGACGTGGAGCTACCCGACGACGGGATCCTCCGGGGAACTGTACCTCGCGAAAATGGAAAAGCAGATGCTCAAGAAGGGAAACACGATCGGAAGCCGGAGCCCGGTGGAGGATCTGGTGCCGGAAGGCTGCTTCGAGGAGATGGACTGATGCTGCGGGGAATCACGGTGACGCTCTGGGAGCGGACGGAAAACGGCGTGGACGCCTTCAACAAGCCGCGGTACGACGAAACGGCAGTACAGGTGAAAAACGTCCTGGTCACACCGGCAGGGGAAACCGGGTCGGAACTGCTGGACGCGACGGACCTGGTGAGCCGGGAGGCGGACTACACGCTTGCGATCCCGAAGGGAGACACGCACGCCTGGGAAACCGGATGCCGGGTGGACTTCTTCGGCGAGCGCTTCCGCATCGTCGGAAAGCCGACGAAAGGAATCGAGGCACTGATCCCGCTGTCCTGGAACATGAAAGTGCGGGTGCAGCGGATTGAGTAACTACCGGATAGAGCTCAACTATGCAGGCGTCGGCGAGCTGCTGCACTCGCAGGAAATCGCGGACGCAGTGAAGGAAGTCGCGGACCAGGTGGCGCAGAAAGCCGGCGAAGGATACGCGACGGACGTCTATCAGGCCGGGACCCGCGTGATTGCGTCGGTCTACACGGAGACGGAGGAAGCCATGAAGGACAATATGGACAACAATACGCTGCTGAAGGCGGTGGGCGGATGATGCTCGAACCGATCCTTCTCAGGGCCCTGGAAGAGACCACAGGCTGCCCGGCCTACATGGAGCAGCCGGAGGACAAGCCGGAGCGTTATTTCGTCCTGGAGCGGACCGGAGGCGGCGAGCGGGGCGCAGAGATGCGGACCGCAACCGTGGCCGTGCAGAGCTACGGCCCGACAATGCTGGACGCGGCGGCACTCAATGAGCAGGTACTGGACCTCATGAGAGAGATCCAGTACCGGGAAAATTCCATCATCAGCTGTGAAGTGAATTCTACCTACAACTTCACGGACACAAGGACCAAGCGCTACCGGTACCAGACCGTGATCGACTTGGTTTATTTTGCATAAAGGGGGAAAACCAATATGGCAGGCGAAACCAACAATGAAGCCTATGTATCCACCGGCAAACCGAAAGTCGGCGGAGCGGTCTTTGTGGGCGCGACGTCGCTGACGCCGCCGACGGACGCCGTGACGGCGCTGCCGGCCGGATTCGCGGGAATGGGCTACATCTCCGAAGACGGCGTGACGCAGTCTCAGGAAGTCAATTCCGAAGAGGTCAAGGCCTGGGGCGGGGACACCGTGCTTGTCACGGAGGACGACAAGTCGGAGACCTGGAAGCTGACCTTCATCGAGATGATGAATATCAATGTCCTGAAGGAGATGTACGGCGCGACCAACGTGACCGGAACGCTCGAAGCAGGCATCGCGATTGCCTCCGGAACGGAAGCGCATGAGGCACGGTGCTGGGTCATCGACATGATTCTCAAGGGCGGCACCCTGAAGCGCACCGTCATCCCGAAGGGCGTCATCACCGAGATCGGCGACGTGGTGTACAACGATACCGACCCGGTCGGGTACCCGGTCACGATCAAGGCAACCAGCGACAGCGCCGGAAAGTACCACTACGAGTACCTCAAGGCCGCCTCGAGCGGATCCTGATGACGGGCGGAGGAACAGATCATGACACATGTGAAACTGAGCTGCGGCTTTGAGGCGGACATCGACGAGAACGCGGCGGACGACATGGAGTTCCTCGACGCGCTGGAGCTGATGGACACGAGGAAAAACCCGATCGGCCTGACGAGAATCTGCGACATCCTGCTGACACCGGAGCAGAAGAAGGACTTCTATGACTGCATCCGGGATGAGAGCGGGAAGGTGCGGGTCAAGGCCACGGGAGACCAGATTCAGGAACTGCTGGGGCAGCTGACTGATAAAAAAAAATAATCCTGCTGTCCGTCTTCCGGCAGGACAGGGACAGCCTGATCTGCGACTTCGCAGAATACTATCACCTGTTTGACTGGGAAGCGCTGCCGGTGGCGACACAGGCAGCGCTTGCGGACGGCCTACCGGCGGAATCCAGGTCGAAGCGAAGAATCACCGGGCAAAAATATCCGGATGAGATTCTGATGCTGGCTCTCATCCTGGACACGGTGAGAGCGATCGCGTGGAGGCAGACGGAAGACGGCGTGAACGGGAAGAATCCGCCGCCGTCGATGTATGAGGCGCTCACGGGGACGGAACGAAAGGACCCGGAGCGGAACCACATGGTATTTGAGAGCGGCGAAGACTTCGAGGCCGCACGAAACGAGATCCTCAGAAGAGGAGGGTTTATCTGATGTCAGAAATTGCAAAAGCGTATGTGCAGATCGTCCCGACGACAAAGGACATGGGGAGCAACCTCACGTCGGCGCTGGACGGGGAGCTGGGCAGCGCCGGAGAAAAAGGCGGAAAAACGTGGGCCTCGGCCTTCGGCGGAGCCGCCAAGGGCGCGGTCACGGCGGTGACGGCGGTCACGGGCGCCACCGTGGCGATGGGAACGGCCGTGGTCAAGAGCGCGTCGGCAACCGCACAGTACGGCGACAACATCGACAAGATGTCGCAGAAGATGGGCATGACGGCGGAGGCGTATCAGGAATGGGACGCCGTGATGCAGCACTCGGGAACCAGCATGGAGACCATGAAGGCGAGCATGAAGACGCTGGCCAACGCGGCAGAAAGCGGAAACGCGGCCTTCGCCACACTGGGGATCACAGAGGAAGACCTTGCGACGCTCAATCAGCAGGAACTCTTTGAGCGGACCATCGCGGGCCTGCAGAACATGGAAGACGGGACGCAGCGCACGTATGTGGCGGGCCAGCTGCTCGGACGAGGCGCGACAGAACTCGGCGCCCTGCTGAACACCTCGGCGGAGGACACACAGGCCATGCGAGACCGGGTGCACGAGCTCGGCGGCGTCATGTCAGACGAAGCGGTCAAGGCGGCCGCGGCATATCAGGACAGCCTGCAGGATATGCAGACGGCGTTCCAGGGACTGTCCAGAGGATTAACACAGGAATTTTTGCCCGGAATCACGACGACGATGGACGGCCTTGCGGAGCTGTTCACCGGAAACGGAGAGACCGGGCTTGCACTCATATCTCAGGGTATTGACGGACTGCTCGGGAACCTGACGGAGCAGCTGCCGAAATTTATGGAAATCGGGCTGGGAATTGTGGAATCGCTGGCTACGGCGCTGATCGACAACCTGCCGAAACTGGCGGAGACGGCGATCCCGATCATCACGGAACTGACCAAGCACCTGATTCAGAACCTACCGAAGATCATTGAGGCGGGCACGGAGATCCTCTTCGCGCTGATTGACGGCATCATCGACGCACTGCCGGAGCTGATACCGGCGGTGGTGGAGGTGACGCTGACCATCGTGGAGAAGCTCACGGAGCCGGACACGCTGATGAAGCTCATCGACGCGGCCTTCCAGATCATCGGAGCGGTCGCAGAGGGCCTCATCAAGGCGCTGCCGACGCTGATCGAGAAGGTGCCGCAGATCATGGGGAACCTGCTGGAGGCGATTCTCGAGTTCCTGCCGCAGCTGCTGGAGAGCGGGGCAAAGCTGGTCGTGGAGCTGGCGAAGGGCCTGCTGCAGGGCATCGGCGACGTCGTGAAGGCAATCGGGGACGTGCTCGGGAAGATTAAGGACGCGATCCACGAGAAGATCGAGCAGGCAAAGCAGTGGGGCGCGGATCTGATCCAGAACTTTGTCGGCGGCATCACGTCCAGAATGAGCGGCCTGATGGGCACAGTCCGGAGCATCGGCCAGGGCATCAAGAACATGCTCGGATTCTCCGAGCCGAAAGAAGGCCCACTGAGCGATTTCCACACCTACGCACCTGACATGATGCAGCTGTTTGCCAAGGGAATCCGGGACAACGAGCGCCTGATCACCGATCAGATTCAGAGAAGCTTCAGCCTCGGACCGACCTTCGCGGCAGCGGCGGCACCGGCCGCAGCGGCGGGCGCGAGCACGAACACCTACAACATCACGGTCAACGGTATCGAAGAACTTGAAGAGCTTCTGCAGTGGTACCAGAGCCGCCAGGTGAGAGCGAGGATGGCGTGAGATGGCAAATGCAACTGTAAAATTGTATCTGAATAAATGGGCGTATGTGAAGCAGGATTCACCGTCAATTGTCGTTGATATAACAGGTCAGGAAAGACTGAAGTTGTCACGAAACGCGACATCCGGGATTCTTCAGTATGCATATCTTGGCTTTAATTCAATGCCAAGCAATTTGAAGAGAAAGAGATTGTATTCTGTCAGTGCGCTTTTTAGAATAAAAGGCCCTGACAATGTAGGAAATTCAACACGAGGGTTTCTGAATGTTTCAGCTGCAAATTTCAATCCAAGCACATTGGTATGGACCAATAGACCCGGAGAGGGTGGAAATGGTTTTCGTTTAATATCGGAATCTACTTATACTCTAAAAGACTGTATTTTTTCCATCGACGGTGATACTGTTTCTGATGCAGATAGGTCGAAATTAGCTGCTCTTTTTTTGAAGTCTGGTGCAGGATATTCTTATGCAGCTTATGAAAATGGAGATATAGTTGGGGCAGCTCATGATTGTTATATCTACAACACATTAGAGGGCGGTGGCCTTCCGTATCTCGAAATTACTTATGATAACAGCATCAGCGTAAAAAGCAAAATTACTTTGAGGTCAGGCCCGACAGGAGGATATGCAGATCCGAGAAACAACACGACATTTTCCTGGGCGTTTGTAAAGGATGACACGTACAGTTGCGCGGATGAGAATTTCGGCCAATCCTCGGCAACGCTGTATTGGAAGGAAAGTACAGCCGCAAGCTATACAGCTGTTTCTGTATCTGGTAGCACTCAATCTGTAACAATCCCGGCGAATACGTTTCCAACCAAAAAAACTATTCAGTGGTATGTGCAAGGAACAGATGACGGCGGTACAACTTCGCAAACCTCTGTTTACAGTTTCAGCACTACTGCTCCGCTGGTAATAGCGACGCCGATCTCACCGATCAATACCATAGAAGACGGGAGCACGCCGATCAAACTGCGATGGGAGTATTCCAGCGCTGACGGAAGGCTTCCGACAAGATACGCCCTTCACTGGAAGTTGCAGGGTGAATCCACATGGAACACTCTATACAATCCAGGGGCGGGCGTTGTAGACACCGAGTACGATGTGCCGGCAGACACATTCCCAGCCGGTACAATCGTGTGGGGCGTTCAGGCGGCAAATGTGGATGGCGCCTGGGGAACAACCGGGAGCGCTTCCTTCGTATGCAGAGCGGCTCCGGTACTCAGCGGCGTCACATCGGACGAGACTCCATTCCTGACCGTGCAATGGCAGACGGACGGACAGCTGGCTTATGAGGTCACCGTGGACGGAACCGTATACGGGCCGTATTTCGGCGCGGAGAAAAGTTTCCAACTGCCGGACTACCTGAAAGATGGAACCTATCAGGTGCAGGTGCGCGTCATGGGAGCGTGGAACCTGTGGAGTAACATAGAGAGCATCCAGGTTACCATTGCAAACGAAGCAGGGGAAAGAATCCTGTTGAACGCATACGGAGGGATAGAAAATTCCGTGACCTGGCAGACGGAAGAAGAGACGGCAGACTTCCTGATCTACAGGAACGGGAAAATGATCGGGCATACGAGAGAATACACATGGGAAGACAAGTTTGCGGGAAATGAAGCAAACTATCAGGTGGTCAACAGACTGTCAGACGGAAATTACAGCATTAGCAACGATGCGACAGCCACGTTCACACCGGATGCCGTATACATGGCAGAACTTACGGGCAGAGACTGGCTGAAGATCGAGTTGGGGCTCGAGGACCGGAAGGATCCAGAATATGAATACACGCTTGAGACAGCGTATGAGCACCTGAGCGGGGACGTATTCCCGTCGGTCATTATGAGCGAGTATCGGGAGCAGAGCATGGACTTCTCCGCACTCTTTCTGGCCGAGCAAGAGGAAGACGACAGAAGATTCAGAAGCCTGTTTGGCAAGCCGGTGGTAATGAAGATGCGTGACGGGACCGTATTCGTCGGCGTCCTGGATAAGGTTCGTAGAATGATCAAAAAGCGGTTCTGGACGGCTTACTCATTCACGCTGCGGCGAATCACCTGGGAGGATTACAGAGATGATACGCAGTGAAAAGATCCGGTTTAGGATCCTGCGGAACGGCGCAACGTATGCGGAGCTCTTTTCGGAGAGTTCCGCACCGACGCTCCGCATGAGCAGAAGCGGGGAAATCAAAATGTCTCTGCAGGGGAGATTCCGGCCTGTCGTGATTGATACAAAGGGGAAGGAAACGGAACCGGACTGGATGACCGATGAAATACAGCCTGTGCTTGAGATTAACGGAGAGGCGGCACCGCTTGGCATCCTGATGCCGGCTAAAGTGACACCGCAGGAAACACGAGGAATCAAAACGATTGATGTCCAGGCCTTCGACCGGTGCTGGAGAGTGAGGGACACAAAAGTAGAAGGAAGCATAAATCTGACCGCGGGCACGCCGTACCTGGACGCGATCGAAGGCCTGCTGACATCGGCAGGCGTGGTAACAATCATGAAAACGCCAAGCACAGCGACACTTGCAGAAGACAGGGAAGACTGGCAAACAGGCGAAAGCTATTTGACCATCATCAATGACCTGCTGAGCGAAATCAATTACAAGCAGCTGTGGTTCAATGAAAACGGATATGCCATGCTGGAACCGGCAGGAGAGCCGGATGCGGAACACATACAGCACGTGCTGACCGACCGGAAGACGGACGTAAGGAACAGCAGAGAAGCGAAGCTAATCCGAGTATATCCGGGATTCAGCCGGGAAACGGATATTTACCAAGCACCGAACGTTTTCGTGTGCGTCTGCAGCAATGCAGATAAGAGCGGAGACATGATTGCAAAGGCAGTCAACGACAACCCGCAGAGCCCGCTGTCCGTGCAACGCCGCGGTCGCCGTGTGGTCAAGTCGGTGTATGTGAACAACATCGCGAGCCAGGCCGACCTACAGGCATACGCGGACAGAATGCTGAGCGACAGCATGATGACAGGAGAGACCATGAAGGTGGAGACCATGCTGCTGCCAGGGTTCGG
>Ga0326513_10002394_pt1 | contig 13869 bp, 18 predicted proteins | sample 2_2465_0518_D_FD_203654 | JGI IMG/M metagenome (GOLD analysis project Ga0326513, IMG submission 203654) | Bovine rumen microbial communities from UC Davis, California, United States - 2_2465_0518 | ecosystem: Host-associated > Mammals > Digestive system > Stomach > Rumen | place: USA...
GTGATTATGAGACTTTGCTAAAACACCTTAAAAAGAGTTGGCTAGACAATTACGGCACAGAGTGGAACGGCGAGCCTTACCATATCGACCATATCATACCACTAGCCACGGCTAAAACTGAGCAAGAGGTAAAAGACCTTTGCTATTACAAAAACTTACAGATGTTAAAGCCACGAGACAACCTAGTTAAGAATAAATACCTAAATTGGCAGTTAGGTAACGATGATGAGGGTTAAAGTCCGATAAGCCTAATTACAGGAATTAAACGAAAATGCCGATTTTACCTAAAACCCCCCAAGTTATAAAAGGTTTACAGATAGACCGACCAAGAGCCTTTAGAGTGATGAGTAGGCTAACCCCCCAACGCACACAAGTTTTACAGAGGTGGGCAAGTTGCTTAAGGTGTTTTATAAAAATAAACGGAATTGTGCCAAGCCACGCAAAAAGGCAATTAAAAGTTGATGAAAAAAGGCACTTTTGTTTAAAAAGTTTTTGCAAAAAGGCACTTTTGTTTAACGAAAAGGCACTTTTGTTTAAAAAGTCTCTCTTAAAAATATGCATTAACTTATTAAAAAGAATTAAAAACAAAAACGCCCTAGTTGGGCGGGCGTTTTGTTTAAAGGCATAGAATAGTAACCAAGATGACAAGATTAAACGACAACACGATAGACAGACTAAAAGGGCTAGACATAAAAGATGTAGCCGATAGGTTGGGTATTGAGTTGCCTAGAGGCAACGGTAACGCCCGATGTTTTAACCAAGAGGCACACGCCAACGGCGATAGGCACGGTAGCCTAGGGTTTAACCCGAGAACCAACACCTTTAAATGCTTTGCTTGCGGTATAAGTGGCGACACGATAGCCCTAGTGCAGGCGTATAACAAGGTCGATTTTAGAGAGGCTTGCGAGTGGCTTGCGAATAGTTACGGCATACAACTTGAGGGGGTCGAACAACGAGCGAACAAAGAGAAAAAGCCCGACTTTGAGAACCGCAGGGTTTACCGAGATGATACCGAGCCATTACGCCTTACTAATTCCCTAACCGATTACGAGACCGAGAACCAAGAGATTTACCAAGCCCTTTACGACTTGAGCGACGAACCCGACGACCGATTAAAAGGTTGGTGGGCAAGTAGAGGGTTTAGCAATTCCCTTTTGCAGGCATACGGTTGGCGAATTGTAAGCCCCAAAACAATAAAAGAATTGTTACGGGCTTATGATTACCCACTTTTGGCTAAAGCAGGGCTTGTGAGCGACGATAGAGCCGAATTAGAGCAATTTTTAAAGCGGTATAACTCGCACAATGTTATAGTGCCATTTTATGATGAAACACTATTTAAAAAGCACCGTGTTTTGTATGTAAGGTTTAGAGACCTAACCAAAGGGGCAAAGATTAAATACCTTGCCCCAAGAGGTAGCCACCCCGTTATTTATGGCTATGATAGATTATGTGGTTGGGCGATGACCTACCCTAAGCCTAATGCCCTCTTTATTACCGAGAGTGAGACCGATAGCATAGCGGTTACAGAGTTAGCCAAGAGACAGAGCAAGACCGTGCAGGCGATAGCCCTAGTTGGTGGGCAAAAGAACGAGCATAGCCTAGTTTTAAGAGAGTTAGCCGAGGCGATTAAGAACCACAAAGAGGCTACCGTAAATATCGTTACCGACAGAGACGAGACAGGCAACACCTTTTACAATGCCGTAGCCACTACCCTTTATAAGACAGGGTTTAACCCCGATAACCTTATTAAGTGGCAAGAGTGGCACGAGACACTAAAAGATGTAGGCGAACACTTGCAGAGATTAGCCGAACAACCGAACGGGCAACAACCTAATAATAATGTAAAAAGTAAAGGTAAATAATAATGAGTAAAACGAGTTTTAAACCAAGCGACGAATTAAAAAAAGAATTGAGCGAAAAGATACACCCTTTAAGTGCCGATTTACAAGAGTATAAGAATAGCCTAGGCGACGGTAGCCGACCGTTTAGAGGGTTAGCAACAGGCTTTGATGAGATAGACGAGATTATAGGGGGTCTCGATAGGTTTATCTTACTTGCGGGTAGGTCGGGGGCAGGCAAGACGACCTTAGCCCTACAATTAGCCTTAGGGGTAGCCCAACACAAGCCCGTGATTATTTACTCTTTTGAGATGAGCCGTAACGAGATTATAACGAGCCTAGTAAAAGCCACGGCACACAGATTAGGGCTTAATGGCTTATTTACAAAGACTATTGAGTTGCAGGGCAATGACCCTAAATTAAACCCTATGGTAGCCGACACAATAGCACAGAGTTTAACCGAGTTAGACCGAACGGGCGAACGGTTATTTATTAAAGATAGTAGCCAAGGCATACCCGCTATTTTGCCCTACCCTACCCAAGGCAAAGCCGACAAAAAACCAACAATTTACGACGACATCGAACAGGTTAAAAAGTTATGTAAAAGCGATGATGTTTTAGTCTTAATAGATAGCGTGCAAGATGTAGTGGACACGCAGAACGCCAACCAAGTGCAGGCAGAGATAGAGGCGGTTAGCCAACTTACGATATTGCAACAAAAAACAGGGGCAACAATTCTTGTAACGGCACAAAAAAATAAGGGTAGCGTTAAAAGCACCGATAGTTACGGCGATGTTATGGGTAGTATGGCGTTTATACATAAACCTAACACCGTGCTAGAACTACACACCTTTAAAGAGGTTATTGCGAGAGCCGACAAGAGCGAAAAAGAGAGGCTTAAAGAGATAGCCGACACGATAGAGCAAGAGGCAAAAGACGGCGAGTGCAAGCCGATGATGTTAGAGATAGTAAAGGGTCGATTTACAGGGCAAGGCGAGTTACCACTTAGATTTTATGGGGCTTATGGGTATTTTGAGGCAGGCAAAACCGACCGTTACAACGACACTTACGACGATATGCGAGAACTATTTTAGCCGAATAGTCGAACGCCCAACAAGGTGTAAATGATAGCAAGTGATAGCGTGTTTAATTCCCTTTTTACTAGCATTTACTAACATTTTAGGGGCTTTAATTCCCTCTTGATAGGGGGGGGGCAGGCATATACCCCAACCCTTGCCGTGCCGAGCGTCGGGTAGTGGGTCGATTTTCACGCAAAGAAAAAAACGAGTTTTTGCAATTCCCTTTTGCCCCACGCCGAGGGGTTTATTTTATGCCACACGGCGAACGCCGAACGGCTTAATTATGCCCGAATAACCGAACGGGCAAAAATAATTAAACAATTTTAGCATTATTTTTAGACTACCCCTATTATTAAATAGAACAACCGAACGGTTAAAGTATTGACAAAAACAACCGAACGGTCTAAAATAGAATTATAACAATACTGAATAAGTAAAGTATGGTATAATAATAATTAAGTAGTGAGGTAAAAAGCGATGACACAACCAACCGCAACCACAACCCAAAAGCCCGTAGATATTTTTACTATTAAGGGCTTGCTTGAGATACTAGGCGAAAACATAAATAGCGTTAGAGCCGATAGTAGCGACGAAAACATAAAAAAGAGCAACGCAATACTACAAAATGTAAATGCCATTAAGGGTATTTACACCTTAGCCTTTGATAGGGAACGACTAGAAAACCTAAAGGGCATAGACGATGACTTTGCGAGTTACCGTAAGCCCGACCAACTTTTTGGCAATGTTTTTGGCGACGAGACCGACCGATTAGAACGCAACCACCAAAGGGAACAGGACGCTTGCAGAAATAGATACGAGCGAGTTAAAAAAGAGTTGGAATATGAGGTTAACGCCAATGTTAACAAGCAAGATAGCGAGTTAAAGTCTTATGAGTTTGGCGACTTTTACGATAGCGACCTAGACATTTTAAACACCGTTTTAAAGAGGGCAACCGACAAAGACGATATAGAGACCCGATATAAAATGGTTGGTTTTTGTCTCGAAAATATAACACCACAAGATTTTGGGGTAGAGGAATAGGCGGGGAATTATGAGCAACGACCTACAAGTTATAGCAGGCGAGACGGTAGCACTTGATGTTGCACAGATTAACACCCAACAAGCCCAACAAGCCTTTGACCTTTTGCCTGTTACAGAGACTACCCGAGAGGACTACAAAAACCGTATAGGCGATTTTATCGAGTTTATACAGATTAACGGCTTAAATGCTAACACCTTGCTAGAATATCGCAAGCACCTCGAACAACGCACCGATTACAGTATTAGCACCAAGAATAAATACTTTACGACCGCCAAGCGATATGTAGGCATACTTTACAATGCCCACCTAGTGCCAATAGACTTAGGTAAAGATATTAGCGGGGCAGATTTAAAGGGCTTTAAACAGAGTAAAAAGCACAAAAAAGACGGCGTGCAAGATGACGAGATAACCCGTATTAGCGATTACTTTAAGAGCCTACCCGATGAGCCAAAGACCAAGAGACTTAAGGCGATATTTAGCCTTTTGATTTACCAAGGCTTACGCCAAGTAGAGATTACTAGGCTTGATGTAACCGACCTAGACCTTAGAGCAGGCAAAGCCTTTATTAGGGGTAAAGGTCGAGACGATAAAGAGCCAATAGCCCTACACCCTTACACCGTAGAGGCTTTAAAGGCTTACTTGCAGGCATACAACAAAAAGAGTGGGGCAGTATTTACGAGCGAGAGCCATAACCGAACAGGCGAACGCTTAACAACCCGTAGCATACGCAAAATTGTAAAGGGCGTGTTAGACCCACTAGATATACAGAATAGCACCCACGGCTTTAGACATTATTTTACGACCAACCTTATTAAGAATTACAAGGGCGATTTACTAACGGTCGCACACTACACCCGACATCGCAACCTTGAGATGTTGCAGGTTTACAACGACCAATTAAACGCCGAGCAAGACCTACCACGCTATATTGAGGCTTTTGAGGGGGTTAAACTATGAGCGAACAAGCGAACGGTTTACAAGATGTTAAGACTTGTAGCAAGTGTGGCGAGACAAAGCCTATAAGTGAGTTTGTAAAACGCCCACACACCGAAAACAAGTATTATGGTGTATGCAAAGCGTGCAAGGTTATTTATGCTAAAGAATACAGAGAAAAGAACCGAGAGGAAATAAGCAGGCGTCGTAGAGCAAAATATCGAGACAATATAGACGAGATGAGGGAACGAGGCAGGGCTTATTATGCCGAGAACCGAGAGATTATAAGGGCAAGAGGTAAGGCATACTATGAGGCTAATGCCGATACATTAAATGCTAGAACTAGAGCCTATTATAGAGAACACGCCGACGAGATTAGAGAACAGAAAAAAGTTTACAATGCCGAGCATAAAGAGGAACAACGAGCGTGGCATAAGGAATACGCCGAAAAACATAAAGACAGAATAGCCGAATATCATAGAGCCTACAACAAGGAACACGCCGAGGAAAAAAGCGAATACTTAAAGAGATACAGAGCCGAGCATAAAGAGGAACTAGCGGAAAAAAGAAAAGAATACAGAGAAAAGAACCCCGAAAAAGTTAGAGAGAGCCATAGGTCTTATGTTAGGAAAAACCGAGAAAAAGTTAGGGCTTACCACGAACAATACCGCCGTGAGCGAGTAGAAAAAGACCCGTTATTTAAGATGTCGGTTAATTTACGACACCTAGTAGCAAACTCGTTACGACGACAAGGGTATAGCAAAAAGACAAGAACGGCAGAAATTGTAGGTTGTGATTTTGACACCTTATGGGAACACTTAAAACAGACTTGGCAGAAAAACTACGGCACAGAGTGGAACGGCGAGGACTACCACATAGACCACATCATACCTTTAGCAACGGCAGAGACCGAGCAGGACATTATAGACCTATTCCACTACACCAACCTACAAATGCTAAAACCCGAGCATAACCTAGACAAAAAAGCCAAACTTGAGTGGGAATTGCCGAAAGAGGGCGACGATGAGTAGAACAGAGAAAAAACGACGCAATATAACGCCCTCTAAGGGGGTTGTCGAACCAAAGTTGACACAACCACCGTATAGAGATTATCGCACCCCTTACACGGGCAATACGCAAGCCGTTTTTACAGAGGTGGACGGCAAAAAGGTTGTAACCACCCACTATTTATTAAATGCCTATATTGCGAACCTTAAAAAGGGTATACACGAAAAGGTCGAGACCAAAGCCGAGAGCGACAAGTTATGGCTTAGTGTTATGGGTAAATATGTTAGCGAACCACTAAATAATAGTGGCTACACCAAGCAAGATTACGCCGATTACATACACGAGTATAACGAACCGATAGACCATAATTATAGTTACACCTTTACCGACCACGGGCAAAAGGCATACGAACCCGTAGAGTTTAAGGTAACAAAGATAGGCAGAGTTTTTGGCTTTACGAGGCAAGACAACGGCGAGTGTTGTAACTTTACGATAGTTAAAAACGGCAACGGCGGGTTTACCTACAAGTTGCAAGAGTTAGATTATTTTAATTTACCCGAGTGGGTGGGGGGTTGATGACGAAAAGACACCCACAAAAACAACCGAACACACGAACGGTTAAAAGTAAGTTAAAGTCCGATAACTATAATTACAGGAACTTAAATAAATTAAAGAAAAGTGAGGTTAAATAATGCAAGACAAGCAACCAACAACGCTACACGGGGTAGAGCAAAGAATAGCAAAAGGCAAGTGGAATAGTAAAGCCGACATCGACAAACTTTTTAACGAATTGCGAGACGACGGTTATACAGTTACAGAACTAGAGGGTTTTGGCGATGATGTATTGCTTTATAAGATAACAACCAATGATAGGTATAACACAATAACTTGTAGGTTTAAGCATACATCACCCGATATATGGTATGTTGACGAGTTTAATTATAGTAAAGGGGTAGAAAAATGACGGGTATAGCACCAAAAAACCGAGAGGAATACGAACGGCTAAACGCACCAATAAATAAACGGTTTAAAAGCGTCCACGAGATAGAAAAGAACGGTCGCACCTTTGGTTACATATTGTTGGCGATAGAATTACTATTTTTAGGTGGTTGCCTTGTAGGGCAATATATTAACGCCTTAAACAACGCCAAAAACGACCCAACAATAAATGTAGTTGTAGGTATTGTATTTATAATGCACACCATAGCGGTTTATGCTATCGGCGTTGGCACAACTAATAGTTACCGTAGCCAACAACGAGAGTTTGAGATGTTAAACGAGCAAGAAAAAAAAGAAAAGAGAGGTAAATAATAATGCAAGACGAAAAACCACTATTACAGGGCGACCTAGCCGATAAACTAAAAGTTAGAGCAAGCACCATAAAGTATTACACCCAACTAGGGTTATTGCCTTACGAGGCTAAAGGGGCTAATTACCGTCGATATTATAAGACTAGTGAGGTTAAGCCGATACTTGCCGATATAGACAAGTTAAAGCGTAAAGGCTACAAGATGATAGATATAGTTAAACTTTACGCAAGCCAAGGCAAGTTAGCCGATGATGTTGACCTAACATTATTAAATATAGGTAAAAAACAAAAAGAGGTAAAAAATGGGTAAGATTATAACAATTATGATACGCAAGGGGGGTAGCGGTAAGACAAGCACCGCCGTAAACCTTGCAAGTGGCTTAGCCAAGCAGGGCAAAAAGGTGTTACTAGTCGATTTAGATAGCCAAGCCAACGCAGGCTTAGGTTTAGGCTTGACCGATGAGGTAAACAATATAGCCAATGTATTAGGTGGCAAGATTAGTATTAACGACGCTACCCACCAAGTCGGCGATGTTTACTTGATACCAAGTAGTAGTGAGTTGGCGAACTATGAGAACGCCCTAACCGCACAGGTCGAGGTCTTTGCTATTAAGAGCCTCTTAGAGCCGATTAAGAATAGTTACGACTACATCATTATAGACACACCGCCTAGCGACGGTATTATTACCCGTAACGCCCTTGTAGCGAGCGATTACGCCTTGATACCCGCACAAGCACAGACCTTTGCTATTAAAGGCTTACAACAAGCCCTAGAACTCTTAGCCAAGGTTAAAGAGCGTTATAACCCAAGCCTAGAGTTAGCGGGAATTGTGCCAACAATGTTGCAGGCTAACACCAATGTTGGTGGCTTATTTATAGAGCAGTTAAAGGGCGACTACCAAGGCAAGTTGTTACCTTATGCAATACCCCTAACAGTTAAGATTACCGAGAGCCAACTTATAGGCAAGCCAATTTTAGATTACGAACCAAGCCACCCCGCAAGCAAGGCTTACCTTGATTTAGCAAAATACATTATTAACTTAAGCGAGGGCAATTAAAATGGAACTTACAGAGCAACAAATAAAAGAGTGTTCCGAGAGATTAAAAAAGGTCGAGGAAACACACAAAAACGCCATAGCAAGTGTAGAGCAAACTTATATGGCACTTTACAATAACTCGGGTAATTGGGAACAGGTAAGACACAACCTAATGGACGCAGACACCAAGCAAACCTTTGCCATAAAAGAGGTAAAAGATATTGCAAAGGACTATAACCTATTGTCCGTGCAGGCGATGATTTTATACCTAGATATGACCGAGATGTTTGACACCATACACAATATGGACAACAAGTTGGTTGAACTAATTAACAAAGAAAAAGAGGGCAAATAAAATGGACGGCTACGAACCACCAATTAAACTTACAAGAACCGACCTATTCCTAATGACGGTTGTGCTAAACGAGTTTAATAAACTAATGCCCGACGAGTTAAAACAAGGCAAAAAAATAGAGGACGAGGGTTTAACCCTTACCTTTGAAAAGACAAACGACTTACTCGAAAAGTTGGCTAATGCACTAGACTATTTAGATAAGACCAAAGAGGACACTTTGCTTTGTGCAGACGCTACATCATATAACAACGCCATAGCACTAGGTGTGGTAGATATACTAGATGACTTAAGGGCGGACGACATAAAGACCACACAAGATTTTACAAAATGGTATAAAGAAAGGGCAAAAAATGAGCATTAAAAAAGACCAACTAAAAAGTGCAATGGCTAGTATGAGCCAACCGACACCTAAACCTTTTACGGGCATTAACCCCGTTAGTTTAGACGAACAACCGACCGCCCAACCAACCGTAAATAATACGGCAACGGTCGAGGCTAAACCACCACGCAAAAATGTAAAGGCAGTATTACCTAAACGCAAGTGGGGCAAGGTAAATACGAGCCGTTATAGTTTTGAGATTACCGACGAGTTAAAAGAAAAGTTAAATAAACGGGTTGCCGAGATACAACTAACCACGGGTAAAAAGGTTAGTGCAAGCGAGATTATTAGGCAGGCACTAGCCCGAGAGTTGAGGGAACTATGAGAGAGCAAACTAGGGAATTGCGAGACAAATTGAGAGAGGCAGACGATAAGTTGCTAGACTATCACAAGCAACGGCGAGAGAACGATAAGGCAAGACAAGCCGAGTTTGCTAATTTACCTAGCAATACCGACTATTCCGAGCGTAAAGAGATAGAGGCAAGGCACAGAGCCGAACGGGAAAGAGAGCGAAAAGAATATGCAAGATTAAGTGCAGAGGTAGATAAGTTAAAAAGAGAATACGAAAAAGCAAAAGCCAAAGACGAGGCACAAGAGAACCAAGAAAAAGAGCATTATAAAGAAAAATTAGAGCAAGAGACCGAGAGACTTAAAACAATGAGCAAAGCCGAACTCTTGGCAGAAAAAGCCAAGATACCCTCGAGTAGTGCAAAGTGGCAGGCACGCAAGGTTGAGTTGGCAGAACGAAAAGAAAAAGAGGCAGAACTGCAAGAAAAGATAGACGGCACTAAAAATGGCACTAAAGAGAACGATAAATACAGGCGAGAACTTAAAGACCTAAAAGAGCAATGGCAAGAGCAAGACGATAAAGACAGTATTAAAAGCCACTATGTTTACGGGCGTGATGATGTGATTAACGAGAGATTACGAGAGTTTGCAAAAGACGAAAAAGAAAAGAGGCAAAAAATACTAAAACCTTTGCTTATCGTCGGTTGCATAGCCCTAGTGATAGCAGGTATAGCCTTTATTGCAAAGAGCAAGCAAGACGCAGAGCATAAAAAAGACCCGCTAGACCTAAAGGGCTACCCGTTAAGTTATGTTTGTGGGTCTTATGCAAGTAGCATAAAGCGTGGGTCGTCGATAGTTAAGGCTAAAACCTTGGCAGACGCAAGAGCAGGCAAAGGCAATGAGGTTATAGACGGGGTAACTACAACAGATTACCCAATAGACTGCGAAAATTATAGTAACCAAAGCCACGATAAGGTTTGGGACTATTATGTTATTACCTACCACGAGAGCGACGCAGGTATGTGGGTTTACCTATCGTTAGTAGTAGGCACTAGACAAGAGGCGATAGCAGAGGGTGTAGAGATAAGAAAGGGTTATTAAAATGAGATGTAAAGCGACTAACAAAGCAGGTAAACCGTGTAAAGCCCAAGCGATGAGCAACGGCTATTGTTACCGCCATAACCCCGATATTGCGACCGCCGACAAGTTGTTGGCGAGTATTAAAGGTGGGCGAAAAGATAAAAGCCAAGCCAAAACCGCCCAACCCATAGATACAGAGGCACTAGTGGGGTTGTTAGACGCTTTAAAGACCAATACTAACGACTTAAGGCAGGGCAACATAAGCCCACGGGTTAGCAACGCCGTAGTGCAAAATATAATGGCTATTATCGAGGTTAAAAAGGTTATAGACCTAGACCAAAGGCTAACCCAAGTAGAGCAACGATTAAATAAGGTGGGGGTATAAGTAAGTTATGCAAGATAAAGCACCAATTACAGAGGAACTTATAAAGCGTATTAGTAACGCAGTAACCCAAGATGTAGAGGGTGGCGTAGGGGTTGTTTACAACACCGAAAAGACCCTTAATAAAGACAATTACGAGCGTTACAAGATTAGCGATTTTTATAACCCTAAGACGATTATTAAGACCTTAGCAACGGTTAAGACCCACACCAAGTGGCTTAAGCACCAATTCTTAGGTCGGCTTTTAATGAGCGATGAGGCTATTGTCGAACAATACGGTAGCCAAGAAAAAGCCAACGAGTTTATAGATGATGAGGCAATTAGACAACACCTAGTTGCCCACCCCGACGAGGTTTTAAAGTATTTTGACAAGATAAAAGACGCAGAGATGTTAGTAAGCCACCACAACGACTTACCACCACAGAACACCGACGAGATTAAAAAACTTACCGCCTTTGTCGAAAAGGGCAAGCGAACCATTACCCACACCGTAACTAAAAGCGATGTTGAGTTATGGCAAAAGAACCAAGACAACATTAAAGAGTTGCAGAGGCACAACAAAGATGTAAAAAACCACCTAGGGTATAACCTACCAAAACCCGAGTTGGGCAAGGTAGAGACCGCCACCTTTGAGGGTTTAGTCGTAAAAGACGCTAAGGGACTTTTAGAGGCAATTAAGGCATACCCTCTTAAGACGAGTTACAGAATAGTAAACGATTATGAGTTTTACGGCACGAGTATTTTAGGTGGCGAATTGCTTAATATGTATGAGTTGGCAGGGGCTTGCGGAATTGAGCCACAGAGCGATTATGTAGAGGCAACGATTAACACGGACGGCGACGAAAAACAGATATTTACCGACCACCGAGTTATGTTGAGTTACCTAACCCGAGCCTTAGCCGAGCAGTTAAAACTATACATTAAAAAGACCGACAACAAGAGGCGAGCAAGGGCTAACCTTAAAGACGACCACGACGGGCTACCACGCCCCGCTACAACAACCCTAGGCGAACTCTTTGAGAGTGCAACCATTAACAACGAGCGGTTGATGAAAATATACGACGACGCACGCACCCCACAAGAGTTGCTTAGAAAAGGTGGCTATAAGGTAACGGCTACCCAAGACTTGCTACCGATATTTAAGGCAAGTAACGATTATAAGACCTTGCAAGATATGATTAGGGCTAACATACCCCAACTAGAAAAAGTGCTTATTACCCTCTTACGAGAGGCACAACAAAAGGGCGGTTTAAACGACACCGAGAGGTGGTCTAAGGTTGCCGACCTAGCCAAGCCAATGTATGAGACACAGATAGCAAAGCGTGGTAAGTTAGACACCAAGTATAAGCAGGCGTATGTAGATAACCTACACTTTTTAGACGCTTTACAGTTTTACAGCTATGAAAAGCCAAGTAAACGCAACAAGGGTGGTGGTATTTACACCAAGTTTAAGTTTATCGAGATTAGCAAGTTAGATGTAAACAAAAAGGGCTATGTAACAGATATAAAGTGGCGATTAAGCCCCGACTTTGTAAGGCTAGTGCCATACCTTATCTTTGTAAACACCGATTACTTTTTGCAATTACAAAGCCCGCAGGCACAGATGTTAGCGACCTACATTAACGATAGTTTTGTTAAGAGTGGCAAGCGAACCGACGACACCATAGCAGGGTTGCCGATTACTATAAGTGCCAAGACCTTAGCCGATAAAGCAGGGTTGAGCGACAGTAACCCGACCGTAAGATATAGGCTATTGACCGAGAACCTAAACGAGATTAGAGACCGAGGCATTATAGCCAAGTGGGTAACAGAGGACGGCGACACAATTATTAGGTCGCAAAACAACAAGTTACCTAAGGTTGTGATATTCCCGAGCGAAAATGTAAGTAACAGTTATGTAAGTAAGAGGTTAAACGCAGGGGCAAAGCAACAAGAGCGACTAGAACAAGCCAAGCGACAAGACGAGTTACGCACCTTGTTAAATTGCTACCGTAAAGACCTAAAGCAAAACAAGTGGGCTACCGAATATAAAGAGGCGTTAGCCGAGGACTTAGGCACAACCACGGGCAAAATTGACTTGATGTTACTAAAGCCAACCAAGACCCAAAAACCCGATGAGATTAGCGACGAGATGTTAGCCAAGATTAGAGAATTGTTAAGCGATTACGAGGGCAATTAAGATGTATAACACCGATAAAACCCCAACCAACGAGGACTTAGCGATTAGGCTAGTCGAGATAGGCGACCTAAAAGATAGGTGGCAAGACATTACTAAAAACTTTTATGGCGATGAGGTGGCGACCTTGCTAAAAGAGGTTGCACCCGCCGACCCTTACATACTTTACGACTTGTCGGCAATATCACTTATTAACGAGGGTATGACCGAGCAAGAGGCGTTAAAGACGGTCGATAACTACACCCACCAAGAGTGGCTTAGAGAGTTTAACGGCTTTAAGCACACCCTAACCAAGGGCGTAGATAAGGCTTATAAGATGTATTTAAAGGGGGCTAAATGAGCGAACAGGCGAACGGGCAAAGCGAGGTTAAGACTTGTATTAAATGCCACGAGACCAAGCCCTTAAGCGAGTTTACTTTTGATAGGCGAACTAACAAGCATATTAACACTTGTAAGGCTTGTAAGGTTTTAATTGCAAAGCAGAATTACCTAAAGAATAAAGAGAAAAGGCAGGCTTACGCTAAAGAATATCGAGAGGCTAACAAAGAGAAAATAGACGCTTACCAAGCCAACTACCGAGCCGAGAACGCAGAGCAACGCCGAGAGTATAGCAGGCAATACAACAGAGACCACCAAGACGAGATTAAGGTTAAACGCAAGGCTTACCGACAAGCCCATAAAGACGAGTTTAGAGAGCGTGATAAGAGATACGCCGAGACCCACAAAGAACAGATAGCAGAGCGTTACAAAGAGTGGGCTAAAGACCACGCCGAGCAGTTGGCAGAGTATAACAAGCAATACAGAACGGCGAACGCCGAGGCAATTAGTGAGCAACGCAAAGAATACGCCAAAAAGAACCGTAAAAAGATTACTAAATACTACCTCGATAAGAGGGCTACCGACCCACTATTTAAGTTAAGCACGCAGGTTAGGGGCTTAATTAGAATATCGCTAAAAAAGAGA
>Ga0326513_10002395_pt1 | contig 13864 bp, 17 predicted proteins | sample 2_2465_0518_D_FD_203654 | JGI IMG/M metagenome (GOLD analysis project Ga0326513, IMG submission 203654) | Bovine rumen microbial communities from UC Davis, California, United States - 2_2465_0518 | ecosystem: Host-associated > Mammals > Digestive system > Stomach > Rumen | place: USA...
CTTCTTCCCTCAGCAAGGAATTCAGCCATAAGGCCATTACGATTTATCTCATAATTAGGAACATACCTTGCGATTGCTGTGGAAATGAGAACATAGTTGGTGCCTGAAGGAGAGGCTTCTCCACCAACAGTGGTTGCCCACATTCTTATTGTATAGTTTCCTTCAGGTCTGAGTTTACCAAGCGACCAGTAGTTGAGAATGTTACTTTGAACTGAACGGTTGAGTTCATAGTTTTCAACAACAACTCCATTGCCATCAAGTATTTGTCCGTGTGCTTGCAGGGTCATATTTGAACCTGAGTAGATACGGAAAGGAATTATAATGGCAGTGTTTGTGTCTGCTGACACTTCAGTTATTGGAGAGAACATGCTGAATGTTCCAGCATCCATCAAAGTGAAGGTGTAACTTATCTGAGTGCTTACATTGTCACCAGATATGTCAGATGGAGAGTTTCCTGTATAAGAGAAAAGTTTCAGTGTGTATACACCCGGATTGGAAATTGCACCAAGCTCCCACTGCTGGCCTGAAAGTAAGTATGGAGTTGCACCAGACCCTTGGTTAGTGTGTGGAAGAACTGTAATACCCTGTTCATCAATAAGCTCTCCAAGAACTTTAATTGTTTTGGATGTATCTGCAGTCGATGCACTATATGTAATAACTATTGGTGAGTCTGTATTGATGCCAGCGTCAAGAATGTCTTGAAAGTCTGAGCTAATCTTAGCACCACCAACAACTGCTCTGAAAGACAAACTCTCTTCAGCAGGAATTGTTAAAGCATCTACACCAGTTATCGTATAAACGCTCGTACCCTCAGAGGGAGGAATTCCAAGGTCAACTACTATAATACCCTTGTTGGCTTTAATTGACTTAAGTACTGCACCATCTCTATAAACTGTAAGGGTGCACTGTCCATAAGACTGGGAAGTGAATCGCACAGTCAATGAGAGTGGCTCTCCAAGGTCTGAATGGAGAACTGTTCCTTGTGGATACTCTTCTGTGTATTCAAGGTGAGGAACAGTCTCCATAACCTTTACTATAAGGTCTTCATCCTCAACTCCTGTTTTCCACCAATACTCTACAGTACCCCCATTCTCCATAATAGCTACTGTTCTTCCAAGATCTCTTCTACTTCTTGGAACAGCAAGACAAGCTGCTGCTATGCTCTCATAAGGTCCGTAGAGTGCATCTATGTTTGAGTTTCTTTCACGCACATCAATGCGTTGAGCTATATTGAATGTTCCCATTATCCAGCAATAGTTATAGTAACATTTACATTCAGTGGCATATCCGAGGAGAGGTGAAATTCACGAAGAATATAAGATTCTCCATCTTGGCTGTATGTGCCTTTCACAGAGAACATGCTTGTAATGTTTTCATTATTTTCAGTAACAACTCTCTGTAACTGATACGCAGTTGGAATTGATATATAGTAATACTTATTATAGCACGGAGTATTACTGATGGTTCTGCTCTTTGATTTATTGAAATTCCCAATAACACTTTCAGTGTTTCCATCAATGAGAACCTCAGTATCAGAACCACCATAATATACATACTTTCCAAGACCAGAAGGAGTTGGTGGAGTTGGGTCATCCCCTCCTCCACCTCCTCCACCACCAGCACCGTTAATGGCAAAGTCAAGAAGAATTTTCTTGATTTTGTCTCTGCCACCCGGACCAGTAAGGTTTATTCGGTCTATATATTTAATAAGGTCTCGCTTATCCATTTTATATTCTCAACAATGTTTACTCGTAAACAATTTCAACATCTTTAAGGACCCAACCTTCAGGAAGTTTAATTTCATCCCAAACAGAAGCATCGGGCCTTTTATAAATTATTCCAGTTTCTGCAGGACAATACCACCTATTGCTAGACCAGTCCTTATTCGCAAACTGACCTATACTTGTTCCTAAATTAATAATTTCTTTAAGGTTTGTACATCCACTAAAATACACTTGGTCGATATCATCAATAAATATGATTGGAGACTTCTTAAGACTGGTACAATTGTAAAAAGTACCACTAATAGGACTTATACCATAAGGATTTCTAACAGAATTTATATATAACTTTCTAGGAGCTACCTCAAGTGATGTACAATTTGAGAACATGTTATACATACTCAGGATTCCTTGAGTTGTTGCTAAAATATTTGGGGCTCTTTTTAGCTTTGTGCAATGATAAAACATTCTATTATAAGCATTGTCTGGTAATGATTTTAGGGGTAGAACAAGATTTTTTGTAGGGTGTGAACATACATTTGTGTCCTTGAAGAAGCAACTGAACATATATTCACCGGGTGTGTTTGCATGTATCCCTTTAATTGCATTATCTCCATCTATAAGTGACATCATATTTCCATATGCATAGAAATCTTTATCACAATAGATACTACTACCATTAGGGTCATCCTCATCATCTTCGCATCCATAAGTGCTGTTGTTCCCCCTTATAAACAGTTTCTGACCTGCATTCAAAGTAGTCAAGAGTGCGCCTGGACTATCGTAGGAAGAGCTTTTTTTCGTCCATGTCTCTAGGTCAGTGGATATTTCTACCTGTAAAATCACCCCATCACCATTGTTGTCCATATGTGCCAGAAAATATACTTTCGTGTTATCCTCTATAGCTTCAATCGTAAAGTATTCTTTTTCTGCCATCATGTCAAGAACATCACTAGTATCTGGACTAAGGTTTATCTTTCTTACATCACTAGAACTAGAGTCACTAGTGCCTTTTTCCAAACTATTTATCTTTTTAATAAGTTCTCTTCTTCCCTTAGGACCCACAAGAGGAATCTCGTTTATCTTTGTTTTCATAATTCTATATTTTTAGTGTAGTCCTCTTAATTTTAAAGTATACAAGAAGAACAAGCAAAGCTATTCAAGTGTCTTATTGAGATGCCATCCGCTAGGGACACCACTCGGTGAATCAGTTTCCCATATTTCAGAGTCCTTAGGCACGGATATATAGCCCCAACTCGAGACGCCATATAACCAATTCTCGGTGCTCGTAGGTGTTTTAGTTTTAACATGACATTCAATAGAAAAAATATTAGAACATCCATAAAACATTCTTGCAGCCGAGTTATTAGAAAATGATTCAGCCAAAATCTTCGGAGCCGTATGTAGACTTGTACATCCTTCAAACATGCCATAATATGCTTCGTTATTAACTTGCTTGGCTTTTAATTCCTTGGGTCCCCACTTGAGATTTGTACAATTCTTAAACATTTCTTTATAACAACCATCAAAGGCATAATCAGAGTTAAGATTAGGCACTTCCGTCAAACCAGTGCATCCCTCAAACATGCCGTGATAACAATAAGGACGAGCATACTTAGCAGGGAGCGTAGGTACATATGTAATGTGAGTGCAACCAGCAAACATTTTGGCATAAGCGCTGCCATCCAAATCCTCTAACGGCAAAACAAGTCTTTTGTCATTACGAAAATATAAGTATTGTCCAACGCCATGAAATAGTTTTGCAAATGTACATGAACCGGTTCTAGAGGAGTTATGACTTGCTAAAAAATCTTCGCCGTAAATAAGTGACATAATATTGCCATATACATATACAGCTTTATTCGTCTTAAAATACGATGCATAATACTCGTCATCATACTCATCTCCGTATGACCTATTTTTTCCTCGTATATAAAGCTTATCACCAGCATTAAGTGTTGCAAGCAAGGTTTCTTCTTCACTAGATGTTTTTGATGTCCAGTTTATACAATCAGTTGAGACCTCAATGTTTCTTTTGACTTCATATTCGTCGTCCTCGTCATCCTCATATGTCTCGGAAACAAAATAAATAGATGTCGAGTCACTCAATGCTTCAAATGTAAAATATTCTTTCTGGGCAATGGCATCTAAGATATCATCGGCAGTAAGCGGTTCAGGCTTGTTCTTTATATAGTCTGATTTTGTGCTGTCTTTTTGGTTAAAGTCTGCCTGAATTATACTTGATCTAACTTCTTCAATTCTTTCTTTAAGGCTGTTTATAGAATCTATCAGCTCTCTTCTTCCTTTTGGTCCTACGAGAGGTATTTCATTAACTTTTGTTTTCATAACTTTAACTTTTATCGTGTAACATTGCCCAGTTTATCAGCCCACTTCTCTGTATAGAAATCATAATAGTTTTCAGTAAAACCAAACCAAGCATGAAGCAGTGAAGGTATCCCTATCACAAACAGATAAAACGGTCCCAACCACTTTGATTGCACCGAATGACCATACTCGTGTTTTGTATAGTTCCAAGTTTCCTTACTGTTTGGATAATACTTGACTATAATTGTCTCTCCCAGGGAAATTCCACCTGGAAAGCCTTTACATACACGAACTACTCTATCCTTATAGTTCACCTTATTGTCTACATGATAGAATAAGGACAGTATCCAACCTATAAGATTTTGAGGAAGCTGCCAGACAGCAAGCAGTATTTTAATGAGTGTATTCATATGCAGAAAAGTATTAAAGGAATACCCACAACAAGCAGACCTATTGCATCAGCAAGAAAGTCTGCAGTACTGAAATAATTTCCCTCTTTTGATGAGTCCATGCCTTCCTTTACAAATCCACAAAGCAGTGTAACCGCTGAACCAAAAAGAAGAGCAATCCAGTTACTGAAGAACAGTGTTCCTAAGCAAGTGAACCATACCATGATAAGTGCACTTACTGCTGTGTGGGCAAGCTTATCCCACTGCTTGAAAAAGTTAATAATCTTATCCATTTACTTCAACTACTTTATGGTTATTTTCATATGTGTCCCGAACATCAATGTGAAGCCAAGTCACATCCTTTTCAAGTCTTACCGGGTATGGAAGCTTATCACGGTACTTCTTAATCAATGCTCTTGCTTGAGCTCCTGTAATGGTTTTCATCGAACAGTCAATGGCTTTACCAAGAACATGTGCTGAAAGATACATATTGTCTTTATAGGTTTTATCCTTTACAATCTGACAAAGATTGCATCTTAAACCTCTTTGATAGTGCCCTGAGTAATTTACTACCATCGGAGTACACAGAATTTCTTCTCTAAGCACGAGAAGTGTGTGCAGAAGTTTTGTGTCCAAGAACTGCCAAGACCTTTCTCCGAACTTGTTGTATGTATGATTGCATACAAGCTCTTGAATCTTAAAGTACTTCTTCAGTCTTTCGATGATTTCTTTTCTTTCCATTCTTCTTCTTTATTAAGTTTCTCAAGTTCTTCCTGTCTTATCTTATCAACATCCTCTTTTTCAAGCAGTTCATCAGCATTTGGACAACTGAATGGAAGTGCTGAATGAGTAAGAATCGCCTTTATGAAAGCATTCATTGAAAGGTTGATTCCGTGTGGCTTCAAGAAGTTACTTATCATACTTCCTACCTCAAAGAGGATGATAAACATTGTAAGCCACTTTGCCCAGCCAAAATCACTATTTGCCGCAGTATTTATACAGCAGGCCATCAGTACAAAAGCAAAGTATACTACACACTTTCCAAATGTCTCTCTGAATGCTCTTGAAAACCTTATTGGAATATCCAATTTATAACATTTCCATATCCCTGCGGCAAGGTCAGCCATAACAACTGTAAACATTGTTATGAGCCAAGGAACCATAGTGGTCAGTGACTTTTCAAGAAAAGCCATCATAATAGGTATCAGTGTACCACTGGCTATCTGTGTGACAATATACTTTGTACTCATAATTAATAGGTATTATTATTTCTTTGTAGTTGCTGAGGGCTTACGCTTTGCAGCAATTCTTGCAATATCATTTCTCTCAGCCTCCAGACCGAGCTTCTTTCTCTCAATATCTAGTTTCTTGCTATCCTGCTGAAGCTTGAGATTGAACTCTCTAATCTGCTCATTCAGTTTTGCCTTTTCTCCTTCTCCCATGGGTGCTGCAATACCATCATTATTGGTGTCCTTTTGAGCATAAGTAGCTTCCAACTTGCTATCAGCCTGAATCTGAGCCACAAGTACCTTAGTTTCATTATCCTCAGAATTCATGGCCACTTGTGTCTCAAGCTCCATCTGTTTGGCTTGAATCTGAGCTTCGGCTTGTTGCTGTTGAGCTTGCAGTTCCATTTGCTGGGATTGCTGAGCCTGCTGTAGTCTCTTCTTTTCAGCATTTTGCAGAATTCTAATCTTCTCCGCAAGAGAGTTTGTATTAATCCACATCTGCATAACATCAGCAAGGCCTGCCTGCTGTGTTTGAAGTGCTGCTTGAGCAAGGGATTCAATCTTTTGGTCAAGATTAAGAACATCAGAAGAAGAGTCAACCACAATACCATAGCTATTCTCAGCGAACTCATCACCATCAACTTCAATAAGCTGTCTGCTTGTATCTGAAAGAATGTGTTCAAATACAAACTTTCTTCCCTTTGCAGCAACCTTGCAATTCTCAATGAATGCATCAAGAGACCGTCTCTTAATGTCATTATGAATTGCAAAGTATCTTTCTGTGATGTATGAAGACTGCAGGGTGGCTCTTTCAACACCACCCACAGTCTCACGGTTCGCAATCTGGCCTTCTCTCTGTCTGTTAATACCAACAATTTCACCCATTTCAGTCTTTACCCACTCAGCAAGATTCATCAGTTGCTGAATGTAATTACCTGAAGCATCGGCAATTACTCTCTGGGTGTTGTTGTTCAGTTGGCCAGCCATCTTGCCAAGCGAGGCCCCTCTTTCACCTTCCTTGAAGGAGTCACGGACTGCAATGTGGTTGACCTTCATAAAGTACATCCACTTATCCACTGACCACTCGTCTGGAATAAGGGCAAGGTCAAGTTCAGCAATGGCACCCCATGAAGATGCAAGTGCATCCTCAAGTCTGTTGTGTATTACATCGTAAAGATAATTGTATGGCTTCATCATATCCACCATACTGAATGGCTTGTCGTGATTGAAATTGTAGATAGAACCTACAACACCAAGATGACACTTTGAAGGGTCTTGAATTGTATTATATTGAACAAGGCGAGGTTTCGGCTTTATGAATATACCGTATGTACCATCTTGAGAGTGCTCATCAAAGTTTTTATTGTTACCTCCAATGAGAGCACCTTCCCAAGCCTGATTGACCCACATTGTTTCACTGGTCTCTCCAAGGTCTTTGTTTGGAACATAGTTCTCCCCAAGGAAAGTGAATTCCTCTTCACCAGTTTCAGGGTCATATCTCTTGACTTTTTGAATCTTACGCATTGACTTCCAACGCATCCTCATCACTCTGACATTGCCATCGTCATCATAAGGAGCATAGTTGTAATAGTAGTCAAAGCCAACAGGACCAAATACTTCAGTGGAATTGTATGTTGGATAGTCTTCCTGAAGCATATCCCTTCTTATGAAGCCTTGTCTAGGGTCTGCAACTCCCATTGTGTTGGTTCCTCCAGCAAGGTATTCAGGAAGATTGTCAAGGTATTCGATGTCTCTCTTTGAGAGCTGGTCACCATAGGTATCAAGAATTCTTCCCGGGTTCCAGTACTCTACGAATATAATAATGTCAGCATCCTCAAACTTGTTTGAGCGACCCATTCTGAATGCAGACATTGTAGTTTGGTCAACCCTTTCAATGGTTGGCTCTCCTCCTATAATATCCAAATCATAGGCTTCCTCTCCAATGGCAAGGGCATCAATATAACCATCATTGTACATAAGAGGCATGTTGTACTTCTTTGAGTAGTGACGAATGAATTCATTTGCCCTTATTTCTCTGAAGTCCTGATAGTTATATGTGTACTTGTCATTCAGTTCTTCCAGTCTCTCCTCATAGTCTTCCATAGATAGGGAGGTGTCTTCGACAACCTCTCTTAGTGCACCAAGAACCTGCTCCTTCTTTACCCTTTCAATGTCTGAAATAGCACTCATATTGGTGACTATGGCTCTCCAATCAAAAGGCCTCTTCAGTTCCTCACCAATAAGAACCTGAAGCTTGGAGTTCATTATTGGGAAGTGCTGAATTTTCTTAGGAATGTAATCTGCGATTACACCTGCAGGATTGATTATTGTGGCAAGATCGTCCATATGGAGTTTGCCAGCCATCAAATCATAATTAATTCTTTTGTGTCTTATGGAATTCCTTACAGGTGAAAAGTGTTCAGGAGTTCTTGAATTACCCCACAGCAAGCATTTCTCTCCCCAACCCACTGTTTTCTTGGAGAGAGGCAAAGCCTGTCTTGGGAATTGTACTATATCACTCATAACATCTAATATATGTGACAAATATAATTAAATAATCAAACTGTGCAAATTCAGTACTAATCAATACAAAATTTACTGCCACTCTATAAGTTCTTGAGTGGACGGAATATTGAACCCTTGTCTTGCCAAGGTAGGCTTGCTGCCCTTTCCATAATTCCTTTCAAAGAACGGGTCTTTGGACTTTGGATTGGCAGGCTTCTGGTTCTTGATTCCTTCAAAAGATTCTCCAAACTTTGACCTTCTATCTTCCCTGAGAATCATAAGCATTCCCATAGCAGAGATTCTATCAAAGTTACCATCAGGATTCCATTGTCTTGCCTCCTCCATAAGGGCTCTGTTCCACCAAGTCATTACATTAGGAATGGTGACCTCTTCATCATCCTGACCATTCTTTACCTGCACTATCCCCTTGAGCATATAATCTTTAAGAAGATCCCTGCCCCACTCATTAATTCCAGAGGAAGCATTGGTGCCATAAAGTTTGTTTCCAACCTTTTCAACCTTATTATTGCTTCTTGCTCTTACTACCTCAGGTTCCTCCTCAAGGTAATGAAGACAGTGCTTCATCTTCATATATGCATGGAAACCCTTCTTGTTATTCTCGTAGTTGACCTTGGCGTTATAGAAGATGAGGAGTAGTCTGCACACCTCATAACAGGCGTCTGCACTTTCCAATCTTCCAGTCCATTCAGCAACTATTTCATCAGTGAACAAGTCAAGAATGAATATGGATACAAGGGACATTGTATCAGCAGTATCATCATCAATAGGGTCAAGTCCAGCTATGTACCTGTTGGGCATAACCTTGCCATTGGCTCCCTTTATTGGAAGTGCCTTTATTTCAACTGCACCAGCAACCTTATTGTCCTTTGTAGGGAATTTTCTGATAGGAGTATCACCAGTCGGTTCAAAGATTACCTCTCCATTACTCTTCTGGATGAGTCTTCCTACATACATATTGTCGTAGAAATTCGGATTGAGGTCAATTTCTTGAATTCTCTCGGTGAGTTGAGCAACTGGGAACTTCGTACCATCCCTACGCATAATTGCGTCTTGAATGGTGATGGGGTCTTCAGCCTTTGTTCTTGTAAGCTGCATAGGGTCTGGATTGTGATATTTGGCAATCCATCTCTCGCAGCATATTGAGAACAGTGCTGCAGTTACATCAGAAATACCATCCTTATTATAGCAGCCTGCACGATTCACATAGGCAGGGAAGAAGAATATGGAAACACCTCTTGTCTGTGCAGACTTGTCCCATACATTAGGATATGCCCTCAAGAAAAAGCCTGTAGGGTGGTATATCATATCCATAGCTGAGGAGAAGTCATTTCCCTCTTCACCACCAGTACCAATCAGCACTATTTCACCGAACCAAGTGTTGCCTTCCTTGACTGACTTAAGGCTGATGTTGTATGTATCTGAAAGGTTAGGGAACTTACCGAACTCCTCAAAGCAGATGAAATTCTTTCTCTTACCACGAACCTTATCCGGGTCATCTTTGACAGCAACACCAAGAACAGTGTTTCTTGTACCTGACTTTGCACCCGTATTAAGGTCAATATAGCCCATTTCCCAAGACATATCATTAAGAGTTCTCTGCAGAGGCTTTCTTGGGAACTGGGTATTGTTGGCACAGTGGTCAATCATCTGCTCAAACTTGTTGAGAGTACCATCCTTGATAAGGAACTGCTTGTCATAAGCCACTACCACACCACCAGCATTCTGTGGCTTCTTTGCCTTAATCTCTTCTTCAGTTCTCTTCCTTTCTCCCATAATGTAAATCTTTGAGAGTTTCGAAGCGACTGAATATGACTTTGAGGCACCACGCTTTGCTATTTCAGCAAAGTTCTGACCCACCCTTCGTGCATCTCCCCAACCAATGAATCTCCAAAGAATTCCTTCCCAGAATCTTGGAAAGTCGGTGTCTCGTTCACCAACATTTTCATTCTCTCCTTCAACGGTAAGTATAATAGGGGAGTAGTTCAAATACCAATAAAGGTCACCGGGAATCCAAGCACCGTCAGATTCCCTTAACATTCCATTATAGATACGGTCAGCCTCTTGGTCAATCCACTTTCTGTAAGCACTGTTTGGATTAGGGTTGGGTCTAAGGTCCGTATATCTTCCGGTCTTTTGAAAATGTATTGCCGTTTGTCTGAAATAATCGGTGTCTTCAATGATAGGAGGTTCAGTGATTTTCCATATGGCTTTACCACTCTCATCTCTGGGCAGGTCTTTGCAAAGTGGTCTGTTTGGGCTGATAAGCCATTGAATAAATGGTATGGTAGAAACTGCTTCATTGAATTCTTCTCTTATTTCTTCAGGGCAGTCCTGCCAACTGAAGTATGACTGTTCTCCAGTATTCTCATCTACATGTGTATATCGTAGATTCTCTATTGGGGTTTGGTATTTGTTGAGTTCCATATTTCTTCCCAATTAAGTATTAGACTTGCAAGGGTTTCTACATAGGCTTCCTCATTAGACATTTGTATGTTATCCCCTGCAGCACAGGCTCTCCATCTATATAAAAGATTGACTTGGTCTCTTTCCTTATAATATATTGAAAGAATCGTACATTTCTGTATAGGAAGAGGGCCTTGTTCATACTGCCTTCTGACGATAAACTGGCCTTCCAACTTTTTAATCTGACGGATTCTCTCCAAGGAGAGTTCCAAAAGTTCTTCAGGATTTCTCATAGTCCATCTTCAAACATTGCATTCTCCGAGCCTCTGGCTCTGGTATTCTCTCTGATTTCAGCATCCACTCTCCTTTCAAGCTCCTGCAGTTGAGGTATAAACTTAAGAACTCTTTCAAGTGAAGCCATAATATCATTGACCTTATAAACTGCAGCACCCTTGTCAGTTCTTTCCGAAAGCCTTTCCCTTGTTTGTTTCAACTCCTCACTAAGGGCATCAACGGCAATTCTTGTACTTTCAAGTAATCTCGTAGACGAGGTTGTAGTGTGCTTTTCATATATCTCCATTGCCTCTTGGAGTTCTGGAGAGGGTTTGAAATTCTCAGGTAATCCTTCTTGCAGGACAATCTGCTTATGTCTCTCCTCAAGGTCAATAATATAAGAGTAAGTAGAACGGGGGTCTACCATAAAGAACATATAGGAGATTTGTTGCATGAACCTCTCCTTCTGTTTGGACCTGTCCATATTGTACAGCCTTCTGATGGGTCTTACAAGCAGGGCCTCTTCAGTAGGTTGCACCTGATAATTTGACCATTCAAGCAGTTTCATATTCAAAAATTAAAGCCCGCCCGCAAGGGCAGGCTGATTTGTTAAGTTCGGTTAGTTTTTGCCTTTTATGATTCCTCCCGGAGGGATTATAATTCCTGGGCTCTTTTCAATGACTGGATGAAAGTCTTCAAACCCATCCTTGGGGACCTTATAAATGATGTCAGAGTCATATAAGACCATTACAGTCTCGCTTGTCTCCACGCCATCTTCGTGCTTTGTGTAGATTGTCTCGGTGGGGAAGACTACGGCAGTTCTCATATCATCATCCGTAATCTTCTTGTCAATGTTCTTCAGACTTTCCTTGTGCAGGATTTGTACATATCTTGAGGGGTCTATGCATACCATATCCCCAACTTCTACATTCTTTGCGTTTGGACCTACGGCCAACACTCTCTGGTACTCCATAGTGTGCCCTTCCATCTGGGTGAACAATCCTCCAATTGTTTGGGCATCTTGTCTTGAGTACTGCCTCTTTGTTACTACGATACGATTGAACATCGGTTCAATCATCTTTGTTATCTTTATCATTCTTCTCCTTTTTAAGTTTCTGTATTGTCAAATACCTTTTGTTCTTTCTCTTGAAGTCCTCTTCGGTAATGTAGAACTTTCCAATTCCTCTTACATTAAAGTTGAGTCTGTACGACTTGAACTCATCAATAGGGGTTTCAACGGACAGCTTGTGCTCTTGGGCCTTATCGTGTATGAATTTCCAAGCAGACATATATGCCTTATGACATACTTCATAAGGTATATCCAGCTCTTTTGAAGCTTGTCTTATGCATTTCTCAAGTGACATTGTTCTTGAAAATAAACATCCACCTCACAGGCTTTCCACTCTCATATGCAGGTTTGTACAATGGCTCAATTCTCTTCCCCTTGATTATTCCACCGTCTCTCATCTTCTTGAAGATGTACTGCATATAAGAGTATGAAATGCCCAGAGATTCAGCTACGGCGTTCTTTGTTTCAGCATCAAAGAGAACCCTGTCAATCAGCCTGTCGTCAGTCATTGTCTTTGCCAGCTCGTGTCTTCTCTTCAAGAATGCAGCGGCAAAGTCCATCTCCTTGCTTGCAAGGCCATGGAGTGGACGCATAACTTCAAGCCAAGCACGGAAGAACTCACTATCCTTGTTTGGGATAGTGGTTACTCCCGTAACTGTGGGTTTCTTTGCTTGTTCTTCAGCCATTTTACTTTTTGTCTTCTTCCTGCTCTACAGGGAATGGCGGGAACATCATTTCCTTGAATTCTTCAGCACATTTTTTATAGAACTCTTTCCCAAAAATCTGATCCGTTCCTTCAGTAAACAGCACTTTCCAAAGGAAGTCAAGACGATGCTGAAATTCATTTGTTGCAAGTCTCAGTTGTAAATCTCTGTGAGCCTCATACATCTGCTCCATCTGAGCATGCATCTGCTTAATTCTATCATTTGCCTGATTGAGTGCAAACATTAGATTCTCAACTGAAGGTTCTTTACCTTCCTGCATAGTCTTTTTCAGGGATTCTTCAGCAACTTTCTGTGCTTTTGATTTTGTCTTCTCCATAACAATTTAGATTATTTGTCGTATTTATCTTTGCCTACAAGCTTCAAGTATTGCCCTATAAGAGCAGTTCCAATTTCAGTGCTACCACATCTTGGGCAGTAATCACCAACTTCCGGGTCTGAAAGTATCAAAAGAGACCTGCATCTCTTGCAATAAAAAACAGGGATTGAGTCATATTCTTCAGTTGTCATATCACTCAGCATAAACAAGGTTAAAAGTATTGCCTTTAACCACTATCTGTACTATGCTTTTTGGATTAATCTCCCTCTCATTGGCCTCATTCAGAAGGTCCTTCATGTTCTCTCTAGCTATGTACTTTAGTGTTTTCTTCTCCTTGGTATTCATAGTGGTCCTTTTTGCAAATGTAAGAGAATTTCTTATAAAAAACAAATAAAGTTCTAATATTAGAACTTTATTCCTCCATGAGCGTGTTTCCACTTCTTTGCATTCAATGCAAAGACTGCCATTTTCTTTTGAGCAGGAGTGCCATGAGCCTTAAACCAAGAGGCTGAATGGCCAGTTCTTTTCTTCAATGCAGTGAACTTTCCTCTATTCTCTTTCTTTATATGTATCTTATGTCCTCCTTCACTAAATTGGTCAACTGGAGTGGCAAAGTCATCAATGAACTGACCCATATTAACCATACGGTCAAACTTTATCAGGTTGTTTGTTGCTCCCTGCAGTCTTGGAGACCATCCCCATTTAGGAAAATCCTTTGAAAGTTTGTCCACTATTGGTTTTGCTGCCCTTGCCACTGCTCCAGATATTGTGGTCACCTTCCCCATTTTGTCTATACCACTGTCTGTATTATATTCTCCTGTTTGCAATGATGCAATATCCCCTAAATCAGACATTTTTCCTGGGTCCATTTCCACATCTCTGTATGTT
>Ga0326513_10002396_pt1 | contig 13862 bp, 14 predicted proteins | sample 2_2465_0518_D_FD_203654 | JGI IMG/M metagenome (GOLD analysis project Ga0326513, IMG submission 203654) | Bovine rumen microbial communities from UC Davis, California, United States - 2_2465_0518 | ecosystem: Host-associated > Mammals > Digestive system > Stomach > Rumen | place: USA...
TGTGTTTTTGTTGTATAGTTATTTTCAAATGACATAACAGGTGATGGCGTAACTGAATTTCCGTTTGCGTCTCTAAAATCGCAAAATGCATAATATTGATCCATTACGATGCTAATGCTATCGTAATTATCTGGAAAATCAACAATTAAACAATCATAATGCGGGTATCCAGTAGTAAATGTTGTACCGCTCCAATTGCCTTTCCCGATATATGTAGCAAGCATCGGAATGCCGTCTTTTAAATCTTCAAATGCGCTCTTTAAGTTACTATCCTGAATATCATACGTCGCGCTTCCGACTTGTATTTTGTCGATATAAGCCATTTTTTATTCCTCCAATCGTCAAGATACAGAAACGCTCTTAGCCGTCCCGGAAAAGGTTGGCTGAGATGCAGTAGCGCCTTGAATACCAGTAACAACAGACTGGCCTTCAAAGGCCGGAAGTGTGACGGCGGTAGGCGTGTTTGCCGTAAAACTGCCTGGAGTCCAAGCAATATTCAAAGTTTCATTCGACACTGTCATGCCAAGCGTAGGCAAACTGCACTCCGCCGCTTGCCCGGGAGTAATGGAACCGCCGCCAGTAGCGGAGTTAGCAACATACTTCGTGACAATATTCGGCGTGACGGTGATCGTAGGTGCCGATACAGTACCTTCCGGAGTGTAACTTCCGGACGCGCTGTCCTTCTTCGCCAACGCCCCCAGGTCGCTCAGATGTACGTCGGTGTTGCCGAACATTTCCCACGAATACACATCGGTTGTAGGATTCACGGTAACGTATTCATCGAAAATATCTTTCTCACCATTCGTGCTGGGAACCAGGTAAATCTTGCCTTTCGTGGACGCACTGGCGACCAACGTGCCGGTAACGGTGGCAGAACCGTTGTTCCACACTACGTCTTTCGGGGTGTTCGCGGCAGAATTGCAGACGATGTAATCAAAACTGCTCAATCCGGCAATCGCACTGCGGGCTTCTTCGTCTTTTATGTTGTAAACAGTACCAGATGGGAGCGCTATTTTGCTAATGTCTGGCATTTCTATGTTCCTCCTTTATCCGATTACGAGTGTGGTGTTGCTGACTGAAATTGTCGCTTCCGTTGTGGTTACGCCCGCGCTGATTGCGGCTCTCACGAATGCTGTTGTGGCAATCTGGGTATTGTTGGACGAAGAGGCAGGCGTTGGGCTTGTTGGTGTTCCGGTAAAACTTGGGGACGCGAGATTGGCTTTATTGTCAACGTCAGGGTCATGGAGCGTATACGTATCACCTGACGGTAATTTGATTTGGCTGATCTTTGGCATAGCAATCACCCCTTACTCAAATTAACCGCAAGGTTTCGCCATCAAGTTCGCAGCCAATTTTTTCATTCCATGCTTCCTTTTCAGCCCTGGACGTGTGACGGTCGTTGTCGTAGATGTGCGTGTTTAACTGCGTGGCAAGTCCGTCATCAATAAATGGAAGATCGACGCAGTAAGCCAGCCCGTCGCCGATTTTAATTCCTGGGATGACTGTTCCATCAGATAACGTTCGTCTGTCGGTGTACACAATAGCTTCGCCCTTCATTGGGATGAAGTCAGGATGCGCGTTCCAACGGACAGTCGTGTCCCGGCGAAGAAGGATTCTGCCTTTTGTTGCGTCAGCCATTCGCGTCACCTCCGTCAAAGACGATTCCCTGAGCCATTTGCCCGTCGTAAACCTGTATCTGCTGCGACCCGCGATAATCTGTAATTGTCAGCAACGCGCCATCGGCCGTCCGTTCAACGTCAATCGTCGGACTAATCGCATGGATAATTTGCGCTGGTTCGGACTTAAACGGGATGGTCTGACTGCCGCCTTTTACATGCAAAGGGATGCGTTCATTACCATTTACATGCAGCGGAATCACTGGTATTTGTGTCATGCGCCATCGCCCCCGTCATAGCTAATGACTTTGGGCCACAGTACCCTGTCAACGGCAATCGTTTCAATTTCCGTCGCCTGCACTATGCCGCTGCTGTCAATCCAGCGAACCTGTACTTCGGCGGTTCCAATCGGCAAGCTTAACGTGTCCTCCTGGGTCAGAAACAGTAAGATCGACGTGGTTTCATTTTCGTAACTGACAGTCAAATCTTCATTCGTTTTTGTAACCTTTGACCGACCAGAGGATAGCGTTACATATATACGTGCGCCAGTCAAGTCATACCCTTCTATCGTCAGGATATGAGATGGTGTCGTTCCTCGAATCATACGTTTTCCTCCTTACGTCGGCAGAATGAGCGTGGTTTCGCTGACAGACGGTGCATAGTTGATCAACCGATTGTAAGCAATATTGGCATTAGTTGTAGCCGTGCGCATTTCGTCAATCTCCGCACGCAGGGTCGCCACACTGATTTCCCCAGTCGGGTCGTAAGCCGTGCCGGAAGAGCGGCGCTTGATACAGCTCTGGCACTCGTACACCGTCGCGCCCGCCACGTCGATGGTCAGCGTGAACCGCCCGGACAGGGCATAGCAGTTATTGGAAAGCGTAACAACCGCCGCACCATCCACGATGGAGCCTGTAATCGTTACAACTGCATCGTTGGCGTTTAAAAACGTGGCGCTCACTGCCCCGGACAGCGCAATGGATTCCCCGCCGCGCATGGCGGCAATGATAAACGTGTGCGCCGTGTTTTCCCCGTTGAAAAACGAGGCGGGAAGCTGCTCGGATATGCTGTTCCCGTCCAGTGCCACCGTTCTTTTTATAAATTTGATTGCGGCCATAACACCGTCCTCCGTTATTCGCTCTTTTCCTTTGCGCGGATTTCATCTTCCTTTTTTAGGTTATCTTCCAGTGCCTTAAGCATATTTGAGACATCCCATATTAGGCCGCAACGCAAGGTACCTCTTGTATCCGCCAGAACTTCCATCTTTTTTTTCATCTCGGAGATCAAGCCGTATTTATCCCACAGCCCTTTTCCATCATTAATCGTCATTGTGCTCCTCCTTATCCAAGGAAACTGAGTACCCCTGTAGAAACGGAAGTGACAAGCATGCCAGTATACTCCTTGCCGTCCTTTGCTGTAAATACATGAGCTGCTGTGCGGCTGACGCCGGTAACGACTGTTGCCTGTTTCCACTCTACATTATTCAGAATGCTGCATTTATTTCTCAAAGAGCTAACTGCATCTTCCAACTGTTCAACATAGCCAGAAATTTCTGCAACGGAATCCGTTAAATCGGCTATTGACTCTTCAACATTGAGTTCTCCAATATACAGACTTTTAAAAGTTCCTCTTTCATGGCATGCTATATTATCCCATACCACTAATTCACCATCCAAGGTCATGTCTGTTGTTGATATAGATGATTCTACGTGAAGGCCATAACACCCGATTGTTTTTGCCTCAAGAGACGAAATAATACCATCAATATCGATCGTATCGGCACTTAACTTAATATTACTTCCGCCATCATCATTGATTGCAAGCACAATCGCAGCCGGCTTTATATGAGCATTCTCACCGAATCCCTCTACAACAAGGCTGATCCTGTTAGATTCTTTCTCCATTTTAGAAGCAACGGTGTCTCCACCAGGACCAACCGAATATTTCTTTACGTAATAATTCTTACCAGGTTCGCGTTCGAGGTCTGTTGTGGGAACATAACTGCCATTTTGAAGCTCGTAATAGCCCAACGCTTTGGGGTTATCAGCCAACTCAGGACGAACCACCGTATAGGTGTTCTGGGCGTTACTGAAAATAAGCCGGTCACCAAGAATATATGTTGTAGACTCAGAGTTGATCTTGTCAACAAGCAAACCAGCCGTAAGACCAAGTTCGTCATACACGCCGACAGTTACTTTTCTACCATTTTCGTCAGTTTTCTCTACAGCCAAACCAGAATCGCCTTTTACGACTATTCTGCCCAAATCATCTCTTACGACAGTACCATACATATTCCAAAATCCATTACCATCGGCATGAACTTGCGATCCCCACATTTCTTCCACGTCAGTAGAGATCATATCATAAGTACGGTTTGAGCCAAATAAAACTTCAGACTGCAACGAGATCTGATGAGATGACAAAGTAATGTAACCATCAACAGAATTTGCATGAATATTCAATCGTTTAATGTCTTCTCCGCCAATATTCAATACATCATTCTGCTCTTCTTCCATATCAGCAAGAGCTTCAGCCAGCGCGCTTCCGCCACCGCCTCCTCCACCGCCTCTGCCGCCAGCACCAGCGGATGAAGTAGAGCCGGTAGAACTCGACAAAATAGGAGAGTATTCCCGAGAATCAAGGTATGTCTTATTGTATAGGCTAAGCGTGTCATTTGCAGGATTTGACAAATCCAATTCCATCCTGCCAACAACCATGGCCTCGCCAGGATAACCTTCTATATCATTGAATACATCGCCGAAATTAATTTTTCCGATTGATGGATTCAAATAACAAAAATCGACATAACTTATATCGACAGTAATCGGCGGCTTATCATCTATCATTCCGAGACGATCGATAAACATCATCGCTGCCGTCCTCAGATCGGATTCTGTAAATTTATCGCTAAATGTTTCTTTCTTGATGATACGGCCATATTTAGCGATCATTGCCGGAATTTCGATAAGCCCGTCATTTCCATGAATGGTCACCGGATCATCTTCCCCGGAGTTAGTGCCGCCTATTGGCCGAAGAATTGAAAAAATACTTTCTCCTGATTCGTGATCAGTACGATCTTTTACATTTTCGCCAAGACGTATAAGACCGGTTCTTGTTTCACCAACTTGCTTGAGGTAATTGATCGAATGACCATCTTGTGTTTTCTTTATAGTAATACAGCCGCCAAAGCGCTTTACAAGTTGCTCGTCTAAAGCGCTTTTAGTATCTGCATGATCTTCAATCTTAAAATATACATCTGCTTCAGTTGTTCCAATCGTGCCGATAGAAAACCTTTTTCGTTCTTCGACCTCTTGATTATGTTGATCGATGCAATTAGTGAAGAAACTGCTTACGCTAGTGGTTTCTTCAAACTTTGAAAGTTCACTATCGGACAAGAAACTAAGGGCACCTTCGCAATAAATCTCTTTCTTACCGAAAATATCTTTGTCGGAAGTCAATACTCGTCCAAAGAAAATCTCGTTATCATCGCTGTCAACAGTAACAAATGTCACCATCGGTGTCAAACTAGAATATGCCGGATGGCCAGGATGTATAGAGAAAGAAAAATTAACGGGTTGATCCCATTCAAAAGCAACCTTTGGTTCTTCTATTAAACTGTCAGTAGAATTGCTCTGATATATCAATGTTCTCGAGGCATCGGATAGATTTTGTATATAAACTTTGTACATTACAATGCCTCCTTATGGGTATTTTTCATCGACTGTTCCGTCATTAAAATAGCGAACAGGTTTAATTTTGTACTTAATTGTGATATTCGTTCCGTTTTTTCCAGTTTTTGGAACGGCTACTTCAAAACGTCCAATATAATAATGCTGGGGGTCATCATCAAATGACACCTTGCGAGTTCTGTTATGCAGGTAGTGCCTAACATCGTCATACAAGCTTTGACGGGAAAACATTACCGAACCATAATCAGGATGACTGGTAAATTCCCACTCACCCTCACTATTATTATATGATGGCTTTCCTGTCAATGCCTCCGACAGATCGATCGGCCCGCTTGCTCGCCCTGGGATTTCCACGTAATTTGTGTAACAAGCTGGCGGAGCAACCATTGGGGGAGAGGTAGGGATCAAACGCCAATCATCCCAAGTGTTCATATTGTCAAACGAAACAGAATAATAAGACATTTGATCCCTCCATATTGCTTTTAGTTACTTTCTTAGTTTGTTATTGTTGCGTAAATATCTTGAGAGATTCTTTGCCAATTCGGCATCAACGTAAGGGAAAACAGCTTTACCAACAGCCATGCCATCCATCTCAAACTTAATATTTCCAATCATTGACCCGATATACGATAAACCACTAGACATGATCTCGCCCATTGCTGTAAGCGCCGCTGCGTTCTGATCGGCCATGCGGTTCAAAACCTCAAGGCTTAACGCAGAAGTATCTTGCGGTGCTACTGCAGCCCCTGCGAGGTTCAAGGAAAGCGTTCCAGGAAGTAGGTTGCGCATACCGAACGCGTCACGTTTGAACTGCCCGAGATCGAGAACCGGGGTTATCACCGGAGCAGTGTCGATGGTTTCACTAATGGCACGGGAAAGTTCCTCAGCCTTTGAGCGGAAACCAGCAAGTAATGCGCCAGCCATGTCTTCGCCAAGGGTCTCGGATTTGCTATTAACTTCTATTGCTAATGTATCGAACAAAGATGACCAACTTGCTTCTAATTCACTCGATTCGTCGTCACCGAAATTAACGCCATCAAGCGTGAATGCACCTTCAAGAATCGAGGACATTTCGGAAGCATGGGCGCTCAAAGTCTGCTCCAAACCAGAAAAGTCCAAAGACGTAGACACAGAATTGAGCGATTGCTGCAAATCTGTAACGTTGAAAAGCGAATCAAACTGTGGAATAGACTCTTTGAGTCCTTCTGTTTGAGAAAACAGATCAGACACAAACGTGCTTCCTGTGCCCATGACTGAACTATCTATCTGGTTTAAACCGTAGTAAACATCTTTTATTGCCTTAGCTATTGCAGGAGTCAACTCTCCGGAGCTTTGAAGCAATCCTTTTGCTATGCCAAGAATTATCGGGTCGGCGCTTATGCCAAGAGCCGCCTCTTCTATGCCAACGTTTATATCGTTAGCAAGCTGGCCAACCCTTCCGAAATATCCGCCGAAATTGTATCCTGCTTGTCCGGCAATTTTCGATTCGCCAAGCATGGAAAGAGTTGTATTAAGATGCTCAATCAATGCATCTGTGCTCCCAAGTCCGCGTCCACCAAGTTCCGCTACAATGGAATCAGCAATGGCTAATGCTTTTGCTGATTCTGCCATTTTCATAATGAAATCTGTTGCTTTATCAATATTCGATATATCGCCAGCTTCAGCAGTAATTTCAGCAAATGTTTTAAAACTTCTGCCTAATTCTGGCATGGCGCTCGCCAAAAGTCCAAGACCATGTGTACCGAATATTTGCTCGAAAATAGAATAGTCCGGTATGGTAGACATAATAGAAGCGAACTGTCCCATGGCATAAAAGAATTGCTTCAATTTATCCATTGGAATCTGGCTAATTATGTCAGATGCTTCAGAAATGCCGTTTGCAGTACCTTCTATCTTCTCAGCGACAAACGCGCCAGCGATAGCGCCTACAATTCTGCCGAATAAACCAAAAAACTCGACAAAATTATTAGCGTTACCACGAAATGCCTCCAAATCAGAACCAATTAGACCGCCAATGACAGTGACCGTTAGCAATAGTCCTAACAAAGCAATCGCTATTGAACCAATAACATATCCAACATTGGCAAGCGTTTGAGGCGTGAACTGGAATTTTGAAACCATAGCGGCCAGCAATGCTGCACCAAATGCGATTTCCAGAATGCCTGTTATTGCTTCAAGAAATTTTCCGGATTCGAATTTGTACTTCGATATCGAGGACAATATACTATCAATATTATTAACGACCAACGACACGGTCCAAACAACGGTTAGCATAGACCCTAGGGCATCAATCAACTTTCCGCCAAGATACACCGTGCCACTCTTCAGCATTTCCTTTACACTGTCACCAGTTTCTATTTTTTTAAATGCTGAAGCGATACTCGTTATTGCAACCGTTACTGCACCTACTGCTAAAATGCCCTGAGCTAATTGGCCAATCGGCATCTTACCAAGAGTGGAAATAGCTAAAGAAACCATGAGAATAGACGCAGAAAATTTTACGAAAGCATCTCCAGCACTATCTCTATTAATCGTGAGTATCGATTTCTTCCAATCTTTCAGAGCGGAACTGAAATTCAATATTGCCTTGGTTATCGCGAACCACAAATACTGTCGATTTACAATGCTTACGTCCTTCAGAACTCTATTTAGCAAATCTCCTGCCATTTTGAAGAAATTTCCAATGGCATCAAAGAACGAAGACAAAGAGCTAACAAAGTTTTTTCCAAGTTCACTGCCATTCGCCTCGGCAATAAGTTCTTTCAGACTTGTGAATACGGTAGAAATAAATGTGGCAATCGTATTAAGTGCAGGGCTGCTGTCGATTGCCGACTTAACGGATTCGACCGCTCCCGCGACTTTTTCTGTAGCAATTCCGGCAATTTTCTTTATCCAGCCCCATGGATCTTTTATCAATTCTCCTATGTTCTGCCATATAGCACTAGTTTTGAACGTATCAAATATTTTTTCTATACCGCTCTTTATCTCAGCAAGCTTTGCGCCAATCTTGGAATGGACCTCTTGTGTTCCATCGTCTTTTTCCACCGTAACTTTCTCGGTGAACAGACTCGAAATCCATCCCCAAGTATTGCCGAGGAATGCCCCGATGTCTGCCCAAATGGGATAAGCTTTGAATTCTTCCCATCCTTCCGAAATCGAGTCGCCAAGTCTAATAAACGGACTTGTCTGCCAAGTGTTTCCTTGCTTTCCTATGACAGTTTGAGGAGCGAAAAAATCAGTAACGGTCCCTAATAAATCAGATAGGAATTCGCGTATATTAAGAGCCTCAAATTTCTGCTTTAAGCCTTCAATATACTCAAGAAGTCCATCAAAGAACGTTTTCTTAACTTCTTTTTTACCAGAAGGAGCGTCAGTCAACGAAGCGGACGCGATCAATATTCCGCCAAGCTCAGAAATTGCTTCGTGAGCGGATTTTGTTTCGTCGGCAAGATTTTCAGGGAAAAACAACCCGCTAATGGTTTTCCACAAATTCGAAATAAACTCAGAAATAGAACTTAGAAATGATGTGTCTGGCGCCGTGAAAAAGTTTACAATTCCAGACCAAATGCTATCGGTCACATTACGAATCTGGTTGTCGTCGCTTGTCCACCAACCGTATAGTTCATCCCACATATTACCGATTGCCTTTTTTGCTTCGTCGATCCATCCGGCCATTGTGGAAATCAACGATGTGAAAGGACTTTCGGTCTCAGTCCAAGAGTTTCCTTGCTTTCCAAGGATCATTTTTGTTTTAGGAGTGAAAAACGTTAAAATTCCATCCCAAACATTATCAGTAATTTCTTTTAACTTAGAGTTATTATACCAAGTTTTGATCGATTCCCATGTCGTAGAAATATTCGAAAAAGCTCCAGAAAGCCATTCGATGGCTTGCGAAAAGCCGCTTTCTGTTTCTGTCCAAGAATTCCCTTGCTTGCCAGCGATAACTTTTGGAGAAAAGAAACCGGCAATTCCATCCCAAACATTATCGACAACTTCTTTTAAGGCAGAACCTTCATACCACATTTTTACTTCATTCCATGTAGTAGAAAGATCAGTATATGCCTGCTTTAGCCATCCAAGTAGCCTATCGAAAGTGCTCGTCTTTCCTTCAGGGGCTGTAAAAAAATTAATAATGCCGTCCCAAACTGATGTGACGATTCCTTTTAATGATGAGCTATTATACCAATTTTTTATTTCATCCCATTTTGACGAAATTTTTTCCGGAACATCGGCAAGCCAGTTAAGAGCCTGCCTAACATTTCCAGAAGAAGAATTTTTTATTACATCAAATACTTCTTTTAAATTTTTAGTGCCTTTGAACTTCTCTTGCAAAAGAGCGCCGAAAGAAGTAATTTTGTCAAACAGCCAATCAAATACTGGACTTATCTTTTCGCCAACCCAGTCGAAGACATCTCTTACGGTTCCGAAAACAGCATGTAATATAGAAAAGAATCCTTCTAAAGCAGAGGAAATCTTATTAATTCGGCTGTCTTCGATTGACTTATCACCAAGCCATTTTTGCAAAGAGGATGCAAACTTAGCAAAACCTTTCGTTATATCAGTAAGCCGCTTTTTATCAAATTTTCCGAAAATGGTAGACCACGCATCAGAAACCGCATTTTTAACCGTGGCAAACACATTGACCAGCTGAATGATGGCATCTCCGATGGCGTCTCTGGTTGTCTTCACTTGGCCTTCGATGTGCACAAAACTCTCGCTCCAGCCTTTTAAAGCCTCGTTTCGAGATTTTGCAGATGCATCCAGCACATCGCTTATTGCGTTACTGATCGGCGTCCAAAATTTAGTTGCCTGCTCATCATCGCCGAAAATATACTCATAAGAAAGAGCCCAACCGGATTGTGCGGCTTCTTTCAAAGAGTCCATCATCTTCGAGAATGTGCGAACCTGGGTTGCTGCTGTGGTCGCCTCTTTGCCGAGTTTCAGGAACCAGTTAATTAAATCACGATCGGCCGTAGAATCATAGCCCATTTTCAACAGATCAAGCTCAGTAAGATCGCCGGAGAAAATTTTGAAGGTATCCTCAATTGTTGCCTTGTCAAACCACTTATACTTCAAAGATTCTCTGAAATTATCTGCTGTGACCTCTTCGAGATATGCCTCAGCTTTTTCTTTTGCTTTGCGCAGCGTCTCGTCGGCATCAGCTTGTTTCTTCTTTTTCGATGCGGCAGCCTGACCCTCTGCTATTGCCTGATCATACTTTTCGAGCATCTCTTGGGCATATACCTTGCCGTTTCGTTCGATCAACGTTCCGGTTTTCAAGCCCATTTGAATGGCTGTTTTCACGAAATCTCGCGTATTCAAACCTTGCTGCTCCATTGTTTTCCAGTCCATAAGCTGGAAATACCCAAGGGACATGGCCTGTCCAAGATTTCGTAAGGCGAAAGTTGCTTCAGTGGCTCCCTTACCAGCGTATGCGGCAAGGTTGCTCATGCCCTTCACCATAGAAGTAGCGGCTTCTATTTCGACACCGACATTCGTCAGAGTAGGGAGGGCCTTCATCATTTCCTGGAAATTGTAAATGGTGTTATCGGCGTATTCATTCAGCTCTTCGATACTTTTCTTCACAACTTCGCGATGAGCACGTTCGTCGTATGAGACAAGCTGACTTTCACGAGTGCTATACCGTTCTTTTGCGGCTTTCTCTGCTTCTTCTTTCTGAGCATTAAGGATTTCAAGCCTGGTCGCTTTCTCTTCCTTGCTCAGTTTCTCCCGTTTTGCCTCCGCGTCTAGAGCCTTCTTTTCAGCAGCATACCGTTCATTGGCCGCCGCTATCTCGGCATCGCGTTCTTTTTCCGCCTGCTCCAAAGCCTCTGCCGATTGCTGCCTAAGCTTGTTTGTATAAGTTTCGACAGTGCTGGTCATGATTGTTTTCAGAGAATCCACTTTCGTTTCATATTCCTGAAAACCTGTGGACAAAGGCTCAACCGTAAACGCGCGAAGCGTCTTGATGGCAGTCTGTTCCAAATTATAAGCGATGTCAAGCCCAAACAACCGGCTTGCATCCTTATATACACCATTGATGGCATTCCCGACTGCTTTTATCGGAGCGGTCATGCCACCGAAAGCCGCCTTAGCAACTGACCCGACCTTCGACAATACCGTATGTAGATTTTCAGCGGCTTTGGAGGGCTCTTTAAACTGCAAGTATTTTTCAGACGCCTTTGAAACTTCATTGAAAGAATCGGCGGCCCCATCCAAGTCAAGACCTTCACGCAAAGCCGCCAGACTGGCTAAACTTTCTTTTACGCCTTCCTCAAACTGCTGATTGTCAAACCTCATTGCCACAAGGCGCTCGTCAATTTCTCTCGACATCAGGAAACCACCTCCTTCCAAGCAACTTCTGCCATTTCATCAAATATCGGCTGTATCGCAGGATTTATGTAATCCCGCCCTTCTACCCAACCACCATTTCTTGTACCATGGCCATACTGAAGAATTAAAGCAATATTAACGCCACGATTAACATTAGTGTTTTTCCAGTAAACAACTATACGATTGTCTTCCTCAACTATTTCATAAGTCCAACTTGAAGCGGTTTTTCCAGTATCGACTGGAGTAGCTTTTGACAATGCTTTTACACCACGGTCGCCAAACACATGTAATTTATGCATATAATGCCGTTCAAGAACTTTATGAAAAAATTTTTCTGTTTTCTTAAAGTTTCCTTGATGGGAAAAGCTAATAACCTTTGGCATAAAATCAACCCCGACTACCAGTTTTTGCTTTTCGGCTTGCATTCAAAGCTCTTCGCATAGCAAGATTATCTTTACGGCTCATCTTTTCATGCGAGCCTTCTTTAATACTGCATACCTGAATCAACATGAGTAGCCGGTTCAAGTGCCATTTTTCGCATTCAAATGGTATATTGTAGAACACCATCCAATAGTAAATAATCTCAGATGTGATTATTTCTTTTTTTGCAGGACGAGAATCTTTTTTACGATTCGTTATTGTTGTGGCGGTCATACTATCTGTTATATAATCACGAATTCGAATGCGTTCAGACAAAGGTATTCTCAAAAGAAGTTCTTTATCTATATTCTGATCGATGCACATACATCGTATATAATCAAAATTTTCCTCGTCTGATAAATTCTCGGCATTCATATAACTTTTATGCCATTTTGATTCCCATCTGGAAACAGACAAAAGCGAATGCTCCAAGACAATCGTTCTCGGCTTCATATCTACAAATGTCTGGGTTGATTCATCGTAAAATTCTCCGCCAGGAATATGTACTTGGAGCATACGCAAGTCCTTTCTTACTCAGTAGTTGTCGGCAAACTGACAACATTATTTGCTTCGACGGACGCGATATTCTTACGAGCCTCTGCCGCAAGTTTTGCGGGCAAAATCCCAATCATAAATTCAGAAGCTTTATTAGAATCCGAAATCAACTCCATAAAGAGCTGAGAATATGCATCGGTCTGACGGAATTCATCACGAACATCTGCATTCTTAATAAACTGACGGCCATCAATACTTTTCTTGCCAACAGAATTAAGAATGATAGCATCGATCAGGTCCATAATTTCACCGCCATCATTTGTACGAGACAAAGTGCGCAGCATGCCATCCATGCCTTCAATATTACGAGCACGAATCTTAAAAGATTCTGCTTCATTCAGATGGAAATACCAAGTATCAGTGTACATTTTTCCATCAAAACCTTCGTAAGTAAAAGTGCGAGTAATCATGAGTATTTCTCCTTTCAATTTTAAAGAAAAAAAATAAGAAAATGCCCCATGGCAGCCTATCATAGACCACCATGGGGAAGCAAAACGAAACTTAGGTAACAGCTTTCAAAGTGCTGATAATCAGATCAGGAGTGGGAAGAGACGCGGCATTGCTATCATTACCATACAGCAAATTTTCAAGCGCGGTCATCTTAGCAGAGCCCAGCTCTATAGAATCGAAGGTCATCGTAGAAGTGGGTTTCATGCCAGTTACGGGAACAGGCAGGGAAGAGCAATCCCAGCTGAATTCAATCGCATCAGGACTGTCATTGATAGTGGTGAATTCCTGGTCGGAAGGATCACAGGTAGCATTATAGATCACATGGATCACGTAGCCCCCGACAGCCTGGTCGTTACTCTTTTCAGTACGATAGCAAAGACCAAATGCCTTACGAGTCTGCTGACCAACATGCACACCATTAAGACCAGTAGGAGTAGCCTTACCCTGGCATTCTTCGAATTCTTCAGGATAATGATAAGCGCCGATAGAGAACTTAAAGTCCTCGGCAGAACGCATGGTGGCATACTTGATATTGTCAGCCCACAAGTCAGTAGCTTCAGCGCCTTCGGGGCTTTCATTCACACTGGTCAGGCCATTCCAAGCGATGCCATCACCATAGCCACCGCCAATAGCAATAGGATAAAACACGCCCTGGCTGACGCCACTCTGATAAAAGCGCTCGCCAGTTCCATCCCAAGTCAATCTAGACATAGTATATACCCTCCTTAATAGTAGATCTTATACACAAAATGATGTAAATTATCGGCAGTGTACGGCCGGTCAAAATGAATCAACTTAA
>Ga0326513_10002397_pt1 | contig 13856 bp, 25 predicted proteins | sample 2_2465_0518_D_FD_203654 | JGI IMG/M metagenome (GOLD analysis project Ga0326513, IMG submission 203654) | Bovine rumen microbial communities from UC Davis, California, United States - 2_2465_0518 | ecosystem: Host-associated > Mammals > Digestive system > Stomach > Rumen | place: USA...
TATAGGAAAACCAAACATTCCGAAATCAAAAGGATCCTCAGGAAGGACAGGAAAATTAAATGCTAGATCTAAGTAGATATATCAATATTCTTTACAAGGAGAATTGATTAATATTTGGGAAGGAGCTTTATGTGCTGAAAGAGAAGCTGGATATTCTAGTTCACATTTAAGTAAAGCTATAAAAAATGAAATACCTTACGGAAAAAGGGGAGAAATTAAAAGCTTTTGGAGTTTTAGTCCTCTTACTTCTTATGAAGTAAAATACAAGGTTGCAGTTTGGAATGAAAATAATTGTAGAAGATATAAAGGTTGTAAAATAGCATCTTTAGCAGAACTAGAAAAAGATGCCCCAGAGAAAAAGGAGGAATAATTAATGGCTACATATAACCCTTTTGAAGATTTTAATCCTATGTTTACTATATATGAACCAGTAAATAATACAGGAGTAGTAAAAAATTATCCTATATATGGAGATATTTCTATTCCTAATGCTAGTTCTATATTATCCGATGGTACTATAATTTTTTCCAGAAATATACCTAAAAAAGAAACAAATAACTCTTCAGAAGAAAGTTCTTCAATAACCCCTATGAAATGGGAAACTATTTATAAAGAATATGTTCCTCAAAATGATTTATTTAATAATAAAGATATTTCAGATAAAGTAGGATTTGCTAGAAATTTCTTTTAGGAAAAATTATATACTAAATTAAAAGAATCTGGAAAAAGTGATGAAGAAGCTAAAAATTTGGCATATATTCAATCTGCTGGTATAATAGGTAATTTTATGACTGAAAGTGGAGATTTAAATTTAAATACTTCGGCTATAGGAGATTATGGTAAATCTTTTGGAATAGGATAGTGGAATGGTAGTAGAAGAAAAAATTTAGAAGCGTTTGCTAAAGCATTAGGTAAAAGTCCTACTGATTTAGAAGCCCAATTAAAATTTACTTGGGAAGAAATGACCAATAAAAAATATGGATAGACTTCTTTTAAAATTTTAGAGGGATTACTAAATGCTAAAACAGCTGAATCTGCAGCAGAAGTATTTATGAAAAGATTTGAAAGACCTAGTATTCCTCATTTAAAACATAGACAAAGAAATGCAAAATTATTAATTTAACTATTATGGATAAAATAAGTTGGAAATCAATATTTTAGGCACATAGTGGAGGATTTAGTTCTAAAAGAGTATTTGGTGCTTTAGGAATGTTAACATGTCTAGGATTATTAATAGCTGGATTTATTACAGAAAAACCTATTCCAGATTTTGCTGAATTAATCTATGTAACAAGTGCTTCATTATTAGGTTTAGATAATGTTACAGATATTTTTAAGAAAACTGTTAATAAATCTAATTAAAATTTGATTAATTAGTAATAAATAATATTTTTATCTAAAAGATATTTCGGAAACGCTCGGTTGAGCGGCTTATATATATAACCAATTTAAAATAACGTTATTTATGAAAATTACAAGTAACAACGAAAAACTTAATCAAATGATTAAGAAATTCCAAGAGGGGGGAGAAATGGCTCCACCACCTGCAGCAGCTCCAGCAGAAGCTGCACCAGAAGAAGCAGCTCCAGAAGGTGGAGATCCAACTGCTCAGATTTTAGAAGCTGCAATGGCTGCATTACAGAATCAAGATTGTAACCTAGCTATGCAAGTGCTTCAAGCATTAGTTCAGATGTTAGGCGGAGGAGCTCCTGAAGGTCCTGCTGCTCCAGAAGGTCAAGCCCCAGTATTTAGAAAGGGTGGAAAACTTGCTGGATGGATTAGAAAGTAATCATTAATTGAGATTAAAGGGTGATGCGGACACGATAGCCGTGTCACCCTTTTATTATTTAACACGTTTATATTATGGATAAAGAAGTTATATACATTCCTTATGGTCAGGATGAAATTTCTAAATAGGACCTTATGACTTCATTAGCTAATGGCTTACCAAATTTTATAAATCAATATAAATGGATGGGTAAATCTAAATATAGAGATAGATTTATGCAAGTTTATGATGATATGATTAAAAATCTTGTTGGAGCATCTAATGATGGAGGTAAATGGGTTATAAATAGTACTAATGATACTAGTAATTATTCTCCTTTAGACCAAGAATTGGCGAGCCATGCGGCTTTTTACATTCAATAGCAGATGTCTAGAATGACTCCTCGTAAAAAAGAAGAAGAAGCTAAAAAAGAAGAACAAGCAAAGAAAAATAAATTTAATGGGGAGATATTTGAAAATGATTTAGCTCAGTATATAGGCAATAAGGAATATGGTGGAAGAAAAATAGAAACTTGGTTACCTGATTGGCTTGAGAGGGATACTGCTGAAAATAATATTTATGGAACTGCAAAAAGATAGGAAGCTTTAGCTAATTTCTTACAGTCATACAGAGATTAGTTTAAAAAAGATGACTATAATTTTGAGGAAAGTCCATACGGTTCCTATGAAGAATTTAATAATAGATTAGAAGCTGCTGTAAAAGCTCTTAAAAATCCTGAATGGAATCAAGAAGATAAAGATGCTTTAAATAGATTGGGGTTAAATAGAGAAGTATGGTTAGCAACTGGTGCTAATGCTCCTGTAGAAATTACTGATTCTAATGGAAATAAAAAAACTATTACTAGAGAATAGTATAATGCATTAGCAGCAGAACAAGAGGCTGCTATAGCTGCTGCTAAAATTAAAGAAGAACAAGAAAAATAGGAAGCTAAATAGAAAAAAGAAGCTGCTAAAAAATTAGAAGCAATCAATAAAATGAGAGCTACTGCAAGTAAATATAAATCTATGTTAGCTACCTCTGCCCCAAAACCTTTTGGAGTTACTGAACTTGCAGGCATTTCAGAAATTCAATCAAAAAAAGATATTGTTCCATATCTTAGAAAACAATTAGAAAATGTCAAAACTACTTCTGATTATAGAAATAAATCTAATCTTATTCATGGAGCTTATAAATATGCTTTTGATAACAAATTATTAAAACCAATTTCTGAAGAAGCTTGGACAGCTTTAAGAAGAATGAAAGGTAGTGAACGATATGAAGGTGGAAGAAAATATTTACACCAAATAGAGGGAATTAATAATGTTATATATAATTCTTATTTAAATAAAATTATTTTCTTAGGTGAAGATGAATATACAAATGATGATATTAAAAAGATGAAGGAACGTATTAAAGAATCTCATAAATTTTATCCTATTACTGGCGTAGCTAGTTTTAGAAAATAGGGAGGAACTATAGATAATTTAGATAAAATAATAAAAGACTTTTTAAATAGTAAATAATATATGAAAATAAGACCTAGAATCCCTATTTTTCAAGGAGGGGGTTAGTGGTGGGCAAAACTTTCAGCATATGACCCTAAGAATTATATTTCTTCATGGGCTCCAGAAAAAGGATTAATAGCTGGAGATACAAGTAAAGGTATTCTTCCTGCGTGGTCTTCTAAAGTTGCGGGAACAGATCCTGGAAGATATACTCCCACTAATTTAAATAATTATAATAAATTTGGAAAATCAGGCTCTCATTATAAATATGCAGAAGGAGTCGAAGGACAAGATAATTATAAAACTTTCATGGATGCGATGTTTGATGCTGAAACAGGTAAAATTACTGATGTTGGTATGCAATGGATTAAAGATACCGATAAATTATTACCAGAAAATCATTCAGCTAAATTATTAAATCCTGATGGAACTTTTAGAAATAATATTACAGTAAAACTAAGAGATGCACATGGAAGAGCTCCTGAAACTACTACTTTCAATCCTCAAAATCCTTAGGAATTAAAGGCTTATATTGAGCATGTTATGAGAGACTAGACTATAGGAGGCAGACATAACATTTTTTAGAAAGAAGGTAAAAGATACTTTTATAAAGATGCTGAAGGAGTAGAACATTGGGTTAATCCTGATGAAATTGGAGAATATGAAGTTTCAAAAGATCCTGTTAGAAGTTCTACAGAAGGAATTACAACTTGGAATGATTATGAATTAACAGGATTAAAAAAAGTCGTAGATACTCCAGCTGAAACTCCAGAAGAAGAGAAAAAAGAAAAAGTATTTAGTACAACTCCAGAAGAAAGAAAGGATAAAGAAACTATATGGGATAAATTAGGACAAAACCTTGGTAAAGTAGCTCCTGATTTATTAGATGCTTTAAGATTAGGTATTAATTTACATAATAATAATAGAGTATTTGATACTATGATGAAAGGTATTAAACCTAATCTATAGCAATCTTATAATACATATAGACAAGTCGTTGGAGACGAAGCTACTAAATAGGCTTATTATAGAAGAGCAGCTTAGGGAGAACAAAAAGCTGCCAGACCAATTACTTCAGATTTAGATAAACAAATTGCTTATCAAAACGAAGCTAAAAGAATTGGTGATGAACTTAGAGCACAAGGTGATTTGGCTGATAATCAAAGAATTAGAGAAACGTCAGATGAATCTAATCAACATTCTTGGGGAAATACTCAAAGAGCAACAGAAGTAGCTAATCATAATATAATGGAATTAAATCAAGCTAATGCTGCTAAAAGATAGCTTGAAGCTCAAAAATATTCTGCCGATACAACCAATATAGATAATTGGTTGATGGGAATCTAGAATAAGTATGAATAGAAGAAAGCTAAATAGGATTATATTAATGATTAGATTAATACTTTACATCTCCAAGATTATTTAGAAAATGATGAATCTGTTAAACAAGCATATGATAATCTTCAAGCTATAATTAAAAAGAAGAAAGAAGAAGGAAATAATAATTATTTAGAGGATCCAGAAGTATTAGCTGCTTCTAGTGCTTACAAAAAGGCTAGAAGATAGTCAATGATAAAAGGATATAAATTATATTATTCTAAACGTGGTTCTAAGTTAAATTATACAAGAGACGATGAATACTTATATAAAACTTCTAGAGATATCGTAGAGCATTTTAGAAAAATGTCAAAAATGACTGATGATTCTAGAATTAGGTCTAAATCAAAACTTATAAAATTAAGTAGTCATCCTAAAAAATATCAACAAGGAGGTATTGCACCATTTACAATATACAGACCTTTATCCTTAATGGGAAATTCTTAGTCTGCTTCTTATTAGACCGATTCTGCTGGAACAAAAAATTCTACTAAAAATGAATAGTCTAAAGCTAAGCTAGACATGGTTAAGGAATTTTTTAAAGAATTAAAAGGATTACCTGTTGATGTTACTTTAGTATATAATGAATTAGATAACTTATTTAATCATTATAAATTATTCGGAGAAGAAATGTCTACTGATGATATAGCCTCTGTTTATTTAAAAGCTATGAATAGATTATCAGAATTATCATATAATTAGAATAGTTTTGATAAAGCTAAAACATTAGTTACATAGAATGAAGGATTAAATGAATACGCTGTTGGAACTGATGGAAGAATGATTTTACAAGACCTTGATACTGGAAAAATTGTAGAAGGAAGTGTAAAATAGTGGCTAGAAAATAAAGATAAATTAAATCCATTAACAAATAGTTAGGTATTAGATTTAAGAGCACATTCTTCTAAATATGCCTTTAACAATGGATTAATGTCTGTAGTAGAAAATGGTGTAGGATTAAATAAAATTTCTGCACAAATCAAAGCTTTAGCAGCTAGTTTAGGTCAAACTGAAAACCAGTTAGAGGGAATTTCCGAAGTAGAAAGTGGAAAAATTAAAGAAGGATTAAAAATTTTAGCGAGTACTAAAGATACTCCAGATGGGCATTATAAAATAACTTAGAATGAAAAACAATCTTAGGAACAAATAAGTGCAGCTTTAAATTATATTTATAATATGCTTCCTAATAATTATAAAACAATTTTAGAGCTTCATAGTGATGGAAAAGGAAAATCATTAATAAAAGATTTCTTAACATCTCAATCTAATTATTCTTATAAGGAAAATATTACTCCATCAACAGGAACGGCTGGTGATAAAAATTCTAATGGATCTGATGGAAAGGGAGCTTCTGAAAATTCTGCTGGATTGGCATTTGTTTTAGGACAAGGTCCAAGAGTTCCTGTAGTATTTAATACTGGAACATCTTATTAGATAACAGCTAACGGAATATAGGGAGTATTCCAAAATAAATCGAATGAAAATCTTGGTTAGGGAGCTACATTACAAGATGCTACTAAATCATAGCAAGGAGGATATTTCTAGTGGAATAAAGCTACGTTCGGAGGATCTAGACTTATTCCGACAGCCTTTAGCCATATTATTTTAAATGATTCTACTATAATAGGAGTAGATTTGCCTTATAAAAAGGGAATTGATGGCAACGAAATTCCAGATTTTTAGCAATTGAAACGAATGGAAGAAGCAGACCAAGAAATTAGACAAAAAGGAATTTAGAGTAATGATTATAATGCTATTAATCAGATATATTAGAATCATTAGTTACAACCTAAATATAATTAGGAGGGAAAATTAAATAAACAAGATTATAGAAGATTTGCTGTTATTTAGGCAACATTAGATGAAAATTCTTTATAGAATAAAAATGCTATATTATCTGATGAAGTAGCTATTGCAAGTGAAGTTGAAAGAGATTTATATAATGAAGCTATGAGAAAGATTACTGGAAATAATAAATTTGAACTAGATGAAGGTTGGCCTATTTTTGGAGGAGGAACTAAATTATATAAAGGATCTATATTTGTTCCATATTATGAGGATAAAGCTTTTGCTGCTTTAAGTTCAGGAAAGCCTTTTAATGTAGATTTACCAAATAATTCAAGTACAGTACAATTGATGCAATATGCTCCAGCAACTTTAACATATAAACCTTAGGATGTTACAGTATCTTAGATAAAAAATAATTAATATGGAAAAGTAGAATGACTATTTTTTAAATCTATTAAATAATCCAACCTTTGGAGCAGACGATTTTTCATAGGTTGGATTATCTATAGATAATACTTCCATTTAGAATAAAGAATTATATCAAAATTCTAATTATATTAGAAATTTAGATATATTTAAAACTAATGGAGAATTTGATCAGGGAAAATTTAATAACTTTTATGATTATGCTAAACAAGGATTTATAGATTTAGCTAAAATAAAAGAAAATGAAGATATAGGAAAAACCTGGATGGCTTATAGAAATGATATTACCATGCCAGAAACTTTAAGAGATAAAAGACCTCAATTTAAAATTGAAAAAGTTGCAAATCCATTACGTTAGCAAGAAGGTTTTGTATCTTTAGGAATAAAAGAAAATCCAACCCAGTCTATTAGAGAAATAGCTCAAACTTAGTTAGTTGAAGATTATAAAACCGGAGAGTTAAGTGAATCTCCTAATGATAGTTGGCTAGAAAATTTCTGGAACCCTAAAGTTTTAGCTACTTGGGATACAGATGGAGAACACATTGATCCAATTACTGGAGAAAAAAGACTTCATAAAAAGGGTGAAAGAAAGTTAAACGCTAATGGAACTTATTATTATGAAAATCTTGGAGATAGAAGTGTTTATGGAAAGGAAGTACTTTCTGGATTTGATACTTTAACTACTGATGGTTCTGCTTGGAATAGTATAGACTTTTTAGATTCCGATGATTTGGAAAAAACAACTGGTGGAGCACTGATGAAAGCTGCTGCTTAGATTGTTCCTGCCTTTATTCCTGGTGTTGATATATGGTATATAGGAGCTAGAGTTGGATTAGGAATGGCTCAAATACTACCAGCTGTAGCTAAATCTTTGGAATCTATTACTGGAATTAATACTGAAAATTCTATTTTTAATAAAATAGAAGCTTTTGATAAAGCTTTATCTTTTTCTTAGTCAGATTATGTTCAAGGATCACAGGACGATAATGGAAATGTCTTACAAGACTCTCATTTATGGTCTTTAGAGACTGGATTTAAATTAATAGCTGATGTATTTACACAATTAGCAGAATAGAGATGGATGTTTGAGACATCCGCATCTATTTTTTCTGGATTAAGTAGAAAAGTTATTTCTGATCCTAAAGAATAGGCTAAATGGATTGAAGAATATGTTAAAAGAAGTACAAAAGCTAAAGACATAGAAGAAATTATTACAAAAGGAGTTAGTAAAGGTGTAGATCCTAGAACATAGTTACTTACAGCCCAAAATGTTAATTGGTATAAAGCTCAAAAAGTTTTAGAAGGTAAATTAAATGGAGCCTAGAAACTAGGTAGTAAATTATCTATGGCTTATATGACAGGAATTACTACAGCTAGTTCTTATGGAGAAGCTAAAGAAGCTGGAGCCACAGATTTTGAAGCAGCTTTATTTACTTTAGGTTATTCGTTTTTAGAATGGAAATTACTTAATAGTGAAATTGGAAAATGGATTCTTCCAGAACTTAAAACTGAAGAAAGACATATAAAAAATGTCATAAATAAAGCTATGCCTAAAATTAAAGAAGCTACTTCCAAAGCAGACACTACTACAGAAATAGGAAAACTTAAGTGGTATTAGAAGGTATTTAATTTAGGAAAGGAAGCTTGGAATAACAATCTAGGCGGAGGAATAGCTAATGAAGCTATAGGTTCTACAGTTTCTAATATGGCTTCAGAAGCTTTAGAAGAAACTTCAGAAGAATTATTGTTAGATTTCTCAAAAACTATATTTAATTTAGGTTCTTCATTAGTTGGTAGTGGAGCTAAATTTGATGATGCATTTAAAAATGTATTTGATAGATATGCTTTATCATTTATAGGTGGTGCTGTTGGTGGAGGAATAGCTGGACTTAAACCTTCTTATATAGCAGCAAGAAAAGGTAGAGATATTACTTAGGAACAAGCCACTAAAGAAATAGTTAATTTAGTACAGTAGGGTAAAGCTTAGTAGGTTATTGATACTGTAAATAAAATGGACTATGGAAGTAAATACTTAGATGAAGAAGGAAATCAAGTAGATGATATTACAAAAAGTCAAGATTATCAAATAAAACAAAATTTTACTAGACTTGTTAATGATATTAAAGATATTCTTGAAGTAAATGGTGCTAACTTAGATAATGATTCTTTATTAAAAGAATTGGGACCTAAAGATATTAGGTATGGAATGTTTGCAACACTAGCTTCAGAAAAATCAAATGCTATAGGATGGTACATAAACAGATACAATGAACTGAGTTCACAATTAGTATCTAAATCATTAGAATTAAAAAGATTAACTGATACTCAAACAGACCAAGAAAAAAGAAATGACTCAAAAGAAACTAGTGAAAAAGAGTCTCAGTTAAAAAATGAAATAAAAGAAATAAAAGAAGAGTTAGATAAATTTAAAGATGGAACAATGTCTGATGAATTTATTCAAGATGCTCTTTTTGAAATGACTTCAAAAATTTCTGGAGTATATATACCTACTTTAGAGCAAACAATTAAAAATGAAACAGGAAAAAGTTTAGAAGAATTAAGCGAATCAGAACGTAAAGAATGGCTTGATCGATTTGATTCTTCAAGACCTATTAGAAGAGATTTAGTTAGAATGGCTAGAATGTTACATATTAAAAATATGGAACATTTGTCCGAAATTATTTCTAAATTTAACGAAGAATTTTTTAAAGATCAAAATGCTGCAATAAATAATTTCAATGAAATTTTATATGGGCACAGATAGACAGTAATTGAAAATCCTGATAACGCTGTTCCAAAAGCAGAAAGATTTTTAGCCACTTATGAGAATAAAATTAATCCTTTATTATATTTTTTTCAATAGACAATATTATCTTAGTTAGAAGAATCTAAAGCAAAAGTATTTAAAGAAAAAATACAATCTATAATGGAAACTCCAGATACTTTAGATAAATATCTTGGAATTCCTACATTACCAAAAACTGTAGAATAGCTAAATGCTTTAGATTTAGAAACCAAGAAAAAATTATTAGCAGCATTTGGACTTGATGATATTTCTGATGTAGAAAATATAATTAAAGAAGACTATATTGAAGATTAGGTAGATGAATAGAAAAATGTTACTGGACAAATACTTAATAAAAAATTTAATGATTCTGTTAAAAATTGGGAGAAAAGAAATAGTATTAAAAAAGCTACTGATTTTAATGATCAATTAATTAAATTTTTAATGGATGAGAATGTAAAAAATCAAATTATAAAACAATTAAAATCTGCAAAATATATGCTGCCAACAGTTAGGCAGGCTTTAACTGATTTTTTTACTACTAATGTAACAGCTCAATTCATAAATCCAGAAACAGATGAAGAAGAGGAAGCAGGACTTAATGATAAAATTGTTAAGGAATATTTAAATTCATTTAAAGATGTTCCTAATTCTCCAATAGATGTTTACTTAGACAATATTGTAACAACTTTAAAAAGTAAAGGAATAAAAATATCTCCTTTAGTTAGTAATATAAATGAGCTAGTATCTAAATTAGCTATAGCAAAAAATTTAGAATCTTTTACTTATGATGATAATATAGAAAACACTATAAATGAAGCTTTAGATATACTTTCTTATGCAGAAGTAGGTTTAGATTCTGCTGCAACTACTATAAATGGAGATTTATCAGATGCTTTTGGATTTAATGTATCAATAAATGAAATTAGACAAAGAAAAGCAACTAGAAAAAATAATTCTTCTAAGTCTTCTAGTGAAACAAAAGAAAATTCTAATAAATCAGAAAATAAAGTTGAGGAACTTGTAACTATTCCATCAGATATAGCAGAATTAATCAAACAAGATATAGAAAGATATAGACAAGACTTATTATTTTTTAAAACATTATAGGCATATAATAGTAATTAGATTTTAAATGAACATGATAAAACTTATAAATTATAGTCTTTAAATCTTTATAATAGATTAAAAACTTTCGTAGGACATTTAGAAACTCCGGATTGGAATGATTTAGACAAATTAAAAGAAGTATTAAATGATGGAGAATTATCTGATTTATATGAAAATTTAGATAAATTAGGAAATGATTAGGAATCTAAAGATAAATTAACTGCTGCTAGGTTAAAAATAGACAAAGCTGTATATAACTTATTTTAGGCTAACTCTAATAAATTACGTGGATTTAAAACATTAGAAGAAAAAAATAAAGCTGTAGAATCACTAGCTAGTTTATTAAAAGATCTTAATGTATTATATAGTGCTACTAAAGAAGTTAATACTACTATAAATATTGAAGAAAAATCTTTGCCAGATAAAGATTTTTTATGGTATTTAGCTTCTATGGCTACTGCAGATCCAGAAGCAATTCTTAATGATTATTCTGATGTAATTTCTGGATAGTATGCACCAGTGATAGGTCAAGAAGAATCTATAAGAACAGCGTTATCTTTTTTATCTGATCCAAAAATATTTAATTTATTTGCAGAAGCTTATAATTTAAATTTAAAAAATTCTGAAAATCCTAATAGAAAATATTTGGCAATAAATGCTTTTAGAAATATATTTATTGAAGGAGTTCCAGGAAGTGGAAAATCAAGTGCTACTTTAAAAACATTAACTGATATATTATCTGTTAGAAAACCAGAATTATTAAAGAATTTAGTAGTAGTAAGTAATTCTAAAGAAAATGCCAAAACATTAGTAAAAAATCTCGGACTAGATCCTTCAAAAATACAACATTTTGGAATTGATGAATTTAGAGGAAAAATAATGAATAATTATAAACCTTTAGAGACAGATTCCGAAGGGGCATTAAAAGTTAAAGAAAATGAAGATGTAGAATGGGATGACTAGGCTTTAATGTATAAATATAAGAATTTTTCATTAAATTCAAATGGATTAGACGCATCTATGTTAATTATAGATGAAGCAACATCATTAAGTCAAATGGATTCTAATATTATTAGTAAATATATGGAATCTAAAGAAATATATGGTGTATATGCTGGAGATTTTGATCAATTAGGAACTACTGGAGAATTCTCTAGGAAAAGACAAAATCCTACTACGGGAAAAGAAGAAACAGCTCACATTTATATTACATAGGATATTACAAATTATATTTCTACACATAAATTAGGTTAGGTAATTAGGGGTAACAATACATATAAATCAAATAATACAATTGCTTTAAAAACTCATAAATATAGTTTTATAGATAGTTTACTTAATAATGGAAAAACTGTTCCTATAGATTTTTCATATTATATGGATAATTCTGGAGTATATGGAGATGTAGTAACTAAAGCTGATTCTATAAATGGAACTCCTACTTTAGATATTCATACTAAAGCTATTATTGATAATATGGTTAAATCTCTTTAGGAAGGAGAAAAAATTAATTATATTTATGATAAAGTAGATACAGAAATGTATAAGTATTTGCATGAGAATTATGCAGATAAAATAAATGAAATATCTACTAAAGCAGCTCAAAGTTAGGAAGGACAATATTATATAGTAGATATTGGAATGAGTAGTAATCTTCCAAGAGATGCTAAAGGACTAGATATTGCTACAAATAGATTTAAAACTCTTTATACAGCAATATCTCGTGCTAAACAAGCTACATTAATTTTTGATAGAGCCGAAAATAATGAAGTTATTTCAGATAGAATTAAATCTACTCAAATAAATAAACTTACAAAAAGTAATATTGGATAGGAAGCTAGACAAAGATATGCAGATAGTAGAAAAACTTCTATTAAAAGAGCCTTAAATAATTCCGATAAACATGTAAGTTTTGATTGGAAAAAAGAAAATTTAAAATCTGAAAAAAATCCATAGAAAGAACCTGATGAAGAACCTAATGAAGAAGAAACTTTAGATCAATAGATAGATGTAAGAAATGAGCCAAAAGAACCTGATATTAAAAATGAGTCTGAATCCGAATTAAATATGATGATTCATAGTTTTAATACACATGAATGTGGAGGAATTATAGACGAAAATGGATAGTTAATTCTTGGAGAAAGAGGAACTAGAATAAAGGTAGGAGACGATGGCTCTAAAAAATGGGTTGGACAAAGAATTGATAATGCTAACGGAATAGTAAAAGCATTAAAACTTGAAGTAGATTCAGACGGAAAATTATCTAAAGAAGATACTTAGAGAGTATTAAAAATATTACATAAATGTAGAGTAGCTGGACTTTATAAAAAGTCTAATGAAGATATAGTAAGTGATATAAAAGATGCATTTGATTTAGGTTCAAGAGATAATGTATCTGTTAGATTTATTTATAAAAATACTCAAACTGCTCCAATTCCAAACACTATAGGTGGACCAATAAGTAAATTCTTTAGAGGAGTTAAAGAAAAATTAATGTATCTCTTTAATGGAGAAACAGATTAGAGTAAAAAAGATGCTTAGGAAAAAATTCCAAGTAATACTATTGGATTAGAAATTTTTGTAAATGATACACAAATAGAAATTCCTATCGGAGTATTTACTTCTCCAAAAACCCTAATGACTACAGCAGGATTTGAACAATTAAATCAAATCTTTTAGGATTTAGGAGGAAGAGCTGAAAATCTTCCAGAATTACATAGAGAATTAAAAAGAAGAAAAGCTTCTGGAGAAAATATTCCACATTTAAATAGTATGCTTAAACTTCTAGAAATAACTCAATGGAATTATGAGCATAGCACTAATAATCAAAATTTTGTTATTAGATTTGATAAAAATTTTGTTTTAAACTCTAAGAATTCTAAAATTACTGGAGTATAGACTCCACCTAAACAAAGAGGAAAAACCAATCAAAGAGCTGAACTATTTTATCCAGGCAGAAGAATTAGTCTTGAATAGTATAGAAAAGAAATGCCTAATCGTAAAATTTCCGATGTATATACTAATGTAAGTGAAAATATTGTAGGAAGAAATGGAATTATATTAGAAAAAGGTATTCCCTTTATTCTTGTTTCTGATT
>Ga0326513_10002399_pt1 | contig 13850 bp, 19 predicted proteins | sample 2_2465_0518_D_FD_203654 | JGI IMG/M metagenome (GOLD analysis project Ga0326513, IMG submission 203654) | Bovine rumen microbial communities from UC Davis, California, United States - 2_2465_0518 | ecosystem: Host-associated > Mammals > Digestive system > Stomach > Rumen | place: USA...
TATGTGAAGTGTAGTCGGAGCATTACTCAACATCTTGGAAATCCTAAACGTATCATTTGGTCGCGCACCTTTAAGCAGCCTTCGGTCGTTGTTTATTGACAGTTGTTTTAACGTTGTCAGCGTTCTTACCCCATTCCCAAATGATATATTAGGATGTTTTATATTGAGTTTTTTATTAGTTCTTATACCAAATATTCTCTACGTTGGTATAAGAAGTTATTTACTTAAAGCATATTCGAATGAACCATCTGATATGCTTATAAGTATTACTATTGCTAGGATTACTATACATCCTATTACAAGGTATTTTTCATTTTTAGACATTTTGAGTATTTTTTAGGTAAAAAAGATAAAATTTCCAAGCCCTAACTACAATTGATAGTAGCAGCCATACTCCACCTATTACTTATTGCTACTTTATAATAGGTAATTCATTGCAACAAATTTGTCGACTTTTTATTGCAATAATGTAACCAACGTTGTTTTTACGTGTGGCGAAGTATCAATTAGAGTCAAGGCTTGGAAATTCTGTTAGGTTTTAGATTTAGAGGTCAAGACCTGCCTCTTCATCCAATTCACGACCATTACGGCAGAGGATGTTCATCTCCTTCATATTCCCTTGTTTATCAACATATTGCTGGGTTCCAACCTGCAAATTCCAGAACTGTTTCTTCAGTTCATCAAGGGACAATTTGGAGAGTCCGCTACTTAGGGCAAACACAAAACTAGTGCCCATAGCGTTCTTAACGCCAATACCACGGACATCCTCAGTCTGGCCATTATCACGATGCTTAGTGTACAGCACAGACCCCTCGTTCTTAAGGGGGAGAATCCGTTTCAACTGGCCGTTCTTTTCAGAGAATTCCTTAGTGGAAACTGTGTTAAAGGTATTCATTTGTATATAGCACCGTTCTACTCTACGGTACAAGAGAGATTTGTGAATAATTGAGATACTGAGAGGTCCAATGGGGGTATATCCCCACCTCTCAAGTAAGGGGGAGGGTAAGAGTGGGCTATCCTTCACTCATATAAATAAAAACAAAAAATAAAAAAAATAAAAAATTTAAAAAAAATAAAAAAATTATTTTTTTTCTTGTTAATTTAAAAATTATTCGTATCTTTGCAATTGAAAAATTAAGGTTAGTTCATAGGCAGAAAGACCTTGATTTACGAGAGGACATTGACTGAGGAACTTTAGGTGACTGTGCGTAGCATCGCTGAGGTAAACAGTCCAAGGGATATTGAGGAGTATAACCGCCCTAAAGTACACTGGTCAATGTGAAGTAAACCCACTTCAACCTAAGAGTTTAAAAAGGTGAAACTCAGGGTCTCCTCTTGAGAAAAAGAGAATATTTATAATTATTCTTAAGAGTTGCCTAAATTGTACGAAATCCTCAATATAAAATATGCTACGTGAAAAACCTCTCAGCCAAATAGGGAGGTTTTTTGTTTATAAAAAGTATAGAAGATGCTAAGAAAAGAACAAATAGACCTAATTTTAGCTAAAAAGTATTGGCCATTCACAGTATACTTACATACATTTCCTAATAATAGGAAGTATGTAGGGATTACTTGTAATAGCTTAAAAGAGAGATGGAATGGTGGTGAAGGCTATAAAAGGAATAAATCTATGTATCAAGCTATACAAGACTGTGGCTGGAATAACATACAACATAAAGTAGTGAAAGCTAACCTATGTGAATTTGATGCTCATACTTTAGAAAAAGAACTAATAGCAAAATGGGACTTAACTAACCCTACTAAAGGCTATAATTTATCTAAAGGGTTCTTACCGAATCAATGTTATAAAAAGATTGCCTTGATTGTAAATGAAGATGCTGGAACTATTATAGACTGCTATCATAATTTACTAGAAATCAGAAATAGTTTATACATAGATAAGTATTTAGCTTCTGTATTGGCCAAGCTTTATGAGGATATTCTAATAAATAAGAGTTTGCAAAACAATAGAAAATTAATCACAAAAGTGTGTGATATTTGCGACATAAGGAATAATGTAGTGGATTTTGTCAAGATATTCCATACACTATTAAATAAGGAATTTAATATTCATTGGCTATCTGAAGATGTTCTTTGTGTAGAATGAGAATAATTACGTATCTTTGCACTCAAAATATTTGGTTATGAAATGGAAATATAAGTTCGATATTAATCTCCACTCCCTCAAGGCTTATAATAACTTTCATAAGTCTAGGCTATGTAGATGGTTGATTAGACTTGGGCTATATACAGGCAGTTTCAACAGTCCTATTGGTATATATTTATGGCTATCTTCTCCTGAAGATTTTAATGAGAAAGAAATAAAAAGACTTCAAAGTAAAAATCTTGAATCATTAGCAGGTAAATGTAAATCACATCTATTTCAATATGCTAAAGATGTTACTGGTAAAAAAGGTAGATTTTTAGGTATATTAGTTACTCAAGAGGATTACTATTACATTCTAATGAATGATGAAGGTTATAAATGGTATGTTACTTGTTGTAGTAAAATAGAATTTATAAAAAAAATAAGCTATGTACAAGATAGTTATATATGGTTTAGAAATAACACTCTCCACTAACAATATCCATATAGAGAATTCACATAATGTTGAATTGCCTATTGTTATGGATGAGATTCTTAGTATGCTAAGAAAAGAAGTAGATAATACAGGTATTACTATGGATACTCCTTTAAATTATAGGTCTAACGAATCAATGATTAGGGAGTGGATAGCCCATAATAATTTGTATATATTGGGTTATGAGGTAGAAAGGACTGCACACCTTGATTTGGATTGGCCACAGAAATGGTATGTTAAAGTAGCTTATTGGTTGTTAAGTAGAATAGTTTTGTAATATGGATAGGTGGGGTAATCTTAATATGCAACAAAAAGCACAGTTACTTGGTATCTATGCTTCTAAAGGATATACTGACTTAGCTAGTATAATTAACCATTATAATAGTTATCAAGATGGTGGTAGACTTACTTTCAATGAATGGAAATCTCAAATGCAGTCTAAATATCCTGACATTGAAATGGATAATGCTAAAGCTGGTTATGACTATGTGAGATATTTTAATGATAATTATGATGATGCTATTAGACAATTAGATGAGTTAAAACACTTTCCTGACACATATAAGCTGCCTAACCATAAGACTTTTAGTAATGAGTCCATGTATTCTAGAAGTCCTATGATAGGTGGTAGCTGGATTAATGACTCTACATTCTCTCCTTCTATAATTAACAGGCAACAATATCCAGAAATATATAAAGAAGATAAACCTTATACTGAAAAAGAAATTTATGGTAATGAATACCAATTAGGGGGTAAATTAGGCCATATTACTCTTTATGGTCAATGGCAATATCCTCATCAAGTTACTACTATTCCTTCAAATAATATCACTATGAAAGGAGTAGATTATCCTGTAATAGGTATATCAGACACTGGTGATACTAAGTATATGTTGCCTAATATGGATTACTTGTTTGATGGAAATTATGTTACTGAGTACCCTATAAGTTATCAAAAAGGAGGTCAGTTAAAAAGAGTGAGAAGAAATGATAGTCCTACTCAAACAGTCAGTGAAAAACTAGAAGATAAAACAGCACGACGTATCCAAAGATTCAATGCTGATAAGATTAACCATAGCTATGATATTCCTTATATTCCTGAAAAAGAAATAGTTGTTCCTGGAGTAGGAAGAGTTAGTACTAATGCTTTAGATAGTATTGCTAAGTATTCTGTTATGGCAGGCATCCCTTTGGAAGAAGGTTTAGGTCTAGCAGCACAAGAGACAGCTTTTGGTGCTAATCCTTACTATAATTATGGCAGTAATAGTGAAGCTAACAGAGCATTAGGCAACTCTTCTTATTTTAGAAATTATGGTGTAATTCCTGCTAATTACTTAGTTAGAGATTGGCATTACTTTGATTTAACAGACGAACAAAGAGCTACCACTCCTCCTCTTTTAGATGCTTTTAGATATTGGAAAGCTGGAGACTATAATAAAGGAGATGCTAATCATACTAGTGATGTTAAAAGCAAAGGAAAGCAAGTTATCCAAACTGCTCCTATACAAGAGTGGATGAGCACAAGTTCTTATGTAAAGAATAAAACCTCTAAAAGAAAGAAATAATGCTTTAAGCTAACTTAAACATTAGTTAAGTCCACTTGAACCAGACTTAAAAACTTAAACATGGAAGACAGATTAGACAAACTCTTAAGAATAGAGAAAGAAAATAATAAAATGCTAAGATATATAATTAAGTATATTAGCCATAACCTTTATAGGGAACATAATGAAGAACTTGAAGATTTTGGTAGAAATGTTTTAGCTAATATAATAAGCAATAAATACAATAAATAATTATGGCAAAATTTTTTACATTAAACGAATTAATTTACTCAGCTACAGCTAAGTTGAAAGGCATTGATAATACTCCTAATGGTGCTATAAAAAAGAATCTTGAAGTCCTTATAGAACAATTGGATAAAATTAGAGAAAAATATGGTAAACCTATTTATATAAATAGTGGTTATAGATGTCCTAAACTTAATAAAGCAGTTAAGGGAGTAGATACTAGTCAGCATCAGTTAGGATGTGCTTGCGATATAACTACTAAAAATTTAGAAGAAGATAAAAAATTATATAAATTAATAGTTGAAAATTTTGACTATGACCAGTGTATCTGGGAAGAAGTTGGAAAATCTAAATGGATACATTATAGTTATGTAAGACCTAATAGAAAATTAAAATTCAAAATTCGTGGATAAAAATTATATTATATATAAACACACGTCTCCTTCTGGAAAATGTTATATAGGGCAAACTTGTAAAACAATGGAATATAGAGCAGGAAGTGTGGGAAATAAATATTATGACTCACCTTTGTTTTACAACGCCATAAAGAAATACGGATGGGAAAATATTATGCATAAAGTAGTATTACACAATCTAACTAAAGATGAAGCTGATTATTATGAGAAAAGGTTTATTAAATATTATCAAGAAATCGGACTATCTTATAATATAGCTAGTGGAGGTGAAGGAGGTAGTGGGCCTAAATCAGAAGAAACTAAAAAGAAAATAAGTGTTAAACACAAGGGACTGACTGTGTCAGAAGAAAGTAGACGAAAAATGTCCGAATCTCAAAGAAAAAGATGTAGGGAAAGAGGGTATAATGTTGGTGACATTCCAAAACACAAATTAGAAGAATATAAGAGATATTTGCGAAAAAGAAATGTTAAGAAAATTAAAGTATACAAAGGTAAGAGCTATCCTATAATATGTATCGAAACAGGGGAATCCTGGATTACTGTGAGAGAAGCATCCCGTAAATTGCAGTGCACCCATCATGAAATAGTAAGAGCTATACTAACTGGCATAAGAGTTCACAAACTACATTTTGAAAGATATAACGAATTTGATAGTTTTTGGGAATGACAATTTTAAAATTGTTATGGGAGAATAATGGTGCATGGATTCACTTTTCTTATGTCAGACCTAATAGAAAAATAAAAGCTAATGTGACACAATGTTGATAATCAATTGGTTGAAAAAATAATTTAATTTTTTATTAAATTTTATTTGTATAGTATATAAATATTTTGTATTTTTGCACTGAATTTAATAAAAATATTGCGGGGTGGACTGGAGAGGTTCCAGCTCGGTCTCATAAGCCGAATCACGTGGGTTCAAATCCCACTCCCGCTACTAAAATAAAAATATGTTTTATGGCAACAAATAAAGTTAAAACAGAAAAAGATTGGATGGCTGAAGATGATGCTAGGACTATGGCACAGTATGAAGAGATAATAGCTGATTCTCAACGTAGAGCTAGAGCTGTTAAAGCAGCTAAAGATATGGCTTCAGACCTTAATAAAAGAGCTAATGCTATGAATAAAGTAGCTAGTAATAAATCTAAAGCTACTTCTACTAGAAGTAAGAAAAAGTAATAATTACTTGCCCTCATAACTCAACTGGATAGAGTAACTGCCTTCTAAGCAGTAAGTTACAGGTCCGAGTCCTGTTGGGGGTACTAATCAATTATAAAGTTATGATAACATTTATTGGCGGTTTTTTATTAGGAGTTTGTATGAGTGCTGCAATTATAGTAGTTGTTACTGGCATTATAGATAGTGTAAAATAAATGTAATTATATGAAAAATACATTTAGAATAGTACGTAAAGCAGGATGGGAATTAAACCCAGAGGATGCTAAAGTTAATGAAATTATTGAGAGGTTGTACAAAAATGATGGACATTGTCCTACAAAAGTAAAAACTAGGATTGGACATGATTTTTGCCCTTGCTCTGAATACTTACAAAACAACCAATGTTTTTGTGGACTATACATTAAAATTAAAGATTTAAAGTTGGATATATAACTAATATACTCCTCCTTAGCTCAGTTGGTTAGAGCACCTGACTGTTAATCAGGGGGTCGAAGGTTCAAGTCCTTCAGGGGGAGCAAAAAATAATTTCTATGAAACAATGTAAAAGTTTAAACAGAGCTATTAAAAGAGGACACGCTTTAAATCTTTATAACAGTACTTATAAATCTAAAAAAGAAAACACTGTTATGAAGCAAATATGGAAAGCTGCTCTTAAAAAACAGCAAGAACAATTAGAAGATACTACTAATGGAGCAAGAAATTAATTATAATGAAGAACCTGTACATTACTGTAAATACTGCCTATCTCTAGATAATCCAGTAGTGTTAGAAGGCACTGATTTAGAATATTGTAAATATTGTGGTAGTACAGATTTTGAAGAATCCTCCATCGAGGACTGGGAAAAGCAATTTGAAGAGAAATACAAACAAGGTAAATATTTAAAAATAAATGCAAAATGGAAGACAATAATGCAATCAATGAACAAGGATTTCCTACAGAAGTAAATGAGGAAAATTATAACAAGGTTATTGAAGAGTATAACAAACTTCAGCACATTACTAATAATCTTTATCAACGAGTTAAGCAACTAGAAAACAATTTAATAACTCAAAGAGCTTATTTTCTAATGGAGATTGTAAAATGTGGTAAATTTAATACTGAAACAACCATTAAAGCAGAGGAAGAACTTACTAATTTTTTCTTTCCTAATAAAGAAGAAGAAAACATTAAGGAGAATTGATTATGAAAATTAATAAGATACTCGGAATAGATTGTACTACTGAAGAAGGTGATTTCTTCTCTCAGTGGATAGAGTATCTAGCTCCTAAACATCATTTAACTAAATCAGAACAGAAATTCTTAGCAGCTTGTCTTAGACAAAGACACGAATTAAGCAAAGGTATTAGTGATGAAAATCTTTTAGATGAAACTGCATTAAACGAGACTTATAGAACTAAACTTAGACAAGAATTAGGTATTAGTGCTCAACAAATGCAGAATATTATAACCAAGTTAAAGAAACTTCATATACTTATACCCAGAAATTTTCCTTTTAGTGATAAACTAAGTTACTACAAAATAGCTCCTAGTTTTATACCTAATTATAATGAAGATGAAGACTTTCTGTTACTGCTAGTATTTAAAAAGAAAAATGATAGAAAAGAAAATACTGGAGCAAGTATCCAAGGAGTTCAATCTACCGAAACAAAAGATTAAAATTATATACTCTGACTGGCTTAAGTATGTAAAAGAAACAATCAGGGATATGGATTTTAGTGAATATACTAGTCAATTAGGATTTACATTTCCTCATATAGGAAAAATATATGTAGATGAAAAAAAGTTACCTTACATAAATAAAAACAAAGAGAAAAATGGAAGAACTGAATTTGAAGAAAATACAAGTAAGAAATAATGCAATTATTACTACTGCCTATAAGTACTTTACTGAAGAAGAACTTAAAGAATTTAATGGTAAAATCACTCTAGAGCACGATAAAGCTACAGGCATTCTTTTCAAAGATACAGCTCATGCTAAAAATTTACCTAAATTGGTTCAACAAGTAGTAAATATCGGTCCTATAGTTAAAGATATTAAAGTTGGTGATTGGGTGTTTTTAAATCCACTTCATTATCTGAATAGGCATCTTACTAATCAAAGGAACAGTATTCAACAAGATATTGCAGATGCTACTGGTAATTCACTTAAAGAAGAGTTTAATGAAATGGATTACGATTTTCCCATTATCAAATTAGATGGTGTTGAACATCTAATGTTGTTTGATAGGGATGTTGAATATATAATTCTTGAGGCCAATGAGGGTTCTAAAGAATATAAATCAAATAGAAATGATGAATAATCTAAAGGCCAGCTAAACACTGGCCTTTTAAATTTATATACTATGAAGCTGCTAAATATTGAAAATTATCAAATAAAAGTGAGTGACGAGGCTTTATTAGTAAAGCCTATTAGAGATTTATTTCAAGCTGATAAAAGTAAAAATAAAGAAAATTTTTATACACAATGTTCAATTATATTTTTTATGGCTGACCCTAGAAGTTCTTATGGCTATATAGTAGATGATGGTGAAAGATTTGAGGCTGTCAGGGCTCAAGAAGGATTGTCTAAAAACTATAAAATAAGTCCTGAACTTCAATTAGCTATTGACACGTATAAAAAATTGACTACAACAATATCTTCTCAACTACTTGATGATACTTATGTAGCTATTGACAAATTAAGAAAATTTCTTAGAAACATAGACCTTTACGCTGTAGATGATAAAGGCAAGCCTTTATACACTATCAGTAGTATTACTAGTGCTATTAAAGCTATTCCTCAATTAACCAAAGACATACAAGAAGCTGAGAAACAGGTTAATTCTGATGTACTTGAAGCTGGCAGAAAGAGAGGCGGTAATACTGGCAAAGCACTATTTGAGGATGGTATAAAATATGATTAAAATGAAATTAAATGAATGTCAGACACCTCTAGAATCACTAGAAATGTCTAAAGAAATACAAGAAAAATTCGATAATTATTTTTATAATATTCCATTTATTAAATCTCTTGTTGACCCTAATAGAAAACGTGCTAAAGATTTACCTAGAGATGAGGATGGTAAAATTATAATTGATTTAGAGCATCCTCATATATTGGAAAATATGGATTATTTTAGAAAGGCTGCTATTACTTATGAAAAAACAGGTAAATATACAGAACTTAAACCTAATAATAATCCTAATAGTGAATATTACAAATGGGTTAAAGAAGAAGTTCGTAGATGCCATGAGGGTTTGATAAGACCTTCTGATGGTGAATGGATTCCTGGTATGTTGTATTATTATTTGAATTATACAGAAATACAAAGACCTGTAAAAATTCAAATGGGTAAAAACAAGAAAAAAACTACTTTACGTATGTATAAACCACCAGAGTTTTGGGATGGAACTTACTGGTGGTATCACTATAAATACCAAGCTAGAGAAGAAGGGTTACATTGTTGTATGTTGTCTAGTCGTGGTAGAGGAAAATCCTTTAATGCTGCATCAGATTTATCTAAAATATTTAAATTAGGTGAAACTAAATATAATAATACAGGATGTACTTGTTATATTACTGCTTCGGATAAAAAATTCCTTGTTGCTGGAGACCAAACACTTGATAAATTTCAGCATGATATAGATTATATTTCTCAAAATACTGAATGGCCTGGACGAGAATACCTAGCAAATAGACTTCAAGATATGATATGGATTGCTGGTTATAAAGACCTTGATTTAGGTAATAAAGGTACTGGTAATTCTGTAGTAGGTATATCTTCAAATAATGATGTACAAAAACTTCGTGGTACTCGTGCTGTTATGTATATAATTGAAGAAGGAGGCACATTCAATAATCTTGATAAAGTATGGAATAACATTCTTCCTTCTGTAGAACAAGGTCAGGGTGATGAGAGAGATGTTTTTGGCCAGATAATTATGTTTGGTACAGCAGGTGATAAAGATTCAGACTTTGCTTCAATGGGTAAAATGATGTATCATCCTGAAGGTTATCACATTAAAGCTCTTCATAATATATATGATATTGAAGGTAAGGGGGCTAAACAATTCAGTTATTTTTTCCCAGCTTATTTAAATAATGCTGGATGCTATGATAAAAATGGCAACTCTGATGTTACTAAAGCTTTATATCAAATATTAAAAGATAGAGACACCATTAAAAAGAAGTCTAATGATGTAAATGCCATAGTTAAGCGTACTGCTGAGTATCCTATTGTACCTCAAGAAGCTATTATGAGAGTTGGTGATAATAGGTTTCCTATTGCAGAAATTAATGAAAGAATTATGCAACTTGAAGAGAATGAACATGAATTTGAGGATACTTACATAGGTACTTTAGTGCAAAATCCAGATGGTACTGTAAAGTTTAAACCTACTTCTGATAATGTAATTTATGACTTTCCTTTGAAAGATAATAAAATGGAAGGTGCTTTACAGATATTTAGAATGCCTGAAAAAGACCAACACGATAAGGTGTATTCTGAAAGATATGTTATAGGACACGACCCTGTTAATCAAGATGAAGCAGATTCTTTATCTCTAAGTTCTACATTTGTTATAGACATGTACACAAACTCTATAGTTGCAGAATACACTGGTAGAAAGCAGTTTCAAGATGAGTCTTTTGAATTGTTAAGGTTACTTGGTATATTTTATAACGCTCAAATTCTATATGAAAGTAATAATAAAATGTGCTATGCTTACTTCAGTAAAATGAACTGTACTTATATGTTAGCTGATACCCCTGAGTATCTTAAAGAACGTGATATAGTTAGAAAGCAAGGTATAGGCAATGCAAGCAAGGGTGTTAGTGCTACAGCTATACTTAATAAACATGAAGATGATTTAATTGAACAATTTTTATTATTGCCTAAAACTATATATGAAAAAACTCCTGAAGGAGAAGAAGTAGCGGTTACTATCCATAATGTGAAAACTATTAGAAATTTAGCACTACTTAAAGAATTAAGTGCTTATGGCCCCGATATAAATGTTGATAGAGTAAGAGCTTTAGGTGTTACATTGATAATTAAAAACGCTTATGAAGTAAAATATGGAGGAGATGTACAAAAAGCTCAAGAAGAAAATGACTATGATGTATATCAAGATGACTTTTTTAAACGAAATAGATTTATCTAAATATTTTTAATTATTTAATACACATAAGTTTAAAATAATTAGTATTTTTGCATAAAAATTTTAGATATGAAATATAACTTTCCAAGGCAAAGTTTACCATATAGAAAAAAAACTAAAGAATGGTGTAAAGAATGTATAAAGTTTGCAGATTCTCACTCTGTTCTATCATCTTCTGTAGTAAGAAAGACTATAGCACACAAGAAATTAAATTATGACTTGCTGAACGGTAAGCTTAATATGGCAGACCTTATCAAAGTGCTTAATCCTCAAGGATTTAAGTATGAGAAAAAGGATATGTTTACACCAATAAATCATTACCCTATTATTAATAAAGTCATTGAACTTCTTGTAGGTGAAGAGATGGCTTCTACTTTAGACTTAAAAGCTGTTATTACTAATCCTACTTCTATTACAGAAAAAGAAAATACTAAAAGAAATGAAATTATACAGTCCTTACAAAAACTTGTAGAAGATACAACTTTATCTGAAGAAGAATATCAAGCAAAGCTACAAGAAATATCAAAATATTATATTTATGATTATCAAGATATAAGAGAAAAAAGAGCCAATGAGCTGCTTAATCATTTTTCTAAAGAACAAGATTTTAAAAATATCTTCAGTGATGGTTTTATAGATGTATTAACTGTTAACGAGGCTATATTTCAAGTAACTTTAGACCATGGAGAGCCTATACTTAGAAAACTTAATCCTTTAAAAGTTCATGTTTATGGCAATGGTGCTTCTAACAGAATAGAAGATGCAGACATGATTATTATTGAGGATTATTGGCAGATTGGCAGAATTCTTGATACTTTCCATGAGAAACTTAGTGTTAAAGATATTAAGTTTCTTGAAGATATGCAAGGCCAAGCTACTGGCAGAGTTGACAGTGATAAGTATGGAGAGTACGGAGACCCTTTAAGTCATTTCTTATTTGGGGAATACTCTGATGGTTTTGCTACAGATGACAATATGAATCCTTGCTTTACTGATGGCACTAATTTTAGTCAACTTCCTTATGATATTGATGGTAATGTAAGAGTCTTGCAAGTATATTGGAAATCCCTAAGAAGAATAAAAGAAGTAAAATTCTATGATTCTGTAACAGGAAAAGCAGAGTTTAAATTTGTAAATGAAGATTATATTCCTGATGAGGCTGCAGGTGAGGAAGTTAAAACATACTCTATTAATGAAGCTTGGCAGGGTGTCATGATTGGTGCAGGTGATGAAGCTATTTATGTAAATTTAGGACCATGTCCAATTCAATATAATAGACTTTCTAATCCTAGTAGGTGTCATTTTGGTATTATAGGACAAATTTTTAACTATAATGAAAGTAAACCATATAGTATTATAGACCAAGTAAAACCTTGGTCATATCTGTATGATGCCATTATGGATAAGTTTGTAAGAACTGTTCAAAACAATATGGGTAAAATTGTACAGTTCAATGGCGCTATGATGCCTGAAGGTTGGAAATTTGAAGATTGGATTTACTATGCCAAAACAGCTGGTATAACTCTAGTAAATCCTATGAAAGAAGGCAATAAAGGAGCAGCCAAAGGCAAAATAGCTGGAGCATTTCAAGTACCAAGTGTTATAGATGCTGAATTAGGCAATTCTATCCAATACATGGTCAGCACTCTTCAATATATTGAACAATCTGTAGCTAATTTAATTGGTATTACACCACAAAGACTTGGTGCTATTCAAAATAGAGAAACTGTTGGAGGAGTTGAAAGAAGCACTTTGCAATCTTCTCATATTACAAGATGGTATTTTGAGAAATACAATAACCTCAAAAAAAGAGTCTATGAGTGCTTTCTAGAAACTGCTAAAATAGGAAGTAAAGGTAAAAATGTAAAATTTCAATATATAAATTCTGATTTAACACAACAAATTTGTGAATTTGATGGAGATGAGTTTGCTGAGTGTGATTATGGTTTAGTAGTAAGCACTGATTATGATATTGAAAAGTTTAGAAATGATGTTGACCAAGCAGGTATAATGGCATTACAATCTGGTGCTATTAGTTTTTCTGCCTGGCTGAAACTTAAAGCTAGCGGTTCTTTATCAGAAAAAATCAAAATGCTTGAACAAAATGAGCATGAAATGAGGGAATATCAGCAACAAGTACAACAGCAGCAATTACAAGCTCAACAGCAGCAAGCTCAAATGAACATGCAGTTAGAGCAAGCTAAGTTACAACAACAAGATACTATTAATCAAAGAGATAATGAAACTAAGTTACTTGTTGCCAACATGCAAGCTCAATATAAAAAAGATGCTGATGGAGATGGTATAATTAATGAGGGAGAAGATACTCAAGATTTGTCTGAAAAAATCCGTCAATTTGATGAGAAGATGAAGCTTAACAGAGATAAGTTTGAGTATCAAAAACAAAAAGATAAGAGAGATAATGATACCAAGCTTCAAATTGCTAAAATGAAGCCCCGTACAACCTCAAATAGTAAATAAATATGATACAGTTTAATGAATTAAGAATTGACGAAAACAAGCATCTAATAGTAGATGTATCTGTTTTAGACATCGAACAACAAGAAGATACTGGTGATATAGTCATTACTGATATAATCATAGGATTTGGCTCAAACACTGATGTGGTAAACTACTGGGATGCTGATAATAATATTCCAAGCGAAGGCTATGCGTCAGCTTTTACAAGATATGACCGTGACCCAACTACTAATGGATTAAAGGGATTCAGACTTAATTTCTC
>Ga0326513_10002400_pt1 | contig 13848 bp, 17 predicted proteins | sample 2_2465_0518_D_FD_203654 | JGI IMG/M metagenome (GOLD analysis project Ga0326513, IMG submission 203654) | Bovine rumen microbial communities from UC Davis, California, United States - 2_2465_0518 | ecosystem: Host-associated > Mammals > Digestive system > Stomach > Rumen | place: USA...
CCCGCATCGCCGCAGTGCTGCGCGGCGAGGAATGGGAGGCGCCGAAGAGCAAGCCCAAGGAGAGGAAGTCCGTCGAGCCTGCCAAGCCCACCACCTCCGACGTCAGCACGCACCCGCTCTATGGCAAGCGCATCCTCATCACGCCGCTCATGCGACCTGACGCCAAGCGCAACCTGGCATACGACGAGGTCCTCGGACCCGAGCTGGTCGTCAAGGAGTTCGAGGCAGGCGAGCACATCTATGGCGCGCCGGAGGATGTCACGCAGATGGTGGGCGACTACGAGATCGTGCGCCGTGACGCCACGAAGAACGTGATCGCCAAGACCACGTTCCCCAAGATCGGCACGGAGATCAGCTGGTGCATCGGCAAGGAGCTGGTGCCGGTGGTGCGTGGCAACTCGGGCGAGCGTGGGTACATCTGGTCGTTCCCGACCAAGGTGATCCAGGTCGGCGACACCCTGATCCAGGTCTATGGCCTGAAGACCCTGATCCAGCAGGTGTTCCCCGAGCTGATCCCACGCTTCTCCGGCAAGCCGCTGATGTCGTACATCGACGGCGTCACGCTGGCGGCAAACATCCCCATGACGGAGGCACTGATCAGGGAGCAGCAGCGCAAGGAGCGGATCGATGCCAGGGCTGGAATCGGATGGTAGCATCCGCGAGTGGGTCGACGAGGAGACCAGGCACGTCGATGTGGTCGCCTCGTGGGAGAGCCTGTGCGAGACGTATGACGCGCTGAGGTTCTCCGACCCGCTGTCGGATGCCGAGAGGCTGGAAGAGTTCAAGTGGATAGTTCAACAGATGAACGCCTTCCTCACGAAGATGAGGAACAGGATGCTCTCTTGCAGGGACCCGGAGGCGATGGTCGAGGCCCTGATGGCGAGCCACACCCAGACGGGCAAGGCGGACCTTGGGACCAGGAGGGCGCTGGTGTACCAGAAGCTGAAGCAGAGGTGGCTGCAGACGACAGTGGCCAGGCTTCAGGTGATGATGATGGAGAAGGGAGAGGCACATGGCTGGACAGAATGACGAGACGCTGGAAGCTCAGGTGGGCGAGGTTCCTTCTGACCCTTGGGCTGCGGCATTTGCTGCGCTCGGTCAACAGGAAGAGGCTGATGCTGAGGGAGCTGCCGACGCCGGAGACGGTGACGAACGTGACCTATCCGATACCGAAGGGGATGACCGGGGTCTGGGTTCCCCTGAGGCTGAAGGCGAGCACGGCGCTGAACCTGAGGACGATACTGGAGGACCAAGTCATCCTGGAGGAGAGGATGGTCCGTCGCATGCAGGTGCTGACGAGGGTGATCTCGAAGTCTCTCAGGAGGAGGTAGCGAGCTACCGCGAGTCCTTCATGGAGGACATCCGTCAGCGCACGCTGACCGACGTGGCGCAGGCGTACATCCGCCAGGGCGCACGCCACCAGGGCAACCGCCTCGGTGCGAACATCAGCGACCCTGACATCTGCAAGCGTGACAGCGATGGCGTGCCGCGCTTCTACAACCCGGAGACTGGGCGCGAGTTCACCGGTGACAACCCGCGTCGCCAGGCCCAGGAGTGGGTGGACGACTACAACCGCGAGCTGGCCGAGGCGTTCAACAAGACGTGCTCCGACTACTCGCAGCGCCTGATGGACCAGGAGGGCGGACGCCTCGCGGTCATCGAGTTCGCCCCGAAGTACAAGGCGCTCGACCCTGTGCGTCGCTCCATGCTCGACTCCATCCTGGAGGACTACGAGGTCACCGACTCCAACGGTGACGTGGTGTCCTACAGTTGCGACCTGGATAAGGCGCTGGCTGCGGTGAACCGGCAGGTCGCCGTGATCCAGAGGCAGTACGGCCAGCAGGCCGCGAAGCCCAAGGCGGAGCCCAGTGGCCCCGCGTTGGACACGCCGAGCACCAGCGGCGGCAAGGGCGACAGCGCCAAGCCGCAGTTCAAGTCGATCGCCGAGGCGATGGAATGGGAGCAGGACCAGATCCTGGCAAGAATGAAGGGGAGCGCACGATGAACGAGACCGAGAAGGCCATGACCCATGACAGGGAGATGGAGAGGAAGTACAAGGCAAGCGAGCCAATCGATCGCTGCATCGAGATTGCCGCGAATGCCCTGGGTGTGAGCAAGGCCAGCACGTATGTCGTGATGTTCTCCTTCGTGCTTGGTGGGTACAAGGCGTTCTGCTCCTCCAACGAGATCCATGATGACCACGGCCATTATGTCGAAGTCATCTATAACGATCGCAAGGACGAGTTCTATGCCATTCACTACGAGGAGACTGGAAGGGAGACAATCTGAAATGAGCGAGAAGAAGGTCAAGGAAGACCGCAAGCTGAAGCTGATGACCGAGGAAGCGGGCCTCATGGAGACCGCCAAGGAGCAGGCCAGGTCGATCGCCAAGATGTACGAGGACCGGGACAAGAAGGCGATCGGCGCCAAGGAGCACCTGATCTCCCAGCTGATGGTGACAGCCGACAAGTACCGCACGGCCAATGGCGTGATGTCCGCACTGGACACCGTCCGTCTGGTGTTCGGTGGCACGGAGCTCGACATCGACGAGCAGCTGGACATCGCCCGCGCCACGGCAAGGCGCATGGCTGGCGTAGCCCAGGCCATGGCTGCCAAGGTGGAGATCCTGGACCCCGAGCAGATGAGCGTGCTCTGCGATGGCTTCTATGCCAAGGAGTTCGCCGACTCCAAGGCCACGGCCCTGGACATGGTGGACGAGCTGATGACCCTGCAGCTGTGCCAGAATGTCGGCTCCAACGCACAGGACGTGGAGGACTTCTGCGCCCAGGCGGACGACGAGATCGAGAAGGCACGCGAGAACCTGAGGACCTTCTGCACGGAGAATGACATCAACTTCACCGAGCTGTGCGGTCCCCATGACAATTGCCCCGACTGCCTTTGCATGAGCTGTCAGAACGAATGCAAGGATCATAAGTATATCGAGGAGGGCCAGTCAGCCTACGACGTGTGCGAGAAATTCGTAGAGCAGAAGTAGCTAGTAGAGAAGGTATGGCCATTCACAGCCTTGCCATCTAGGCACCTTTTCTTGATTGTGGGATGAGTGGTGTGGTTTGCCAAGGCTGCGTCTCTGTAGCTATGGTAGACCACACCATCATCTCTTACCACGTCAATACCTAGCTTCCTGCTACCATGATTCAAGCCAGTAGCATAGGCATGGCATTGGTTATAGGAGTGCGTGCACCATTCAAGGTTGCTGACATTGTTATTGGTCTTGTCGCCATCGATATGGTTGACATCCGTATAGTCCTTTGGATTGGGTATGAAAGCGCAGGCGACAAGACGATGGACCAATACCATCTTCCTATGACCACCAGACTTGAGATGCAGCATGAGATACCCATTCCTACTGGCAGCAGGCTTCAGCTCAACCTGTGGATACAGCCTCCCGAATCTGTCACGATGCTCGACAGAGCGAACCTTCCCGGTGTTGGATACCTGATAGAATCCCTCATAACCAGCCACGTCACGCCACTCTTCCATAGACGATTCCTCCCTTGGAGCAAAAGATGACGAAGATACCAAGGTACTACCAACCACGCCCATACCAGAAGGAGGCCTGGGCAAGACGCCTGTCTGGTGAGTATGATTACTATTTTAAACTTTGGGGCAGACAGCTTGGTAAAGATACCGATGACATCGAGTTTTCCCTATACAATGCATATACGAACCCAGGAACGCAGACTGCCTACACAGGCATCAATCACTTGTGGGTCAACAGAAACATCTTCAACAAGTACGTTGACGGCAGAAAGTTCTGGAGTGACTATCCAAGCGAACTCATAGATGTGCAAGACACCAAACGAATTGTCGAGCTGCGGAATGGCAGCGAGGATAAGGCAAACTCGATCATCCAGTTCATCGGCTTCAAGGAGAACGAGACGCTGATTGGCTCCTCGTATGAGTACTTCTTCATATCGGAGCTGAGTCTTTACAGGCGCAATGCCTTTGATTACCTCATGCCGATCTTTGACAGCAAGAAGGCCATGAACCAGGACTTCATGGTGAATTTCAATTTCACCCCGCGTGGCATAAACAATACAGCTGCCGATATGCTGATCGCATTGACTGGCGAAACGGAGCCAGAGGCATGGCCAGGCAAGCATGGAAGGACGTTCGTCGACTACCTTCCGGCAGACAAGGCAGTAGACTCCAATGGCAGGAGGCTCTTCAGTGACGAGCTTCTGGAAGACATTCGCCAGCGCTACGTCCGTGCCATGGGGAACGACCTCATGTTCCGCCAGGAGTACATGTGCGACTTCCTGGCGGTGAACGCTGGCCTGGTGTTCCCTGGCATCGAGGCCGTGCGTGCCGAGGGCAGGTTCTGCCCGACCAACTTCGACACCAGCAAGCCGGTCTACATGGCATGGGACATCTCGTCGAAGGACAAGCAGACGGACTGGACCAGCGCCGTAATCTTCCAGTTCTACAACGGCAGGATGTTCATCCTGGACTGGTACGAGGACAACCGCAAGGCGGTGGTCGAGTGCGTGCAGGAGCTGGCTGGCAGGGAGTACTTCCACCTCATCAGGGCGGCATGCCTGCCATGGGACTCGGATCGCTCCGGCTCGCGCACGTCACCGCTCGAGGAGTGCAGGCAGATGTTCCCGAACATCACCTGGCACAAGCTGGACAGGACCTACGTGCAGGACGGGATCAACAGGGGACGAAAGCTCCTAGGCAACGCGATCATCGACAGCAACAGGTGCGACTGGCTCATGGAGTGCTTCGAGAACTGGGAGTACCGGCAGCTGTCGTCCATAGACGACTGGTCAGCACAACCGAAGCACGACCGCTACTCGCACCTCATGGACGCCTTCAGGTATGCTGCGGACTTCCTGGCGCAGGTGCCGTACCTGGAGACCAATGGTAGCACGAGAACCAGGATGCCCAGCCACTACGGCGGGTGGGACCTGGAAGACGACGAGGAGCTCGGATGGTCTGACATGCCGCCTGGCATGAGGCCGAGCAAATTCTCGAAACTCCACAACAAGAGGCCCCAGGACCTGTATAATATGTAGCAGAGACCTCCAATCTCTTTTCCCGCATAGGGGGCAGGGCATAATCCCACGGTGCCTTGCCTCCCTTTTTTTTGTCACTTCACCCTGTTGAGCTTCGGGTTCCTGCGCTTGGCGGCAGGGCTTGCCTTGCGCGATGCGTTGGCGACGATGGCTCCGGCAGCCTCCTTGCTGTACTTGCCACCCTTCATGACGTTCTTTACGGCGCTCTTGAATGACATGGGTTCCCCTTCCACTCCTAGTTTGTCCGGGTCCAGATGGGTATCTGCTGCCCACCTGATACCTCTATGGTGCCGACCTGCTGCCAGTTGGTGCCCTCGTAGCTGGGTGCCTGGTCTGCGATGACGTATGTGCCGATGGCAGGGATGGCCTTCCACTTGGGCATCATCGACCTCAGCGACATGGCCAGGTTCCTGAAGTTGATGTTCGACTTGCGTATGATGGCGTTCGTGTCGTCGTTGGCATTGAGCTCCACTATGTCCATTGTCGTCCCTCCGCGCATGATCCGCTTACGCACACCATTCTACCAAGAGACCTGCTGACGGCGCTCACGACCTCTATGGCATGCGTCTCCATGAACCAAGCGAGCAGCTCCTCGGTCGGTATGCCGAGACCGAGGGCGTTCATGCCCGACTCCTCCATGGCCGCATGCGTCGCCTCGTGCAGGTAGACCTGGTCGAACATGGGCGGGAGCACGGTGTCCGATATGCGTATGGTCCTGGTCTGCGGGTCGGTCGTTGCGATTGTGCGCGTGCCGGTCCTGTCTATGAGAAGGGGGTCGCCAGGCGGAACCCTGACGACCCTCCAGACGTGGCCGCGTATGACGAGCGGTCTTACTACATGCCCATGATCTTGCTGCAGATCATGCTAGATCACCGCCAGCCAGGACAGGAGGGCGGCCATGGCACCAAGCGGCAGAAGGACGGTGGCAATGGCGATCACGAGCCACAGGGTCATGTCGTTGTCCATGCCTACTCCTCGGGAGAACGAGTGGGGTACTTGTCCACCAATGACTTGAGATGCTTGGGGTACCCTCCCTTGACGGACTGGCAGAGGCGCGAAAACTCCTCCTGCGTGAGGTCGACGCGGGGAAGCGGCTTGCCAATGGTGGCCCTTGCCAGCTTGTCCAGCACGTCGATGTCGGTGGGATGCGTGAGGTCGTTGATACAGCCCCCGTCGAACCATACGGACGTATTGAGTCCCTTGACATTGATGATGCACTGCATGTCCCCTGCCTTCTCCTCCGGGTCCTCGTCAGGCACGAGCCAGGGCTCGGGACCCTTGTACCTGTAGATGCATGCCCACGTGGATCGCAGGCTGCGAACCTCGACCTCGTGCGTGGTCTGGTCGCCACGCCTGGGGCCGGTGATGCCGCCGTACTCGTCGCCATGCGCGTCCGCCTGGAGGTCGTTGCCGAGGGCAACACCGGTGTGGCCGGTGACCCAGAGGACGTCCCCGCGCCTGACGATGGATGCGTCGAAGGGAATGCGGACGAAGCCGACCTCCAGGAGCTGCGCGTCCTGGCTGCCCGTCCACATGTAGGAGATGGGGGACTTGATGCCACCGGTCATCGCGGCGTCCACGCACTGCCTGACCATCTCGGAGCAGTCCACGTCGGAGTCGGAGATGGTGACCTTGGAGCCATCAGACAGCTCGACCGCCTCGGTCCCTCCGGTGCCCCTGTTGGGCTGGGAGTATCCGTGGCGGTCGTCCGATGCGAAGTGCTCTGCGATCTGCGCGATGCGCTCTGCGATTGTCAGCACGTCATTCCTCCCAATCGCGCTCGACCCTGCCCATGGCAGAGACGTGGCTTGCGCCGATGATGACGCCGATGAAGGCACCGACGGCATTGATAGTGAGCACGATGGGATCGACGTAGGGCATGTCCCAGGCTGGTCCGACCGCACCGATCAGCGTCGCCATGGCCGGGCAGAGGATGAGCCCAACCCATTTCAGAACCTGGTATGCGCAGTCTGGGAGCAGGTAATCCATTGGAACCCCTTTCGACGTCCCCGTTATACCACCGGCACGACGGGGACGTCAAGGGTCTCTCTCAGCTCCGTTCGGGCAGGTCCATGACCCGCTGGACCATCTGGTCGACGAAGTTGTTCTCGATGCTGTTGGCTTTGCACACTGCGGAGTACTCGTTGTGCTCGGCCTTCAATGCCTCCTTCTCCTCGACGCTGGCCATGCCGATGTCGTCGAGGTAGCGATGGCACTTGTGGATGATGTCGCTGCGTATCTGCGAGCACTGGGCCGTGAGGATCGTGGAGATCAGATTGTCCTGGCTCTCCATGCGGGCCTCGATGTCACTGCGCCATTGGGCCTCAGCCCTGCGTTTGGCCTCGGTCTCCGCACGAGCCTCGTCGCGCTTGCGCTCACCCTCGTCCATGCGCTGGTTGACCTTGCGCTGACCAAGGGCCACGAGCGCCTGGGCGACCAGCATCAGAACGGGGAACACGAGGGCAGTGTATACGGTATCCACCTGCTTGCCTCCACTACTGGTTAGTGCTGTCGGTGACACCGAGGTAGCTGTAGATCTGGTCCCCTAGCTTGGCGAAGCCGACCGACTCGGAGGGATGCACACCGTCGCCTGCCACGGTGACGGTTGCGCTGCCATAGCCGTATGCCTTCTCCGTGAGGTTATAGTCGTACTCGTCCACCATGATGTACCAGCACGGGATGAGCACGCAGTCCTCGAAGGACCACGACTCCAGGATGCACCTGTCGCACGCTAGCCTCTGCCCAGCGCTTGTGTGATTGTTCAGGCCAATCCTTTGCACCTCTTGGAATGGCATCAAGACATAGACGATGATATTGGAATCGTATGCCTTGATCGTTGCGATGAAGCTCCTTATCGCACTTGCATACGACAGGGCATCCGTCTCGTTCAGTCCGAACTCGATGATGACGTAATCGGGATGCACGTTCTGCGTGTTGCAGTAATAGGCGAAGTCGCACTTTTCCTGTGACGCATCCCAGAACGGGTTGCTAATGCTCCCACCAGTAACCGCGATGGTTGCGGATCCAAGCACATCGCTTGCCTTCCTGCCGCTATATCCCTCGCAGTTCATGTTGCCGTACAGCGTCGGGTAGGTGCCAATGAAGTTCACGGTAGGCTCATGCGTAAGGATGCGTTCCTGATACCAGCCGCGACGGGTGACTGAATCACCGATGCAGAGGATGGTCTTGTTTGCGATGCTTGCCTGGTTCCTCTTGAACCCGCCAATGGGAAACTGCCTGTCACCAGCACCAACATAGCAGAGCGGACCCGAGGTCTCGCTGCCAATGTCATAGCCATTCAGGACGGTCAGGAACCTTCCATAATCGGATATGTTGTCATTATTGCGATAGTACGTGACCTCATATCCACCTATGCGATCGTTATTGAAGAACGTCGGGATGCCCTCACGTTGTATCACGTTGTCGATTGGCAGCGTGTTTGCCCACAGGTTCGGGACAATGGGGACAATTGTTGACTGGTTGGCATAGACGAGCGCAACGACAATCTCTTCGCTCTCCATGCCGTTCCCTATCAGCGAGGTCTCCACTGGCCTCAAGTGGAAGGCATCTGTCCCAAGGGTGAGATACCTCACGTTCGAGCGAGGTGTCTCAAGCAGCGTGCTGAAACCGCTGATATTCATGACCTTGTTATTGATCACTGCCCTTGCGTTGCCGTCAGCAATGATGTTGACACCATCTCCGGACACGAACGCAAATACGGCACCGCTTACGATTCCACCCTTTGTCTCGACGTTGCGTATCGGTATGTCTAACTGGAGGATGTCACCGGCATACGTCGCAAACAGGACGATACAGTTGTGCATATACCTAGTGATGTTCGTATCGATACCATTGCCTTCGGACCTTACGGTATCAGAGTCGACATCATATACGATGTACTGCAATGTCGTGCTGCTTGATGTCACACTGTAGCTTCTGCCAGAAAGGTTGTGCGGAACTCCATCGGCTCCAATTATGCGCGAATCGTCACTGAATACGATGGTGTAGTCGAGTTGGGAGTGGCGGATGACACTCATGGTGCCGAGGATTATCCTGCCATAATTGACGCTTCGCTGCTCTGCGGTTATGATCTGTGCCGTAAGGTTGCATTCCTCTGGGGTGATGTTCTCGTTATGCGAGGAATCCTTTCCGATCCTGATGCGAATGATCATATCAGATGATTTGGGAGAAACATAGATGCTCTCTGCAGTTACATATGATGGCACCGTCGCATAATACACACCATCGATGTATGCGCTCACGCCTGTGAGGACACCAGTCGAGACATCGCTGATGGTTACATAGAGGCCATTTGGCTTAACCAATAGAGCATTTCCAGCAGCCAGCTTGATGTCCCTCTTGTTGGTAAGCAGTGTGAGGTTGTTGGTTATGACTTGCGTGTTTGGATTGGATTTGAATCCCTGCACGATGTCGAGGTCAAAGTCAAAGCAACCCTTGGACAGGAGATCACTGTTCGCCTTGATGTAATAGGATTCACCGTAGGGATCAAGCTTGGCATCGGTCACAGCCCCATCAGCCAGCTTCGCGGTTGTCACCGCGCCGTCCTGCACAGTTGTGGTTGCCTCAGGATGCGCGTCCAACCAGGCGGCGACCTGTGAGTCCGACGCGGAGCCAATGAGCGCCGTGGTGCTGGGGGACAGCTTCTCGGGCGTGATCGCCTCGTTCACGATCTTCTCGGTGGCGACGGAGCCATTGGCGAGCTTGGCCAACGTGACGGCCAGGTCGGCCAACTTCGCCGTCGTAACGGCACCGTCGACGATCTGGTCGGTGCCGACCGAGTCGTCGGGGATGGCATTGTTGGCCAGCTTCTCCCGCGTCACGGCGCCATCGGCGATCTTGGGCGTGGTGATGGCATCGTCGGCCACGAAGGTCGTCTGCTCGGGATGGTTGGCGATGTAGCTGGAGACCTGGGCATAGACCTGCTCATCGGTGGGATCTGCGCCCTGCTCGCCCTGTTCGCCCTTGGGACCCTTGCCGATGGTGGAGAACACGTATAGCTCGTCGTCGCAGAAGTCGTCCACGAACGGATAGTCATACGGCGGATGTGGCATGGTTGCCTCCTTGTGCTAGACAGAGAAAGTCAGGAAGTTCGACATCATCATGTAGTGTTCGATGTCGGTATAGCCAAACGGATAGAACGTGAATATCTCACCAACTGCAGTGCTGATCGCACTCACGATGGCAGAAAGGTTCTCATCAGATTCGAGATCCCCAATCGATGTAGAGTACACTGTCGAGCCGGTTCTGTCATATACTTTTATCTTCGATATATATTGATAGCTACCAAGCTGTGATTTGGAATACTCTATGGAATAGTAAAGTCCGGTAGTCGGCTTGAGATACCTGATTCTGAGAAGACCATCACTTGCAGTAGTTATCACATTCGCAAGATCTGTCACGCCATTCAGCCTGATGAGAATGGGTCTCAGGTTGTCATATGCGACATGCGGATTGGATAGGACATCTGGCACCCTGAACTGCACATTGTCAACGAGGTGAAAGTACTTGTCACGAGCATCCAGTCCAGCTTGATGATTAGCATAGATCATTGGATACCCAAGACACATGTTCCTATTCTGGATCGATACCTCGCTGTACCTGTTGTTCACGGTAAAAGAGATCTGCGAGCCATTGATGGAGAACACGTTTCCCTTGTTGTCGATCACATAGAAGTTATTATCGGCATATCCATAGGCAAGACCCTCGACCTCATACTCGACATCGATGATGTAGTTGCCGATGTAGGTCCCAGTGACACCAATGCTGTATATCATCTGATGGAAGTCCGTCGAGCCAGCAAGGCCAAAGAAGACGCCATTACGAATGACACAATCCTGCAGCACGTTGTAGGAGTATCGTGGGATTGGATACGTCTTCTTGAACAGGTTGAAGAAGGTGCCATTGTCAAGCCTGTAGTAATGGAGGAAAGTGTTGGTGCCGGTGACATTCGCCATTCCATAGTGCGCGTCCATGGCAAAGCCAGAGTACACAGCCACGTTCGATGATGTTCCAGTGCTCTGGCTGGATATGACATTTAAATCAGTGTCGAATACTGTGCACAACAAGCTACTCGACATCTGAATGATCCTACCAGTGGTGACATCATAGTTCATCGAATTGCCATGGCCATAATACGTGTCGTATTGGACCTCATTGACGATCGAGAGGTCGCTCAGCCTGATCTTCCTAATGGCGCAGGTCGTGCCACCATCATAGTAGACATACAGATAGCCAGACTGATCACAACAGCATCCCTGCTCGTTCCCGAGATCGGGATCGTTTGGTATCGTGCCAATCTTCCTCACGTTGAGCCTGCGGTTCACCAGGCCAATCGGGTCACCAAGAAAGTAGTCATCATCCCTTACCCTGATGGCAAACAAGCCATCAAGCCAGATGATGTCATCCTCGGGAATGGTACTCGAGGCCTCGTCAACGATCCTGTATGTCCCGCTCTTGCCATCATGTGGATCGACATACCCGCTGGTCCTGCAGATCATTCCAGCCTTCAGGTCATCAGCTTCGGACATGTCCTGGACTGTCTCGAACGATCGGACATATCCGGTATGCACATCATCGAACAGCTTGGGGAAGGTGACCGATTCGTCGGCAATCTTGGGCGTGGTGACTGAATCGTCGTGCAGCTTCCGCTCAGTGATGGCACCATCCTCGACAGTGGTCACATACTCGGGGTGCTCCTCGATGAACTGCGTCACGGCATCCATGACCTGCTGCTCGTCGACGGTGCCCTTCTCGCCCTTCTCACCTCGCGGTCCCTTGCCTATCGTGGAAAGAACGGGGATCTGCCTGTCGCAGAACCCCGCAGAGTCCATGAGAATCATCTTTCTCCTCCTAGCCGCCATAGTGCGGTATGTCCTCGATGCCGACGTTCTGCCTGATGCGCACCGTCCCGCTGGTGAGGAGGTCCCTCGCCCTGTAGGACTCACCGTCGTGCTCGAAGCTGCCCTCCAGGAAGATCGAGAACGGGAACTCCAGCTTGCCCTCCTGGGCGTCGATGCACTCCGCCGTAAGGGTCACGCGCACGATGGTGTCGTCGATCCATGCGGTGGCCCCGAAGCCCTCCGGCTTGCCGTACTCCTCGACGAGGAACTTGGCGTCGGTGTAGCCCTCGTCGGCCAGGTGGATCGGCTCGATCATCAGGCCCTCGATGCGCCTCGGCTGCCAGGAGTGGTCGGGATGGCGCGGCTCGGGCCAGCCACAGTGGTCCCACCATGCGGGCGGGATCCTGCGGCACGGGAACGGCTTGCCGTCCTCGCGATACGCATAGAAGCAGGGGAAGGCGATGCGGGAGGTGACGCCGTTGTCCAGCTCCAGGATGGCCTTGCTGGCCCTGTCGGTGATCCTCCTGGGGCGCTCGGGCCGCTCGGGAGGGCGCTCCTCGGTCCTGTACATTCTTGTCCTCCTATGTGAATATGGCCCTACGGACGTCATTGTAGCATTTGAATGTGGGATGCACGTCACCAGCGGATCGGTAGGATATGGAGTCGTCGAAGCCCCAGACCTGCCCGACCTTGTTGGAGAGCGTGTACACCCTTGCGATGAAGTGCGTCATGCGGAACCTGGCGAAGCCGTTGAGCGTAATGGTATAGGACATCACGCGCTGGTCCACGCGCATGCGGACCACGTAGTCGAGCCGCTCCTCGTCCTCGCTCACGGCCTTGGCCACGGTGATGTCCCTGCCGAACATGTCGACCATCTCGACGATGATGCTCATGCTGCCAACGAACCTGTCGAAGTGGAACTCCAGCTGGCTCAGGTACTGCCAGCCCTGCTGGGGCATCTGGGTGGCCAGCTGTGCGGTCTGGATCAGGAAGCCATGGCTGGGGGCCATGGATTGGTCGTCGCCGTCCGTGGTGGGGAGCATGAGGATCTGGTCCCGCGTGACGATGCCGATGCCCTCGCGATGGCCCTCCCAGTCCACGTGGAACAGGCCGAGGATCGGCGCATCGGTGTCGATGGTGTGCGTCCACCAGGCCTTCAGGTCGATGTCATAGCAGAAGATGACGTTGTCGAGCGAGTTCCCGTCGCCGTTGCCGAGGGCCATGTAGATGACCCCATCGAGCTCCAGGAGCATGGCGTTCGCCAGCCTCGTCTCGATGCCAGCCTCGTCCGTGAACACGGGCTTGATGGGGTCGCTGACGTAGGTGGTGCGGATCTGGGAGTTGTACTCCATGGTCATGGTGGTGAGCGCCAGGCCATAGCGGCTGATGGAGTACAGGCCGTCCTGGCAGACGACCACGCCATCGTAGCTCTTGCAGCCCACGGCACCGGCCACCTGCTCAGCCTGCCAGGACTTCATGCTCTGCTCGTTCGAGAGGGAGATGGTGTTCTCTACCAGGTTGAAGCGCTGCTCCCTGTGCGTGTTGGGCGAGTCACAGAGCATGGTGACGATGGAGTTGCCCGACTGGGTCTTGTACTTGCAGACGTGCCTGACCGCTTGGTCCGTGCCAGGCTCGACATCCACGAACCCGCCACCGGTGCCAGGGCTGACGCTGAGCAGGTTGCCCGGGTTGCCACCGATGTAGAGGCGCTGGGGCTGGTCGGTGTCGCCCCAGAAGTACATGCGCCCGTCGATGGTGGTGACTCTGGACGCATGCACGCCCTTGGTGTAGTTCTCGGTGGGCGTGATGAGGTTGGCCGTGGGCCACATGCTGGTCGCGTCGATGTATCCGTACCAGTCGAAGGTCCAGTCGTGCTGTTCGGTCCCGACCTCTGCCCTGCCCATGAACAGCATCTCCATGGCATTGTCTGCAGCGAAGTACAGCTCAAC
>Ga0326513_10002401_pt1 | contig 13848 bp, 17 predicted proteins | sample 2_2465_0518_D_FD_203654 | JGI IMG/M metagenome (GOLD analysis project Ga0326513, IMG submission 203654) | Bovine rumen microbial communities from UC Davis, California, United States - 2_2465_0518 | ecosystem: Host-associated > Mammals > Digestive system > Stomach > Rumen | place: USA...
CGGTCTACCTGCGATTGGGTAATCATCGGCGCAGAGACAGGGAACCGCAAGGGCAAGGTGAAGCCAGACAAGCAGTGGATTATGAAAATAGCCGACTTGTGCGAAATGTCGGACGTGCCAGTTTTTATGAAGGACAGCCTGCGCAAGATCGTAGGCAGCGACTTCCGACAGGAATTTCCGTGGGTGACGCCATGAAGAAGCTATACATGATTGACGGGCAGGAAATGACCGTGAAGGAGATTGCGGCGATGCTGGGGATCAGCGTCGATGCCCTTCATACGCGAAAATACAAATCCGGGTACAGCTATCAGGCGCTTGTAAACATGTACCGCGCCAATGCGTTCGGCAATGTGCATGACAAGTGGCCCCGCCACTATGTTGACGGGGAGTGGATTACGCTGGGACAGGCGGCGGAGCGCGTCGGGGTCAGCCCCAAGACGATACGGAACTGGATGTATGAACGGAGAAAGGCGACCGGCGTCAATCCCATGCTGGCCGAGGCCGTGGCACATTACAGGAAATACAAAACCGGGGAATTGAAACGCTACAGAGGTAGCAAGGGAAAGCAGTATTGGGTCAAGGGCGAATACCTGACCTTCACAGAGGCAGCGGCGAAGTATCATACCTCGATCAATTCCCTGAGAATGTACGTCCGAGACCATAGATGCAGCCTGAACACCGCCGTCAGGAAGTTGGAAGAACGCAAGGCCACACAGGCAGAGAAGGAGATTATAGGTATTCTATTCGGAGGATAACATGAGCAAGAAGCCAACACCACAAGAGTTAATCGCCGCCATACATGCAAAGTGCCTGGAATGCAGCGGCGGCAGCCGGAAACAGGTGCATAACTGCGACATAGAGTATTGCGCGTTATGGCCCTATCGGCGGAGCGAGCCGAAGGAGAGCAGCCAGATCAGAGGGCAGATCGGTCTATTCGACATCGAAAAGAGGGCGGGCGCATGAAGGTGAGTATATGCCGAAAATGCCGGTATTTTCGAGAACGGCGTTGGAGCCACCGCTATGAGCCGAGGGATTACCACCCGATAGGCATGACACACGTCTATGGATATTGCACCTACATGAAGCGGCGATGTGTTGATGTGAAGCGGACTGATTGCACGCCGAACCAAGTGACTATGTTTGAAGGGATGGAAAATGATTATATGCTGTGAAACGTGCCGCCATGACATGGGCGGCGGGTATGATAATTGTAGGATCAACCTGGAGGCCGAATGTGCCGAAGGTAACTATGAGGCTTGGGAACCCAGAGAGCCAGATAGAAATATAATCCATATTTTGGATGAAATCTGTGAATACCACTGGCCGAATGAATAATAGATAAATACTCGAACGTGGTCATGCCTGTTCCTTGGAAATGCGCGAACGTTCGCGCATTTTAGGAATTGCAGGCATGATGAAGGCGCAATTTGGAGGGATGGACGATGAAAAGCAATAGTATTCGGATTCAGGGCGCCGACGGCATGGAGAAGGAGGTCAAGCCGGTTGTGATTCGCAATCGGGACATTCCCCTACTCTCGGATGTGTTTTACATCATGCAGGAGATATGCCAGATCGAGCAGCGCCGGGACTGGCAGCGGGATAGAATGCTGAACATCACCCAGCACCTATCCGGGATGCCGGGCGGCGGGGGCGTGCCCAAGGGCCTTGACGAAGCGTTCTCCCTCCTGTCGGAGCTGGACGAGGAGCACGAGCAGCGGTGCAAGGACTATGTGCGGCAGCTAAAGGCGGCGCAGAAGATTCTCAACGGGATTGAAAGCCAGAGCATGAGGACGTTTGTCATTATGAAATACGTGATGAACGTGCCGGATTCGCAGATTCGCCATGAGCTGAACATGACGCGGACGGGCTTCAATCGGGCGCGACGCTGCATCGAGAGCTCGGAGCGTATGGCGACCGTAGTATGGCGGGAGCGCTATGTGCTGGCATAATGTTAAGAATTAGCGAATTTGTAAAAACGTGTTGAAATGACAAGGGCAATTTGCTAAAATGCTATCGTCGGTAGAACTGTGAGAGCTGGACAGCGCAAGTTGTCCGGCTTTCCCCATTTTTGGCAGACTGGAGGCGATGGTATGGCTATCCAGATAGAGGTTGACGCTTCTGACCTGAAAGGCATTATTGATCGCCTGCATCAGAACATGAGCGAGGAACAGTTTGAGCGGGCCATGTACGGCATATTCCAGCGCACGGGCCGACACGTCGCCATGATCTTGAAAAAAGACTTGCCCATTAAATACGAGGCCAAGCCAGGAGACATCGGCGCGGCGGTCAAGGCCGCCCAGGTTTCTTCGGGCTTCGGCGGCGTGGGATGCACCATACCGATCATCGCTCCGCGTGGCAAGATTGGCAGCCAGTATCGCGCTGCCGGTGGCGCTCATGGCTGGAACAGCCTGCGACGCAAGTACAACGTCAAGGCGCGTATTCTGAAAGGCGCTCAAAGCACGCTGCCGAGCAAATGGCACTCCGGCTATCCCCCATTCCGAAACCTGGGATCGAGCCTGGGCGGGCTGACGTTTGCGCGTAGCAGCAAGGCCAGAGGGCCCATTATGAAGCTGACCGGCATTGCCATACCGCAGATGCCGATGAACCGCTCCGAGGCACAGGTGCAACAGGACATCAAGGATTACCTGGAAAAGGTGATTGAAGCGCGCTTCAATGCCTTGATGATGGTGGGACGATGAGCGTTGAGATGACCAAGAAGGAGCTCGCAACCATCGCGGGCTATACCTACCGGCGAATTTATGACATTGACCGGGACTTACCCCCGGAGAAGAAGCTGTTTGTAGTAGGCGAGGGCGGCAAATACGACCTCGCTATTTTTGTGCAGCGCTGGGTCGAGTACAACGTCCAGAGAGATACCGAGGACGTTGAGGACCTGGACGCCGTGAAAGCCCGCCACGAGGCCGTCAAGATCGAAAAGACGGAGCTGGAAGTGGCGAAGATGCGCGGCCAGTTGATCGCCATTCAGGATGTAATGCGGCTATGGGGCGACGTTGCCAACACGGTCATGCAGAACATGATCCACCTGGCCAGCAAGGTCGCCCCGATGGTGCGCATGATGGATAATGTTGAACAGATTGCCAATGTGATCGACACGGAAGTGCGAAAGACATTGACGGACATTTCCAACACACCGCTGCCGGACTACGCGGCGGCAGAGACCGAGGACAGCGAGGAGGATAGCGAGGAGGTGTAACGGTGGGCGCATTAGCTGAACTCGCCCGGTACACCTATTCGATGTTCAGACCTCCGGCCCGACAGACCGTATCTGAATGGGCAGACGCAAACCGCGTGCTGGTTTCGGAGAGCAGCGCCGAACCCGGCGCATGGCGCACAGACCGCGCCCCATACCAGCGGGAGATCATGGACGCCTTTACCCAGCCGGGCGTTTGGCAAATCGTCATCATGGCGAGCGCCCAGGTCGGCAAATCCGAGATCGAGCTGAACATGATGGGATGCGCCATCGACAACGACCCCGGCCCGATGCTGTACATCCAGCCGACGGACAAGGTGGCCGAGGACTATTCCAAGCGGCGTATCGCGCCCATGATAAACGCATGCCCCACCCTGCGACAAAAGGTGTTCAAGGCCCGCAGCCGGGACGCGATGAACACCATCACCATGAAAACCTTCCCCGGCGGCAGCCTGGCGATCATCGGCGCGAACAGTCCGGCAGACCTTTCGAGTAAGCCGGTGCGGTATATCTTCATGGACGAGACAGACCGATTCCCGGCCAGCGCCGGAACCGAGGGCGACCCGCAGGAATTGGCCGAGAGGCGAACTGAGACCTTCCGACACAACCGAAAGATCGTAAAGACCTCTACGCCGACCATAAAGGGGGCGTCCAAGATCGAGACCGATTACATGAACGGCACGCAGGAGGAATGGCATACCGAGTGCCCCCATTGCCACACCTACAGCTACATCCGATTCGCGGATATTCACTTTGAAAAAGAGGACTTCACCAATCAGAGCGGGGACGAGGATTACACCGTCAAGGTCGTAACCTGGCGCTGCCCGGTATGCAAGCGGGACATCGGCGAATACGAGTGTAAGCGCCTGCCTGCCAAATGGGTGAGCAAAAACCCCAAGGCTTTAGATAATGGCATACGCAGCTTCAGGCTGAACGCCTTTATGTCGCCGTGGAGCGACTGGAAGGATATTGTCTGGAAATTCCTGAAAGCCCATAAGGACCCAATGAAGCTACAGACCTTCTACAACACCATATTGGGTGAGGTTTGGGAAATCCACATCAACAGCGGCCTTGACGAGATGCTGTACAAGCGGCGGGAGCACTACCCCGCCGAGGTACCGCCGGGCGTGCTGCTGCTGACAATGGGCATGGACACCCAGGACAACCGCCTGGAATACGAGGTTGTGGGCTGGGACAGAAACGGGCAAAGCTGGGGCATCAGCCGTGGCGTCATTCCCGGTCGGCCTGACGCGCCCGGCGTATGGCAGGAGGTTGACGCGCTGCTTGACCGCGAGTGGAAATCGACAAACGGCATCAAATTCCGAATCCTGGCGACGTTCATCGACTCCGGCGGCCACTTTACCACCACGATCTACAAGCAATGCGCCCGGCGAGCATCGAAGAAGATATGGCCCATCAAGGGCGAGAACGGCGAGGGCAAGGACGAATGCCGACCCATGCGGCGCGGCCAGGGCGACGGCGCGAAATTCATGCTGGGCGTTGACGCCGGTAAAGCGGGCATCATGGCCGACGCGGCCATAGAGGAGCCGGGGCCGAATTACATGCACTTCCCCATCGACTACCGGGCCGGGTACGACATGGAGTATTTCAAGGGCCTTATTTCGGAACGACTGGAAATCCACCGGCGCAACGGCAAGGGCGTGGCGGTGTGGGAGCAGTTCTACGAGCGCAACGAGCCGTTGGACTGCCGGAACTACGCCCGCGCCGCCTATCGCTATTTCCACTGGCGCTTCGATGAATTGGAGCGCTACATCAACGGCGAGGAAGAAACCAAGATCATCACCAAGAAGGAAGAAACCAGACGTAAAACCCGGCATGTCGTCAGCCGGGGAATCCGAGTATAACCATTGAGGTTACAAGTAAGGAGCGTGAAAGCATGGCGGCCATATCCGCGTATACCCTTGCAGAAGCGCAAGAGATGTTGGGATTGTGGAAGGATGCGGAAAAGTCGCTGGCGAGCGGACAAGTGACCAGTTATCGCGTAGGATCGCGGGAATGCACCCTTGTGGACATGGAGGACATCAGGGCCGCGATCAACTATTTCGGGAATTTGGTTGAAGCCCTCTCCGGCACCGTGAGAACCAAGCGCGTGACCCGCGTCGTTTTCCGTGATTTATAAGGGGCGTGAGAAATATGAACACCAAACCCAAGTTGCGCGAACGCGCCCTATACCTGTTCAGCCCGAAGCGTGGCAATGACGCTTATAACAAGCGCCTACGCAGGGAATGGCAAAGTGACCAGCAGGAAGCTACAGGCAAGAATACCGGCCAGGGCGCACGCATGAGTTATGGGAGCCACGGAGCCAGTCAGACGCTCAACAGCCTGGTAGGCTGGATTCTTGAAGCTGGTAACGCAGAGGATAATATCGACCTGTATTCCTCGACACTGCGGCAACGTGCCCGAGACCTGTTTGAGGGCGGCGGGCTTGCCAGAAGCGGCCCGGAGACACTGACAACCTCCGTTGTCGGCTGGGGCATACAGCCCAAGCCCAAGATCGACGGCGAGTTCCTGGGCATGACCGATGAGGCCCGCGAGGAGGCTGAACAACTCATCCTCCGCGAGTTCAAACTTTGGGCTGAAAATACGATGTGTGACGCCGCACGACAGCAGAACTTCTATGGCCTGCAACAGCTCGCCTTCCTGTCCATGCTGATGTCGGGTGATGTATTCGCCCTGTTCGGCATGAAGGAAAACCGGCGTACACCCTACCAGACCACCATTCGCCTGCTTGAAGCAGATCGCATCTGCAACCCTGACAGCAGCGGTGGCAGCGAGAGCACGGATACTGATGGCGGCGGCAGGATTATTGACGGCGTGGAGATCGACAAAGATGGCGCTGTCGTTCGGTATCATGTCGCCAGCCGAAGCCCCATCGCAACCAATGACAGCCGCGAAATCGAATGGGTTGCCATTGAAGCCTACGGCTCGGACACCGGCTATCCCAACATCCTGCAAATCATGACCCATGAGCGCCCGGAGCAGCACCGAGGCATACCTTTCGTATCTGCGGAGATCGAATTGATAAAGCAGTTCACCCGCTATATGAACGCTGAATTGGCCGGTAAGGTCGTTTCGGCAATGCTGACATTGTTCATAACCAGTAAGGACGATGACGGCAAGGCGGGCATGGAGGACGCCGTAAACGAGGACGAAAAGGTCACGAATGACGAGCTGAAGCTGGAGCTGGCCCCAGGGGCAATCTATGACCTGCCGCCTGGAAAGGATGTAACGACCGTTGACCCGAAGCGAAGCGACACTCAATTTGAGAGTTTCGTGAACACCTGTATCACGGTCATAGCGTCCAGCATGGGCATTCCGAAGGAAGTGCTCATAAAGAAATACGAGAGCAATTATACGGCGGCGAGGGCTGCCCTGCTCGACTTCTGGCGAACCGTGAGGGTATACAGGACGCGGTTCAATTCCAGCTTCAACCAACCCATATACGAACAATGGCTTTCAGAGGCCGTGGCAATCGGACGCATCGACGCGCCCGGTTTTTTTGATGATCCTGCGGTGCGTCAGGCATGGTGCGGCTGTGTCTGGATGGGTGCGAGTATGGGACATGTTGACCCGCTGAAAGAAGTCAACGCCGCCGAAACCCGCATCAGGAACAACATCACCACCGAGGAACAGGAAGCCAGCGAATACAACGGCAACGACTGGGCTGCCAATGTGCGCCAGCGCAAGAAAGAAATTGCCGTTCGCGCAGAAATGGGCGGCGAATCCCAGGAGACCGCCCCGGAGACCACCCAGGACAATCTACTCCAAGACGAATCAGAGGAGGAGGCCGAGAAATAATGCCCGGAAACAGAGAGTTCTTTCAACTGCGCTCCACGACCCCGCGCATGGCGGCGGGATCGGATGAAGCCGAGTTGATGCTGTACGGCGAGATCGTGCCGGATTACAGCAAATGGTACAAGGAGAATTACCCAGAGGACAAGAGCGCGGCAGATTTCGACAAGGCCGTAAAGCAGATCAAACAGAACGGCGCGAGGCGGCTGAACCTGCGCATCAACAGCCCCGGCGGCATTGTCACGCAGGCCGTGGCAATGCGGGCCATTCTGTCCGGCGCTGGGTTTGAGCGTATCAATATGCGCATCGAAGGTATGTGTGCCAGCGCCGCGACGATCATAGCCAGCCTGCCCGGAGCGCATGTAGAAATCACGCCTGGCAGCGAGTACATGATTCACAATCCGTGGAACATCATCATCGGAACCGCCGCCGACATGGAGCATGAGGCAGAGCATCTGCGCGCCCTTGAAGCGACATCGCGCGGATTTTATATCAACCGCACCGGCCAGGAGGAAGAACAGGTCAAGGCGTGGATGGATGCCGAAACCTGGTTCAATGCCGAGGATGCCGTGAAATACGGCTTTGTGGATGCTGTCGCGCAGGAGAACGGCGGCACTGATCTGGCCGCAGCCTGCGTCACGGGCCGGGAGATGGCCGTTATGCGCAAGCTGTATAAGGCCATTCCTGAACAGATCGAAGTCCGACAGGACGGAGGAAAGGTCGAAGCGGGTGGTGTGTTCATCGAGGGAGAGGACGGACAGGAGATCATTCTTCCGCCTGAATACACCAAGAAGGTTCACGACCTCATTCAACAGTTGGTCAGTAACGAGGCTCCAGTTGCCGGGGTTTCGACTGAAATACATCATCACGAGGAGGAGAACAAATCCATGGAAAACCAGGAAAACATGTCCACGGAAATCAAGGCGATCAATGTTGACCAGCTTCGTGCGGAAAACCCGGCGCTGTATGATTCGATTCGGCAGAGCGCGATTTCCGAAGAACGGCAGCGCATCGAAGAGATTGACGATCTCACGATGCCCGGCTATGAGACTATGGCCGAAAAGGCCAAGGCCGATGGCATTTCCGCGATGGAGTTCCATCGCCAGATCGTTCAGGCCCAGAAGCAGAAGGGCGCCAGCTTCATCGAGAACCGCAAGCGGGAGACCACTCCCGAAAAGCCTGTGCATGGCGGCGACGCGAGCGACAACAATGCCAATGCCCAGGCCACGTCCGACGCCATGGCGAAGGAATTGGCCGAGATGGCTGATGGCATGTCCGTGAACGTCAAAGGCATGTACTAATCGACACGCAGTATGAGAGGAGGATATACATGATTGAACTCTTTCAGAATATCGGCGCAAGCAAGCCCGAATACCTGGAAGCGGGCGGCGGCAAGCTGATTGCCGTTTCCCTGGAACCGGGTAACGGCACGATCAAGCACGGCACGGTATTGTACCGCAAGGCCAATTCCGTATTCTATGCGCCTGCCGCTGCTGCGAACATCACCACTGATACCAGCCTGGTGATCCTGCGCGAGGACACCGACACCGACGCCTCCGCGACCGTTGCCGCGGCTGCCGCCGCCTATGTCAACGGCGAGATGCTGGCAAAGGATGTCGTGCTGGCGGATGGCGTCACGAACCTGACGGCTGCCCAGGCCCACATCCTGCGCAAGCAGGGATTCATTCTCAGCCCCTTCGACGACCTGACTGTGGCTGACGAGACCGTGGACAATACTGCCACCGTCAGCGTGACCGTCACCAACGACGGACACGGCACGGGCACCGCAAGCCCCGCCACCGGCACCAAGGGCACGGAGGTGACGCTGACCGCCACGCCCAGCTCCGGCTATGTGTTCGACGCCTGGGAGGTCGTGTCCGGCGGCGTCACCATCGAGAACAACAAGTTTATCATCGGCGACGCTGCCGTGACCGTCAAGGCCACTTTCAAGGCCAGCGCCTGATTCAAGAAGGAGGAGTGAAAAATGCCTGCTACCCTTGATATGTTCAACACCATGACCATGCTGAAAGCCGTGGAGCAAATGAAGCCCATTCCCCGTTTCCTGGGCGACATGTTCTGCGCGGATGACGGCGCCACCGACGATGACCACCTGTTTTACGACTATCGCAAGGGCGATCAGACCGGCCTTGCGCCCTTCGTCGTACCCGGCACGGGCGGCATCACCATCAACCGTGAAGGATTTGAGATGCGTCAGGTGGCCTTTTCCCGCATGGCCCCGCAGCGCACCATCACCATGCGCGACATCAGCGTCCGTCAGTTCGGGGAGAATATCGTTGGCGGCATGACGCCCGCCGACCGCAGCAAGAAGAAGGTCGCCGAGGATCTGAAAGTCCTGCGCACCGTGAACCAGAACCGCCGCAACTGGATGGTTCGTGAAGTCCTCATCAAGGGCAAGCTGGAAATCTGCCGGTACACCCATGAGGGCCGCGAGGCGAAGGCGAGCATGTTGGCCGATTTCGGATTCGAGAACTACTACGAGCCCGCTGTGAAGTGGGACCAGGCCGGCGCACGGTTCGAGTATGACTTCGAGAAATTCAATGAAGCCATCATGGAAGAGGGCGGCGACGTGGACACCATTCTGATGGGCCCCGGCGTATTCGATACCATGCTGGAAAACGAGTTCTACCTGAAATCTCTCGACCTGGACAAGGCGGCCATGGGCGAGCTGCGGACGCGGTACGCCGGTCAGGGCCTCTATTTCCGTGGCCTTACCCGCAACGGAATCAAGATGGTCTCCGACTACGCCAAGTTCAGGAACGATGACGGCCAGATGGAATATGAGATTCCGTATGGTCACATCCTGCTTGCTTCCACGGTGAACAAGCCCCTGCGGATGCTGCATGGCCCGATCACGAAGGTCAAGGGCACCGATGACAGCGCCCGTCACGAGACCTACGTCAAGAAAGAGGTCCCGTTCCGCATCGGCAACAGCGACAACGACACCATCATCAATCGGCTGGTGAGCTGCCCCACCGTCATTCCTGATAACGTGGGCGCTTGGGGCGTCATGCGCGTACTGTAAGGCAAGGAGGCGTCCATGATGGATTATATCGCCAAAGTAAAAACCGCCATTTTCCCCCTTGGCCTGGTGGCTAAGGGGGAAAAATTGCGCAAGGAGCACCTTGACGCGCTGGGCGCTGATACCGTGGCCGACATGGTCAGGCGCGGCGTGCTGATCTGCGAGGGAGCCGAAGCGCCCGAGGACCATACAGACGCGGATTACCGGGACGATAACAGCGACGCGGGCGATGTGAGCGCCGATGCGCAGCAGAACGCCACCGATGACGCTGACGCCCCCGGCGCCGATGAGGCGCAGGAAGAGGAAATCGACCCGGAGGACGAGTTCGACGAGGACGAGGAAGCCCCTGAAATCGACGTGATGGCCGGGATTGTGAGGGACGAGCCCGCGCCTGAGAAGAAACCCGCGCCCAACGCCCGCAAGGCGGGAAAGCGCACGCCGAAAGGAGGTAAAACCGAGTGAAGGTGCTGGAACTGAAAAGCGGGCGCGTCGTTGAGGTTGATGACGGCTACGGCGAGCGCCTGATTCAGCATGGCATGGCCGTTCTGCCGCCCGAAGCGATTCATAAGGAGCCGCTGAAAAAAGCGCAGAAGGAGCAGCCGCCCAGGAAGGGCGATGCCTGATGGCCCTGAAAGACCGCATCGCGGAGGACATTGACCGCGTGTTCATGAACATGGACCACTTTGCCGAAACCCACTACTGGAACGGCATCGCCATCACCTGTGTGCCGGATGACGAGGATTCGCTGAAGCGCAAGAACAACAATGTGAACGACATCAACTGGGATCACAACACCCGCGAGATATTGATTCACACACCCCTGATGACCTTCCCCGGAGGAAGGGAGCCGGAGCCGAACACGCACATCATGTTTGACACTCGCCCCATGAAGGTGTTGGAAGTCCAGCACAACATGGGGCTTTTGGATATCATGCTGGTTGCGCTTGACCCAAGGGAGATGATGTAATGCGATTCACCGAACGCCTGACGGCGCTTAAAAACTGGGTGACGGATGAATTGTGCAAAGGGCGAGAAATGAAAGCGCCCGGCGAAAACATGAACATCGGCGAGATCAGACGCCAGGAACCGCGCTGCTACCTGGCCTGGGCCCCGGCGCGCATTGACCAAACCGGCCAAATGCGCGAGGACCCAGCCAGTATCGTTCCCGGCATTCTGATTATGCCCAATCAAGCCTATGGAAAGTACATGGAAGAAAAGCGCTTCGACCGGTACAACAATATCCATCGGCCCCAGGAAATGGGCCAGCATCTATCCGTGAGCATTCTGTTCAGCGTCTATGAGCCCGGCGTGCGCCTGCCCGGATTCATAGACAGCGTTGGCGAAAATGGGAAGGGTCTCGATCTTGCCCTGATTAAAGAGGGCACCGAGCAGGGCCTTTTCACGCTAATGAACTGGATGGACGATTGCATGGAGAAGCTGGTGGGACAGAAGATCATACCCAAATCCGACCTGTACGTGGATGAACCATCCATCACGTACAGCCTGTACACAGACCAGAGCTACGTCGTGGACAGGCGGCCCATCTACTACGGATTTGTCAATGTCACCTTCGGCTGCTATGCCAACGACGGTACAAACCCATCCATCGACCAATATCTCAACTAAAGGAGGAATGACCCATGTCTGATTACCTGCATGGCGCGTATGGCAAAACCCGCGCCGTAGGTATTCGCGTGCCCGCAGAGAGCCAGAGCACCATCGTATACGTCGGGACCGCGCCGGTTCACACGCTCGCTCTCGCGGACGGCGAGAGCTACAACGTGAACAAGCCTGTCCTGGTCAACTCTATGGCCGAGGCCAGGAAATACTTCGGCTACAGCGACGATTGGGCCAAATATACGCTCTGTGAAGCGATGTACGTTCACCTTCAGAACAAGGGCGTCGGCCCGCTGGTATTTATCAACGTGCTCGACCCCACCCTGGCCAGCCACAAGAGCACGGCCCAGGTGTCCAACGATCTGACGCCCAGCAACGGCGTTATCACCATCGCCAGCGCCGAGAGCATCATTCTGGAATCCGTGGTGATTCAGACCAAGGACGAAACCCCCGTGACGAAGGTCAAGGGCACGGACTACGACATCGCATACAACGCCGACAGGCAGCAGATTGTGATTACCGAGCTGAGCGATGGCGCCCTGGGCACCGCGGCGCTGGCTGTGAAGTATTATACGATCCTGCCCTCCGGCGTCACCAACAGCGATGTGATCGGCGGAACCGATGGCCTGGGCCGCAATACCGGCCTGCACGCGGTGATGAACGTGTACCAGGAGACAGGCTTCATCCCCTCTTTCCTGGCCGCGCCGGGATTTTCCAGCGTGCCCGCCATCCACGCGGAGATGTATTCCGTCAGCCAGAAGATCAACGGCCATTGGGACGCCTACATGTTCGCTGATCTGCCGCTGACCAACGGCAGCACCACGCTGACCCTGGACAGCGCCGTGACCTACAAGAACGCCAATGGCTACACCCGGAAGAACGAGACCGTCTACTTCCCGATGGCGAAGGGCACCGATGGACGATACTATCACCTTTCGGTGCTTGCTGCGGCGAACTTCCAGGAGCTGCTGATCGATCAGGAGGGCATTCCCTATCGGACGGCCAGCAACACCGATTGCCAGATCATCGAGAACCTGTACACCGGCGCGAACGACGAGGGCCGCGTGTACGATGACAACGTCATCAACAACAAGCTGAACAAGAACGGCATCGCCAGCGCGGCCTACGTGGGCGGGCGCTGGGCCATCTGGGGCGCTCACAGCGCGGAATACGACCAGAGCAACGGCGATCAGATCAACGTGGCCGAGACCAACATCATGATGCTGTATTACATCAGCAATGATTTCCAGCATCGGCGCACGATTGACGTTGACCAGCCCATGACCACCAACGATCTGCTGACCATCGTCGCCGAGGAACAGTCCAGGATTGACGCGCTGGTGAAAACCGGGGCGCTGATCTTTGGCGAGGTGTATGTGAACGCCGACGCTGACGCCCGCAGCGACATGATGATGGGTGATTACAGCTTCACCTTCAACGTCACGACCACGCCGATTGCCAAGAGCCTGACGGCCATCGTCAACTGGACGGACGCCGGTTTCGTGACCTACTTCGAGAATCTGGCCGTGTAAAGGAGGGATGAATAATGCCTACGAGAGTATATAACAACGTCGAAGGCCACCGGGTCATCGACAAGGTTGGCGGCAAGTCCTATACCATCGAGGACGTGACGAAGATCGGCCTGCCGACCTTCAAGCACCCGACCACGGAGCTGAAGAACATCAGCGGCATGGCGATGGACGTGAATATGCCGAACACCACCCATCTGGAAGCGGCCGACTTCACGCTGTATCACAACAATGGCCTGAACAGCCAGTATCTCGCGGTGCCCGAAAAGCACCAGTTTGAGGTGAGGACGGTTCGCCAGAAGTTCGTGACCGCCAAGGGCGAAATTCAGCACGAGAGCGTGAAATACCGCGTGACCGGCATCCACTCCGAAACCCAGAAGGGCGACATCGAGACCGGCAGCCCCTACGGGAGCACCGAGAAGTATTCCCTTCTGCGCTATGAGGAGGAGGTCAACGGCAAGGTCATCACCATCTATGACGCCATTGCCGGCATCATCAAGCAGAACGGCAAGGAGTACACGGATGTGATCGAGAGCATGTTGAAGTAACATGCCCAACAACGGCAAATGCGCGAACGTGGTCGGGCTTGCAACAGTGAAATGCGCGAACGCTCGCGCATTTGATCTACCGCAAGCCCG
>Ga0326513_10002402_pt1 | contig 13845 bp, 25 predicted proteins | sample 2_2465_0518_D_FD_203654 | JGI IMG/M metagenome (GOLD analysis project Ga0326513, IMG submission 203654) | Bovine rumen microbial communities from UC Davis, California, United States - 2_2465_0518 | ecosystem: Host-associated > Mammals > Digestive system > Stomach > Rumen | place: USA...
ACATAAACAATGACCCCGCCCCCACATTAAATTCCGCGCTGTTGGGCCGTAGGCCCAATCATCTAACAAGAAATACTTAAAATTGAGGAAATTAAGAAAATTATATACCTAATAATAATAATAATATATTAGGTATAAAAAAATCCATTTTTCCTCAATTTTTATCATGTAGGTATAAAAACCCTTATTTTTCCTCAATTTTATAAAAAGCCTCATTATTCATTTCAGCTTTTAAACCTAAACATTTTTGATACCCCGCATAAGCTTTAGAAGTTTTATAAATATTACTTTGTTTTAATAAACGAGTACATTTAGCTAACATAGCTTTATTAACACCAGTCATATTCATTAAATCAGTTAAAGTATAATGTTCTTTTTGAGATAATAATTCTGTCCCTAACCAAATTTTTAAAATAGGTATCCAATCATGCATATGAGCTTGCTCAGCTAATTGTTTACAAATATTAATCATACTAATACTAATTTTCATATCCACTTCAGCTTTTCTTACTAAAGATAAAGTTAAAACTTCTTCTTCAGTGGTAGTATCTTGTATCTCATGAATAATCATTTCATTAACTAATTGATCAATAGCTTTATCTAATAATTCTAAATGTTTATCATCATTAGTTGCTCCAATATAATTTAAAAAATCTGCTCTTGTTCCTCTAAAAACTAACATAGGAGTAGTAATAATACCTAAAAAAGTAGTAAAAGTAAAATTTTCCATACTTAAATCATCTTTAATTAGCCCCGTTTTTTGAGTAGGTTCTAAAGCTTTAAAAATAGTCTCCTGTCTATTATCAGACAAAATTTGTTCTCTATAAGTAGCTTTTTCTCCTCTTCCTTCTTTAATAATTCTTACATTATATTCTTTTAAAATTGCAGCTTGACATCTTTTAAAATTTTTTTGAAAAGTAGCTTCAGTATATTTATACTTTTCACATATTTCATGTAAAGTCATTGTTCTTATGGACTCCTTTCATTTTCTATAATTATTTTATTTTTTCCACAAGAACTTTGTTGATTTTTGTCCTAATTTTTTAATAATTTTATCTCATTTTTTCATGTAGGTAATAAAAAATCCATTTTTCCTCAATTTGTGAGATTTTGTCTTACTAATCTGCGGGAACCCCGGTCCTCGGATCCATTAGACTGGCTTTCCGCAATCTATATAATAAAATGGTAAAACCATATTGTTTTCAACAGTTTATCAAAGGTAAACCGCCTGTTTTCTATACTAATATTATATCATATTTTTTAAAATCATTCAACTTTGTGACGTCTTAAAAACCGGTTTTGTCCTCTTAAAGCCGTCTTTATGTTAAAAAGTCGGTAGATGGGAAAAGCCTCATATTTTGCTTTTCTCCTTATCTTTTCTCTTGTTGAAAAATTTTAAAAAATATGATATAATAAATTATAAAATAAAAAAGGGGTGATAATATATGGATATTAATGAAGCAGAGGTACGAGATTTTCAAATCTATCAGGCAGTACAAGAGATTAGAAAATATATCGAAATATTAATAACAGTAAAGGAACAGCAGAGTAATATAGCAGATAAACTTTCATGTGAAAGAATGATAGAAGATTTATCAATGGCTATCTTTAATTTAGAGTCACGATATAATAAAACTCAAATAAATTATTAAAAGGCGGAAACCACCTTACATCAATTCAGAATTTTTAAAAATTTGATATTTTATAAAAAATATATTATAATAATATAAAAATAAAAGGAGATGATTTATATGATAGATATAATATCAGCAGAGCAAGCTTTTAACGAAAGCAAATATAGAAAAGATGCAGATAGAATTTTAAAAGAAGCTGCTAATGGAATAAAAATGGCTTATGAACAAGGATCTTTTGCAGTAACTATTAGTATAAACTCTACAATAGAAAAAGGAGCCATTAATTTAGCTATAAATAACTTAAAAGAGAAAGGTTATAGAGTATCCTTTGAGAAAAAATTATTAGGAATCTATCTAAATATAGATTGGAGTTTACAAGTAAAAGGAGATGATAATAGATGAAATTTAAGAAATGGCTTAATCAGATGGATACAAGCGGGCTTGCTTGTAATATTTATTTTGCTGACGATACAGAGCCAATTTATTGCGGTTCTATGTGGGATATCCCTTATTGGCTTACTGACTTTCAGATAGCAAAATACAATAGTGAAGAAAATAAGGGTAGACCTATTTGGTTTGCGCATAATATTAGAAAAAATGCAAATGATGAACGTGGAACTGAAGGTTATAATGGTTTTATTATAACCTTAACAGAACAAAAGGAGAATTAAGATGAAGAATTTTTGGAAAAAATTTAAGAAAATTATAAGAAGAATTATGAATAGTCCTTTTTATTGGTATATTGGGGCGGCTACACTCAATGTTATTTGTGCTGGACTCTGGTTCTATCAGAAAAAGATCCTATTGGCTGTTCTCTGGTCAATAAGTACAATTGGTCAAGCAAGAAATGCTTGGTTATATAGGGAATTTCGATAAATGGGATATTGGGATAATAAACAGAGTATGGCAGCACAGGCGGCTGCCCATACTCATCAAATGATGCTTAATTATGAAAAAGAAACAACAGAGTCAGTTAAAAATTCAAAAATATACTATTCTAAAGATGGAATAAATAATGTGCGGGAGCCCGCTCCTACGACCTGCCATTCCGCAGTTGAACTCTGGGATAAAGATTCAGTAACCGCCGCCCGCATAGCTTGTACAGAACATCCAGACAGTAAAATATGCATTCTTAATTTTGCATCTTATAAAGAGCCTGGTGGAAAATTTATTCAGGGTAGTTCTGCACAAGAAGAGTCATTATGTCATGCATCTAATCTATATAATATTTTACTTAGATTTGATAAAGTATATTATGCCTCTCATAGAGAAAAAGGAGCTACAAACCGCTCTTTATATTATAATGAAGCAATATATACCCCTAATGTAATATTTTCAAATAATAAATTTGATGTATTAACTTGCGCGGCGCCTAATTGGAGTGCGGCGTCCCGGTTCGGAGTTTCTTTAGACGAGAATAATAAAGCACTTAAATCAAGAATAGAGTTTATTAAATCTATATTAGAAGAAAATAAAGTAGATATAGCAATATTGGGAGCTTGGGGTGCAGGAGTCTTTGGACAGAATCCCGCTACAGTAGCTACTTATTTTAGTGAAGAATTTTATTATTCTTCTATTTCTACTATTGTTTATTCTATTCCAGATAAAAATAGTATAAATTATAGAGCTTTTAAAGAAATTATAGGCGGCAACTGCTTGTAGTCATAAAAAATTAATATACAATATCTTGTATCCGTAGGGTAGGCGGTTCCCGCCCCCTACTTTCTGTTATTGTTCTATCTTAAATAAAGACAATATGATTTAAATAAAAATAATTAATAAGAAAGTGAGAAAAATAAATGAAAAAGACAATTTTAGGAATATTATTAACATTAGCCGTAACATTTAGCTTTAGTCCAATATCATATGCAATGAGTGATGATGATGTTGAATGGTCATCCGAGGATGAAGAAGAAGAAGATGATGAAGATTGGGACGAAGAAGATGAAGATCTAGATGACGATGATGATGAAGATTGGGACGAAGAAGATGAGGAATGGGATGACGACGAAGAAGAAGATGATGATATTGAAGAAGGTGAAGAGGATGGTGAAGAAGATGACGAGTATTCTGATGATGATGACGAAGATTTTGATGAAGAAGATGAAGATATTGAAGATGAACTCCCAGCAGCTGAATTAATTAATGAACCGCTCCCAGGTTATATTGGCGAAATTGTAGAAGAATATACTGAAAATGATGAAACTGTAACTGAAGATGAAACAGAAAATACCCCTACAAGCACCCCACCCGCAGTAAATGAAACAGAGCCAGAACCAGAAACACTCCCACAGAATGTTGCAAATGACGTTCCCGCAAAAGATAGTCCCCTAAATGTAACAGTTTACACAGATACAACAGGAGTAGAATACCTAGTATTTGAATATAATGGAGCAATAGCTGTCGTAAGAAGAGAGACAAATACTCTACCATCTGAGTTAAGAGAATACTTTGCCAAGAACGCTAAAGAAATATAATAGCTGCATGCAAGCCCGCATAAATTAATAAAATGTGGGCTTCTTTCTCTTGTTTTTATTTATTCTAGTAAACCTCTAGCAAGCTGTAGTACAATAAAAAGTAATTATCTAATAAAGAGATCATTTTTTGATTTTTTATTAAAAAAATGATATAATATTTATATAAGAGATAAGGAAAGGTTGTGATAATTTATGACAAGAGAAGAACGAGAAAAAGCAATAGATTTATTAGACAATCTAATAGGAATGATGGAAGATAATCAAGGTAATGATTACGATTTTGCATTAAAAAAGGGCATTGAAGCACTAAAGCAAGAGAATGTTATAGATAAGATAAGAGCCGAGATAGAGCATATGACCATTACCGAAGGTGGTGATGATTATGTTAGAAAAATGGCTGAATTATTCTCTTTTAAAATGAAAGTATTGCAAATTATCGACAAATGCAAGGGAGAAAGTGAGGAAGAATGACAAGAGAAGAAGCAATCGAAATTCTTGAAAAAGAAAAAGCTTATATGTTAGGACATGGTGGTGATAGACAAGCAGTCGCACTTGATATGGCAATCAAAGCACTAAAGCAAGAGCCAACTACTAAGGATGGATCAAATAGGTCTATTATCTATAAAGCTAAGAAATCAAAAGAAATACAAGAAGATTTAGACAAACTTAGGGAACTAAATGAGCCAACTACCAAGAATGATTTAGGAGTTAAGAAAATAGAAGTGCGCAAACCATGTATCAATTATGAAGATGGATGTGAAGAATGGGCTGGATGTCCTTGTGTGCATTTCAAATGCAGAAAGTGAGGAATGAGTAAGTTATGCTAATAAAATTTACTAAAGATTTTGCTAATAATTGGAAAGTTGGAGACATTGTAAAAGCTAAATATCTTGAAAGAGGGGAAGTGCTTGTTGATGATGTAGCCAAGATTGATATCAATTTGCTATTAAAAAATTGCAAAATCATTTCAGAAAGTGAGGAATAAGAATGACTTGGGTAATATCAATTATAATAGCATTGATAATTTTGATGGTTGTTGTATTGGCTATGGTTATTGATGATTTTGCATATTTTTTGTACATTGTTTTGCTCTTTGGGACTGCAATAACACTCTTAACATTACTCGTACATTGTGTTATTTTCGATTAGAAAGAGAGGGATAACTATGTTAACTTTATTTTTAATGGCATTATTAAATACATGGTTTTTTAATATAGGTAATTTATCGACTGATACTCAGGCTATTATACTTGTTATATGTATTGCAAGTGATTTAAATTTATTAAGTAAATCATTTTTATCTTAAGAAAGGTGAAGAAGAATGATAGAAGAACTAAAAGCAATAATAGGATTGTGGCTAACGACACAGATTTTTATAGTACCACTTATTTTTATCAGTGAAGATGGGAAATGTGGATTAATTGTAGATATAGCAGTACTGGCATTGTTGATAATCGTGTATTTTGGATTAAAGCTAATGGGGGTGGTGTAAAAGATGGAAATGACGATTGATGATAACGTGGATTTTCTGAATGAAGCAAAGAAACTTTTTGAGGACATAGCGAACAATCCAAGCATAAATGAAACAGTAAAGACTTATTTAATTATTGAGTCATTGGAAAGTGCAATAGATACCATGCGCAAGTATCAGAAAATAGAACGGATACTCAAAGAGCCTTGCATTATTCCAGAGGGATGTTATCCAATTCTTAATAAAATTAGAGAGGTGATAAAAGATGAGAATAATTAAAAAGTTGATAGCTTACCTAAAACGCCCAAAATGCCCTAACTACTATTACTGTCCCGATTGTATACATTCTGATATGCATTGGGAAGGTATTCATTTTAGAGGGTTCAGTTGCAGAATAAAAGCGAGGTAGAAAAATGGAAATGATGATTAATGAAAAACCAACAAGAAAACAGATAAGTTACGCTAAAGATATTGCAAATAGATTAAAGATCCGATTGCCAAGAGAATATACAAAGCAAGCTTATTCACAGTTTATTAATGATAATGTGAATGCTTTTAAAAAAACAAAAGCAGAACAAAGACATTACCTTGGCATTGATGAAGATACGGGATGGACATTTGGAAGCTGCTTAGAGGATATTATGTAAATAGGGGAACTAATTTTTAGTTCCCTTTATTTTTATTTGATTTTTTATAAAAAATATATTATAATATATATATAATAAATAAGAAAGAGGTGTTGCTTAATGGAAAAAACTATTATATTTTATTATTGGTTAGAAAATGTAATAACAAAAGAAAAGAAACAGGTGACAACTTTTGACTATCTTGGAGATGTAAATGAGATAAGTGCGGACGGGTGGAAGATCGTAGACTGGACTTATGAAATGGAGGTACTTGGCTAATGGCAGAGTTAATGACAGCTAAATCATATACTGGGTCTAAAATACTTAATCAATTTGAAAAAGGCGGGAAACCTTATGCAACGATTCAGATTAAGTGCGATCGTTGCACTAAAGGTATCTATGCTATTGGAGTAGAAAATGGACGAATCAAACCTCACCCTGCATATAATGGAGTTTGTCTCAAATGCGGAGGAACTGGATACCTCACTAAAGACGTTCGTCTTTATACAGAAAAAGAGCTAGAATCTATGGAGCGTGCAAACGAGCGAGCCCGCCAGAAAAAAGCTGAGGAACAAGAGAAGAAGATGAAGGCGGAATTTGCTCAGCGTAGAGCAGATTGGCTTGAAAAGAATAACTTTAATGCTGATGGTTATACATATATTTATGCTGGAGCAGATTCTTATTCTATTAAAGATGAACTTAAGGCGGGCGGTTGGCGCTTTGATCCAGTTATAAAATGGCATAAAGCAGATCCCACAGGTTATGAAGATAGAGTTATCAAAATTAATGTAGAAGATTGCTTCGAAGGCTCAGCTTGGGGGGATTATCATTACAAGACTGGAAGCAAAGAATATGTTGATAATCTTCTGGCGGCGGTCCAGCCTCAGGTAGATTCTGACTGGATTGGAGAAGTTGGTGACAAGATAACTAACATTAAAGTTCAGCTCATTAGAAAATATACTATGGACGGGAAGTATGGTGTAACGACTTTGTATGGATTCCAGGACGAGTCTGGAAATATTATTAACTGGTGGTCGAGCACCTTTCAAGAAGTAGAACTTAATGACTGGGTTGTTATTACTCGCGCTACAATTAAAAAACTTGAAGTATATAAGGATGTTAAACAGACAATACTAACAAGATGTAAATTAAAATTAGTGGAGTAATATTTTACTCCACTAAAAATTTACTAGTCTCCGGTATTAAATCTTCTAAGCATAAGTTATCATAATGTATATATGGAATACGAATAATTGGAATATTATTCTCAAAGCAATATTGATTTTTAATTTTATCATGTTCTTGTGTTTTAATTAAATTTTCTTTTGTATTCCATCCACCTATAGCTTCAAAATGTTGATTCCCATCATATTCAATGATATATTTATTATCTACATAAAAATCAAATCTTGCTAAAGCCATTGTGTCTTCAAATCTACAATTATCAAAACTCTTTTCTTTTTCAAAAGTAATATTATTTTCAATTAATAATTGAGCAATTTTAAATTCTCCTTTTGAACGTAAACATCCACAAGATTGAGTCATTCTATTGCGTAGATAGACTCCGCTCACATCTACTTCATTTCCACAATCACATTTACACTTCCACATAGATCGTCCTTGATTATTATTTGTACTTCTTTCAATTACTGTTAATCTTCCAAAACGAGTTCCTTTTGGTATAATTTTAAGATTAGAACTTGATTGATTTTTTACTATTTCTTTATGTAAACAACCACACGATTTTGATTGACCAGATCTTAATAAATATCCATTCACATCACATTCATTTCCACATTCACATTTACAATGCCAAATAATTGCTCTATTAGAAGTTCTTTCTGGTAATTCATATAATACAGTCCACCGACTTTCAGGTACCCCATGTTCTTTCATAATCCATCCAGTCATGTCAATTTTTCCCCCGTAACATCCGCAGGATTTAGTTGTCCCACTTCTAAGATACACTCCTTCAACATTACATTCATTCCCGCATTCGCATTTACAATGCCATATGATATTATTATGGCGTCTTTCTGGTGTTTCATATAAAACAGTTAATTTACTATTAGGTACTCCATGCTCTTTCATTACCCATCCAGTCATATCAATTTTACCCATTATTTTTATTCTCCTTATATTCAATATAATATTGCGCATTCCTTCCAATACCTTCTTTAATAAGTATAATACCTTTCTTTTCTAAATTTGCTTTTGTTCGATTAAAACTAGCAATGAGTGTAGTTTCACTTTTACCTAATACTTTACATACTTCATGTAATGTCATAATATTTCCTCCTTTATTTGATATTATATATTATTTTTTGCTTAAATATATTGCTTAAACTTGTCCAAAAATTTTATTTTGATTTTTATAAAAATATATATTATAATATATATATAAAGAAAAAGAAATAAGAAAGAGGTGTTGGTTATGACCTATCAAGAATTTGAAAAGATGTTCCCAGGATTTAAGGGAGAATTAACTTTATATATAAGCGGGAGCCAGGGTGTTTCACCTGGAACTATGACAGTTGAATATGGAAAGAATTTCACAGACCTTGATTCATTATCTACCATATTTGCTGAATTTGTTGATGAACATTGTCAAGATTACTATGAAGATTATCTTGAAGATTGTGGCTATGATGAAGATGATGCTTTCATGGAATGTATTGCAGATAGCGGGAGTCACTTGCTTGGTATTGATGAAGAACATCTCGACTATGAGTGGGATGGAGTTCATTTTGACAAGATTGGAAATTTTTAATATGAGATAAAAAAGAGAAGGGAGTGATGACTTATCGGTATAGATTGCCATATGTTTATCTGTAAAAATAAAGAGTATATAGCAAAAGATATTTTTGATGGAAGAAATACAGAGTGGTTTCATAATATGATGGGAGGCGGAAATGATGAAGTCTATAATTTCCTTCCTATTAAATGGGGCATCTCAGACGAAGCTCCAGATGCTTTTTCTGAAGAGTTTAGTGATGATTGGTGTTTTGGTCATCGTTTTCTCAATGTAAAAGATTTTAAGGATTGGTTTATAGAAAAAAGACCAGATATAGATGCGGGTTGGGTGACTCGATATGAGGAATGGCTTTACGAAGTTAAGGGAATTGAGCCAGAGTATCTTAAAAAGCATCTTGATAAGGATGATGTTATTGAGGATGTTCGTTTTATAGAAGTCACCAATAATTATGATTGCTCTAAATGGTTATTTGATTATCTTGTAGATAATAAGATTCCAGATGACGCAACTCTCCAGTATGCATTTGACCATTAATAATCTAAAGAGATGGCTTACACCATCTCTTTTTGATTTTTATAAAAAAATATGATATAATATTTATATAATAAATAAGAAAGGTTGTGATAATTGATGATAAATATGTTTGATATGACAGATAACATAATGACTCCATTAGAAATTACTATCTTACAAAGTGAAGAGTATGCAGATCAAATTATCAAAACATTTAGAGAAAGATGGATAGGATGCGGAGATCCTTCACAATTCCTATCTGATATAGCAGATGAGATACTTCCAGATGCAGAATCCCTGCTTCCCGCCAGTAAAAAAAGAATTGAAAATGAAATAAATAATTATTTGGAGGTTTTCCGTGTCTAAATATATTAATCTCATAGATAAGTTATCTGATAAAGATAAAAAAACTATAAATTTATATCTTGATAAGTATGGCTGTAATAAAGAAGATAGAATACCTTTAGAAACTTGGCTTGAAGATTGGTCTCATGCAAATCAGAAACTTTATAAATTATTAGGAAATAATCTCATTTTATCTTTTCCTCTTGTTTATGAAAAAAGAGAAGCAGAACTTAGAAGAGAAATAACTGATATTTTTTATGATGAAATGATTAAAGGGGAATTTAGTCTAAATACAAATTATCATAATTTTTATTGGGATTATATTAGAGAGCAGAATTATATAACAGAAGAAGGTAAAATGTTTTTTGAACATCTTTCTTTTGTTGATAATTTCATTTCAGGAAAAACTGAATTAGGTATTAAAATTAAAAAGCCTAATGCTAAAAAGATGCTCCAGATTCAACCAGGAACTAAAATTCTCAAAGCCTGGGGCAGAGTAATAAATTATTTTAAAGAAGATTATCCTTTTAATGTAAAAGTTTTTGAAGAATTTAAAAAGAAATATTCTATTATAATGACCGAAAAGAAAATTACAACTACATTTTGTATTTCTATTCATCCAATGGATTATATTACTATGAGTGATAATAATTCAAATTGGCAGTCTTGTATGAACTGGATGCATGAAGGTTGTTATCATACTGGAACAATAGAGATGATGAATTCAAATAACGTTCTCTGTTGTTATTTTCTTAATCCTAATGAAGATAGTGTTTTTGTCTTTGATAAAAAAGAAATGGATAAAGAAACAGGAGAATTAATCGGAGTATGGAATAATAAGGCTTGGAGACAATTATTTTATATAACTAAAGATATCATTATGGGCGGGAAGGCATACCCCTATGCATCTAAAGATATAACTCTTATAATACTAGATCAGATAAAGGCGCTTGCTGCAAAAAATCTGAGTTGGAATTATACTTTCGGACCTGAGTTATATCAGGATATGATTCATGTTGGTTCTCAAAGAGCCATGAATAATCAAAGAAATTGGATGCGTATAGAGAAGACGATTCCATTTAAAAGAAATATTATTTGGGACACTAAAGCTATGTATAATGATATGCTTAATGATCCTACTACTAAATATTGGTGTTATAGAAATAAAGTGGAGCATACTAAAATTATATCTATTAGCGGAAAGGCTAAATGCTTATGTTGTAACAATGATATATCTCCCTATAATATAGATAATGATGAATATGATGAAGATTATAATAATAGATATGAAAATACTGATAGTGCAGTTTGTAAAGATTGCTTAGATACAAAATTTTACTGTAAATATTGTTATTCAAAAAATCCAATTCGTAATTATATTAAAATTACAAATAGTAAATTTATTTGTGAAGATTGTGTTAAACGATATATTAGAAAATGCCCTTGTTGTGGAGAAGCTTTTTATGTAAATTATAATGATAATCTAAATGATTATGGTATTTTTTATAATAAAATATTCTTTGAACAATGCTATGATCATAAAGAGTGGATGTTTAATAATAATTTACTAACTCGAGAAAGTATTATAACAGCTTACGGAGATATTTCTCTTAGAGAGGAAAAGGAATTTAAACCTTGGGCTCCAGCTCAAGATGTTAGATATAGTCTTCCAATAGAATCTTTATATCTTTGTCCAAGATGTATGGGAGATAGAAAATTAGTAAATCATTTACGAAACTATAGTATAAAGGTTTCTTTAACAAAAGATAGAATGTGGAGTTATGACAGACCAATTAAAACTAGGTATATTATTAATCCAGAAATAGGGAAAAAATTTAGATTTCCTAATTTGAAGAAGGGAACTGTCGAGGAGCTAAGAGAAGCGGAACTGCGTAAGAAATCTAAGACTCCTCTCCAGAGTGCGGAACTTGAAATCTTTTAAAATTTTTGGTATAATATATACATAAGATATAGAAAAAGAAAAAATATAAATAGTTTAAGAAAAGGAGAAAAAAGAATTATGGCATCAAAACGTGATGTGCTTAATGCACTTAAGACAATGACTTTTGGCGAGGTTACAGTAGGAGAAGTTGTAGTAACTCCAGAAGATTTTGAAGAGTTTATTGATAGTTCAATCGAAACTCTTGATAAGAGAGCTGCTGCTACTCGTAAGAGACAGGAAGCTAAGAAACAGGCGGGAGATGAACTTCGTGCTCAGATTAAGGCTGTTCTTGATGAAACACCTAAGACAATTGCAGAAATTGTATCCGCGCTTGACAACCCTGAAGTTACTAATGCTATGGTAGTTAGTCGTCTTGGACAGCTTTGCAGAATCCAGGAAGTATTTAAGTCAGACGTCAAGGTTGACGGACGTACTATTAAGGCATACTCAACAGTAGAAGTAGTAGAAGCTGAGTAATCTTTATATATAATGGAGATAAAAGGAGAGATAGGCGGGATGCGATCCCGCCTATTTGATTTTTATAAAAAAATATATTATAATATAATTAGAAATAATAAGGAGATGATGGCAGATGCATTTTTGTGTGAATTTTGCTCGAAATTTTAGACATTTTGATGATATTGATGAAGTTATACTTAATGATATAACTAATTTGGATAAAGTTCAGACTTTTCTTAATGAAGGAATTATTAACAAGAGAAGTAAAGTAATTTTGAACATTGCGGGGAGTGCCCTATCCAGTCAGGAGTTACAAGGAGCGCCCGCAATTATAAATATGTTAAAATCACAAGGCTGGAATATAGTTGTTAAAATAAATAGAGAAGATAAAGATTTATTTAAATCAAATAATATTCCATTTTTTTATTATATGTTTGCAAAAAATCTTGAACAAGTTTATAGTCAAGCTTTCGATGGAGTAAGCGAGATTTATGTTACAGAGGAACTAGGTTTCCGCCTAAAAGATCTTCAAAATATAAAAGAATTATTTGATATTAAATATAGAGTTATTCCAAATATAGCGCAATCCGCAGATAATAGTGTATTTAAACCAATGGTTCGTTTTTGGATTAGACCAGAGGATACTTCTTTTTATGAACCTCTTGTTGATACATTTGAATTGCTTGGTGGGAAAAATGAATCTCGTATTTCTGTTATTTATGAGATATATAAACAGCAGCAGTGGCTTGGAAATCTAGATGATATAATTCTTGACTTTAGTTCTGATTCAGATGTAAAAATACCCAATACAGGCATAAATCCACATTTTGCGGAGATGCGTCTTAATTGCGGAAGGCGTTGCTTAACTGGAGCTCCTTGTAATATATGTTATCAGATGGCGGATCTTGCTGTAACTTTTAATGAAGTAGGATTAAAAGTAGTTCAAAAACGTGTAAGACCAGAAAGAACAAAAGAAGAAGTAGATATAGCATTAGAAAAGTTAAAGGAGAGAGCTGATGAACTTAGAACTAATGAAGACACTAACAACTCTTAATGTATCTTCATTATATAAGATATTATTAAAATTTTTAAGAAGTAAGGGTTATACTAACATTAAAAAAGGGCAGACTTTTATAATGGCGGAAGGCGAGATACCTGTCTGTCTTATAGCTCATATGGATACCGTCTTTAATCACGTTCAAAGTAAAGAAAACTTTATTTATGATAAAGAGAAACATATTTTGTGGGGAATAAGCGGAAGTGGGTTTGATGATAGAGCTGGCATAGCAGGTATTATTGAACTCCTTGAGAGAGGCCACCGCCCGCATATTATCTTTACTGATAAAGAAGAAGTAGGCGGGATAGGAGCTAATGATTTAGTAGAACGATATACAAAATGTCCTTTTAAAAATTGTAAGATGCTTATTGAATTAGATAGAGCAAATGAAAAAGATGCAGTTTTTTATAATTGTGATAATAAAGAATTTGAAAACTATATAGAGAGCTTTGGGTTTGTCACAGACCGGGGGACGTTTAGTGATATATCTGTTATTGCCCCTACTTGGAAGATAGCCGCCGTTAATTTATCTATTGGCTATTGTTGGGAGCATACTCCAAATGAAT
>Ga0326513_10002403_pt1 | contig 13839 bp, 21 predicted proteins | sample 2_2465_0518_D_FD_203654 | JGI IMG/M metagenome (GOLD analysis project Ga0326513, IMG submission 203654) | Bovine rumen microbial communities from UC Davis, California, United States - 2_2465_0518 | ecosystem: Host-associated > Mammals > Digestive system > Stomach > Rumen | place: USA...
CCTAGGTTAACAAAAAAGATCGGGCCGCCGGCTCCGATTTCCCCAGGCCCGGGGACCGTTTGCTAGCGGCCGCGTGTGATGTTTCATTCTCCTAAAGAGAAAAAGAAAAGTATTATGCCGGTGATAGCGATAAGATAGAGTAGAATAATATTAGTCGTCGAAAGCATTGTAAAACGCTTCTTTTGCTGTGTCCGATAACCACCCGTATTTCTGGGTATCCTCGATTAAAATGCAAGCATAGTCGAGTGAAAATTCTCCGTTATTAACGCAATTTATAAAAGCGTTTATAACTCGCTGCTCTCTTTTTGTCATGTCTTTATATCTCCTTTGTTTAGTTTGATAACGCCAGGGCTGTTGCGAGATCGTGTGGGATTGGCATAATATCAACGGTAATTTTAACTGTTTCCGCTTGTGCTACTCTTTTTCTGCTTTGGAAATAAAGTCCGAATTTTTTATAATCGCGAATATACGACGTAATGTTTTTATACGTGGTATTTCTAATAACGGCTGTAGTATCGATATGCTTGTCGCTGTTTTCGTCCGCGGTTCCTAGAAGCATATTGAAAACATCTTGGCCAATGTTTTCTACGTGCATGAGCATTATATAATCGATATTTGGATTTTCAAAGCAAGGGATTTTTGAAACATCGATCAAATCGTCGTCGATTATGTCCGCCGAGCCGAACGATCCGTTTTTCGATCGGGGGACGTTGGTTAACGCGAATGTGTTATATGTCGTCGATGTAGGTTTTGAAAAATTTATTTCGAAATAGTTTCCCGAAAAATTATGACTATAACCAGTCTCGGAATACGTAAAATCGTTTTTAAATAAAACGCCTAAAATGAGATCATGCAGCGATTTGTTTTTTACTGAGGCAGCCGCGCTTGCTGCTGCGCTTGCGCTTGCTGCGGCCGCTGTCTCGCTCGCTGCTGCGGCTGTCTCGCTCGCTGCTGCGGCTGTTGCGCTTCCGGCCGCCGCTGTTGCGCTATTTCCGGCTGACGTGGCGCTATTCCCGGCCGCCGTGGCGCTGTTGCTGGCCTGGGTTGCAGAGTTGCCGGCGTTGGACGCGGATAGGGCCGCCTGGCTTGCGCTCTGGGTCGCGTTTGCTTCGCTTACTCCGGCCGCCGTCGCTTTATTGTTTGCCAGCGTGGCGCTGGATGCCGCCGCTGTCGCGCTATTTTGGGCCGCTGTTGCGCTTGTGCCAGCTTGGGCCGCACTACCGGCCGCCGCTGTAGCGCTTGCCGCCGCCGCGTCTCTGGCGTCGAATACGTCACTCAGAGCGTCCTCGGCTTTCTGGATTTCAGCGTCCAGGGAGCCCTCGATTCCGGCTTCAGCGGTTGCCCAATCTTCCCGGAGCTTTTTAAACTGATTGACAAACCATGTCAGATTAAGCCCCTGGAGATTTCCCCACGGATATTGAAACGCCATCTATACCACCTCTCAATTGCTTATTAATTCGTAGATGCTGGTTTTTTCCCAATGATCAGCATCGAAGTCTTCCGGCACGTTAATAGCGGCCGGGTTGGTGTAAAGCGTGTGATCATACCATACAAGCGAATCGGCCGCGTATGTTAGGCTATCGCTATACTGTGGGGCGATCGCGTCCTCGATCTGGCCCTGGTACTGTCTCCAGGCGTTTAATAGCCACGTGAGATTGAGCTCCTGGCTCTGTCCGTATGGATAGTTAAACATTTACATCACCTCAATATACAAGCAAGCAGAAGCGCATTTTGAACGATTCCACGATATAATTGATCAGGTTGATTTTCGGATATACGTCGAGCTCCTGGGTCATCATCTCGGCTACTGTTGTAACGCCAATATTCCCGTGGGCCCGGAGCTGGCGAACGTTTGTCTCTGCTTCGCTCGTCTGGCTCTGGCTTTCATTGGTCCCCTGGGACGCGCTGGCGTTGACGTCCGTCTGTTTGCCGGCGGTGCTCAGCGTGTCGGAGTTATAGCCGGCCACCTGGTCGAGTGTATTCCCGGAGCCGGTGCTGTTTGCTACGGCCTTTTGTGTGCCGCTTCCCTGGGCCTGGCGGGAGCCCGTATCCACCGCGTACTCTTTCCGATCGTAGTTTTCGATCGGATTATACTCGGCCAGCGTTAACGCTTCTACGCGCGTCCAGGTGGGCATTTCGACGGCGCTCCAATGTTCTATGGCGCTCTTCATAAAATCCCAATCAGGATAGAGAAGCTCCAGCTCCGCGCATGTCTCCAGGATTTCGTGCACTACGTCGGCCTTGGTGATCGACGACGGGACGCTCATTGTGTCGAATAGTGTATCATCGAAATTATAAAGCCCGATGATATCAAGCGTCGCGCGATTCGGGCCTATTACTATCGGGATTGGGTTGTACATTTGGTTTATATCTCCAATCTACCATGATTTCGGCGCCGTACATCTCCCGGACCATATCCGCGCCGCGTTTGATATGATCAAGCCAGCCGGCGGCCAGGATTGACGTTTCGACGTTGTTTGCATTTACCTCGTCGGTGATCAGGCGCTCGCGTTTGTCGGTGTTGGCGTTTGGTATCCCGATACGCGTGTTAAATTCTTCCTCGATTTTGTGGAGATCGTTCATCAGATCGCCGGCGATGTATTCTTGCTTGATATTCTGCACGAACGGCTTCCAGGAGACTTCCCCGTCTTCGTTGAAAAGTGTTTTATCAACCACGACGGCCGGCTTCCCGGTCGCGATGCCGTCGAACATCTTTTTAAAGCTCTGGGCCTGTTGCCGGTCCTTGGCCGCGAATACAAACGCCACTTTACTATTAATAAGGTTGACGTCTACGGCCTGGCTGGCGAGCGCCATCTTCTGGGCGTAGTATGAGACGATATCCGTCACTCCGCGCCAATGATCATTGATTCGAAGCACCGCGCAATCGGTCCCGATTTCAAGCTGGCGCCCGGATATTTCGGGGAGCTTCGGATTTGTAACCAGGACGTAGCGAGGGTCATAATTGACGGTATAACCGCCGGGCATCCCCCATTGTGCCGTCAGGCCAAATTCGTCGGTATAGAAAACCGCCACGCACCCGTTAGCGAACAGGGCCGCTTTGAAGATCGAAAGCCCGAACGTCTCGGGTATTTTATACGTAAAGTTTTCAAGTATCTTATCCCATAGATACCGGCAAAAGAACCTATAACTCGCGTTGTTTCGGAGCTGGACGTCGCCAGGCGAGAAACAGGACGCGATCAGGTTTTCCATCTCGTAGGGGATAGGCATTTGCATAACTACCACCTCTTTTTATTTCGGGCATAATAGCACGATTTCCGCTTTTGTATAGCGTGGAACACTCCAAACCAGGCGCTATTACCGCTTGGCGTGGGCGGGACGTAGCCGCCGAAATAATTCCACCAATACTCGGCCGCGCCTATCCTGGTGCCGCTTGTGCTGGACCATCGGGCCGAACGCTCGTAACCATCATGGAAAATTTTCGTCAATTGTGCGATGCTGTAGGCCGTCGGCTCGGCCTGGCTTTTAAACGTTGCAAACGGTATCGCGTCAAGATAGGATTGATCCCAGCCGCCGCAAGAGCCGTCGCTGTATTGGGTACATACCCAATTGAGATAGTGCATTTGTGCGGTCCCGTCGTTCTGGCTTCCGGCCTGGTTTGAGTAATTCGGCCCATAGCCGGGGAAACTCTGGGCTTCCGTACGGTAGATGTAATTCGCGGCCGGGTCCGATTGGAAAATACCGTAAGCGTGTCCGGTATTATCCCCGCACACAATCCCGATACGGCTATCGTTTACGGGAAGCACCGTCTCCGATTGCCATCTCCAGGGGTTGTAGTTGGATTCGGCTTCGAAGTTGCCCAGGGCCGCGCATACGGCCGCTTTTCCCCAGCCCAGCGAGGACAGGATATCCAAAACCATTGTGGCGTTGTCCTGGGCTTCGGTGCTTTCTTTCAGATATCCGTACGTGTTTTTATTGTGCCAGGCCATCGCTATTCGATAAAGATTCCCGTTGCCAGGAGATTCTCCAGCGTAGCCACTTCCGTCTGGAGTGCGTTGGAGATCGCCAGCTTCGGAGAATCGCAAAGCGTGAAGCCCGTCAGGGTATTTAATACTACGGATTGACATAGCGGCCGGCCGAAGAGCTGGCGGTTTTCATCCGTCTGGAGATAGCAAAGGGCCCAAAACGCGAACGGATTCCGGCTATTGAGCGAAATCGTCCCCTGGGAGCCCAACATCTCGAGCGTGCTCTTCATGGAAAGCGCCGCGGTTCCGATCTTCGCCAGGTCCCCCATGAGCGTCGAGCTGCCGCTCTCGACGGTTGTCACCTTGCCGGCGGCCTGGGCGCGTTCGTAGGCTTTGTAAGCGCTGGTCCCTGCCGGCGGTACAGCTCCCCCGGTAATTCCCCGTACGTCGCCCTGGAGATCGCTCGATAGCGTGTTGAGCATCTGGCCGAAGCCGCCATACATCGCGGTACCGGCGATCGTGGCGTTCATTAGGAACTCGCCCAGCGTATTCGGGAGCGCCGTCTGAATCGCGGCGATCGGAATAGGTACGCCGATTTGTGCTTCTATCGATCGGATGATTTGGGACGGCTTCCAATCCGCGTATGAGCTCCCGCTGATATCAGAACATACATTCAATATCCCCTTGCCGGTTCGCAGGTCCACCGTATAACAAAAGTATGTTGTGCCCTTGAGCTTGCTCCCGTCAAGATCGATCAGCCCGCAAAACGGATAGAACGACAAGTAGTACCTGGTGAACGGCTCCCGGTTGAGATAAATCCCGCGCGTTGCCGCCTGGGGATGCTGGGGCGTCGTGACGGTGATCACATTAGTGAACTCTACGTTGAGGATGCTGTTCGAAAGCGGGTAGCACTTAACGGAAAGCGTGATCATGTCGTAGCCAACATAAATGTTATAGCTTCCGGCGCTATCGGCCAGGCCCCGGTTTACAAAATCGTTGACGGAGTACGGAAGCCAGATGCAAGAGACGATATACTGAAACGGGTCCGTAATCGCTTTCTTCAGCCCGTCCGCGATATCCTGGCCGCCGTCTCCCCATTGCGTCGGAAGATAAAAGAGCTTCTGGCAAAATGACATAAAGACGAGGTAGCTCATGGCGTAGTATTCCACGCACCCGGCCACGGACCCGACCTTATTCACCACTCCGACCATATATACACCATACGCGGTAGACGCCGGCTGGAGATCGTTTTCCGCATAGCGGCCCACAACGACATTGGGCTGGGTAGCCCGGAGCGGGTATTTGTTGTCGGTAAGCGCACTATCGCCGGAAGACGCGCTCCGCAAAACATATTGCGTGGTAGCCAGCATCTCCGTTTTCCAGCTCGCCAGATAGTCCTCATTGAGCGTGACTTCAATCAGGCTGTTTTTGAAAGTGAAGTCGTTGATAAAGTAGTACCGGGCCTTGAAGCCCCACTCAATCACCGCGTAGTTGTACGTTATGAGCGATTTCCGGCTGTCGTTGGACAGATTCAGAATAAGGACCGGGTTAAGGATATCACAGCTATCTTTTAGCGTACATTCAAATTTTACGCCATACTGTACATAGTCAATGAGCGCCGTCGAGTTGATTTTCTTGTTGGTTGTGCAGAAATAAACGTCCATGTAATCACCTCTTGAAAAAGGCCCGCCGGTAAAGGACTCGGGTGAGATCAAACCCGATAGGAACCCGGCGGGCGAAAGCAAGGAGGACCCTAATTAATCGAGACAGAGCACCACGGCCTTTTCCGTGTTGTCGCTCAGGGTAGCGAAACGGGCGTGGTAGTCCTCGTTGTAATACTGTCCGGCGCTGTTGAGCGGCGAGACAAGCGTGTGCGGATTAAGCCAGGCGTAGCCCAGGGCGTCGCGGTCGTGAATCAGGCCGATAACGGTGCTGTTTGTGACGGCGGCGCTGGCGATCTTCTGGTTGCCGTTTGTGTCGGTGTAAACCGGCTTAGCGTTGATGCCCTGGGGCGTGTCGATGCTCTGCCAGAAATCGACGGCTTCGTAGGTCGGAAGCGTCATAAGGTCGTTGTGGTACAGCCCGGAGAGGACCATAGAGTTGATCATCTCGAGGAACGGGCGATAGAGAGCGACGCGGACGTTTTCCGGGGACGTATGGCGAAGAATCGCTTTGGACCCGATCACCGTCTGGAACTTCTGGGAAGAGTGGCGCATCAGGCCGACAATAGATTTAATCCGGCTGTACAGCCAGCGGATGAAGCCCTCGAAGTTGCCCGGCTGGAAAACGGTCGTAGCGGTCAGCGAAAGCCCGGTCAGCGTGTTGTACTCGGTCAGAGCATGCACGATGCGGTCCGTGTTGGCTTCGTCCAGGAGCCCGGCGATGAAGTTTACCTGGAGCGCCATGCTCTTTGCTTCCTCGAAGCGCTTGCGGTCGTTGAGACGCTCGGTTACGTTCATCTGGTTGAATCGGACCAGCTCGTCAGCAGAGCTGAAAGCTACGTCGAACTGCTCCAGGAAGATTGTATAGGGCATGTGATAAACGGAGCTTCCGTAAAAATTCGTCTGGAGTACATCGCTCTTGGAGATGCGCCAGGCGTCGATGCTCTGGCCATTACCCAGCGGGGGATTCTGGCCGGCGTCGTAGGTTGCGGGCCATGCCCAGGACGGGTCGTCCTCGGCCATCTTGGCCACCGGGGACAGCTTACGCGTAGCGTTGCCGTAGCGGCTGGCCGTCATACGGAGCGCACTATTCGGGAGATCGTAATCCCGGACGGCAAAAACGGTATCTCTCCAAACCTGGGAAACGGCATTGAGTACCGGGTCCCGGCCCGTCTGGAGCAATACTTCCGCGACGCTTACAACGTCGCTAAAATTGTTGATAGCGGCGAGGCCGCTCTGGTCGGTCATCTGGCTTACGACGGCATTGAGGAACGTCGAAGCCTGCTGGACAATCATGCTATTCATTCTCTATTTCTCCCTCTCTCATGTGTTGCACAGATTGAGCAACATTTCTGTTGCTTTCTGGCGTGTTTCTTCGGCTGGGTCCGTTGCGGCCCCGCCGGCGGGCTGGGCTGATGCGCGGATATTGCTTTTCTGGAGCGTGGTCGTGAGCGCCTTGATCGCGGTCAGGAGCTCCTCGGTATCTACGGCCGGCTGTACGGGCTGGGCCGGTGCCGGTGCCGGGGCGTTTTCGCCGGCCGGCTCTTCCGGCGGTGTAACAAGCTCCTCGCCGGATTCCATAGCGGCGATCTCCGCTTTGGTGTAGCCGGCATTAATCAGAGCCAGGGTTTCCGCTAGTTTCATCTTCGTTTTTCTCCTCTTCGATTTCGGGAAGCTCGGTCCGCTCAAATAATGATTTGAGATGCTGGGCGAGCTCCGGGTTTGTTTTTCCTATGTTTTCAATGATGCTCCCGCACTCCATAACAATAATATAGATTGCGGTCCCCTTGGAGATTACCAGGGGAAGCGTGATTCCGATATACGGAAGCAGAATATCACAAACGACGGCGAAAAAGAAAGCGAATATTTCCGACAGTTTGTGATACAGCCCGGCCCGCATGGTTGACGATGCGTAATCATGCCGGGTAAAGGCTGCGATCAGGCCGCTCACAATATCCAGGACGATAAACGCCAGGAGACAGAGCGCGATCTTGAGTTGCGGCAAAATGGCGTCAAGCGTGATAATTGACAAGGCGATCGTTGTTTCTCCCATAGTGATTTACTCCCATTGTATAACGATCTGGGCCGACGATTTCTTGAGATCGTACGTCGTGCCGCCGGTCGTCGTTACGCGGATTCCGGGCTCGTCGTCGATTGTGTGCTCGGCTACGGTCGTAACATTATCAACGACGGCAACCTGGGGACTTCTTTCGTCGGTGTATATCCATATAATCCGCACTCGATCACCACCTTATACAAATATAGGGCCGGTTTGCGTGGCGCTGTTACCACCTGGCCCGCGCTTCCGGCGCGTCAGCTATGGCCACCGGCCCACTTTCATTTTACTATATTATAATAAAGAAGTCAAATAATATTTGCTGTAATAATCGGAAAACTTGATATTTCCCCGGAGCCAGGCTTCGAAGAATCGTTTTTGCTCACGCTTCAGACGTTTGATGCTCATTTCGTCGGTATTGTATCGGTATTTAGGCGGGCCGCTCTGGTGTCGCGTCACGTAGTACCAGGGCTCCGCTTTGTGCCGGTAAATATACACCTCATCCCCGACGGCCGCCACTATCCGATACTCCGCGAGCGGCGCCTGGTCCACGTATAGCCAGGTCTGGCGGTCGAAATCGTTTTTCAAGCTCATCGTAATAAAATCGTCACTATCCCGGGCCGCGCGGTAGAGGGCCGTTGACGCTTTCCTCTCGCTGATCGGGGACGGCGGGAGCTTGATCACCGCCACTCCTTTTTCCTGGTTGATATATTCGTGCTTTCCCTTGGTGAACGTCCGATCAAGGTCCGATATAATGCCCAGGCTTTGGAAGATCGGACAGGCCAGGCTTTCGGAGTTGCTCAGACAAACGCTCTTGAGCGGGCGCTCGCCCCGGAGCTCGCGGTTCCTGGAGATCGTCTCGACGGAGTTGAGGAAGCTCTCGCCCTCGTTGCGTATCCGCTTGACGTGCTTCTCGGGCTGGAACTCGTCATATAATAGCGTCTTTACATCTTCCATATAAAAACCGCGGATTTTGTATATACGGACCAGCGCGGAGATATACCCGATCGGCTCCCCGGCCGGTGCCAGCTCGCCCTTGTCGTTCTTCTCGCCCCGCCATACTCCGGCCAGGGCTTTGACGTGGGGAAGCGGCCCGCACACGATAGGCGGGTATCGGTCCGGCGCGTCGTTGATCACCGGCATAAACGGGGATAGGTCCGTGTAGCTGATCGCGTCGGCTTCCTCGCCGGTCCGGCGCATGAGAAGAAACTTCTCGCCGGCGGGCATGTCCAGGAGCCGGCTCATCGCGCCATAGCTCTTCCCGGTGCCCCGGCCGCCGATCACGAAGATAAACGGATAAGGGAGCCCCATGATCGCCGCCATATCCGCGTAGCCGTTATCTAAAAACAGATTCATGTCAAATTCTCCTTTAATAAAAAAGGCGGGGATTTCTCCCCGCTTTGTACGTTGTGGACGATTAACCGATCGACGCCAGGTCGCAATCCATATAGCGCCGGCCGCTCTTGCTGGTGCCGCTCAGGACCCGGATAGAGAATGGACGATCGCCGACGATATCTACGATATCGAAGAAGCTCTCCTTGAACGTCTTACTCTGGGCCGCCAGGACCAGGCCGCTCTCGGTCAGAACGGAGAGGATTTCGACGTCCTCGCCCTTGCTGTTTACGTCGGTGTAAATCAACCAGGCGCTTACGGAATAGTCCTGGTCGAGCTGATCGTCGTCCAGCTTGTTGACGCTGACGGTGGTTTTTCCCCGGGTCATTTTGTAAACAAATACGGGGTCGTTGATGAGCTCCTGGTTGCTTGTGTCGATGATCTTCATTTTGCTTTCCATAGTTTTGATCTCCTTTATTTATTTTACGGCGCTCTCGCCGTTTATTTCATTATAAACTTCTTTTAAGATTTTGTCAAACAAAATATGCGACATTCGGATAATTCTCTTATATTCTTCTAATGTGCCTACTGTGTACTCCGATTGATATAAATAGATGTTTGCAGTAATCTCGATTCTTTCACCATCCTTTTCTATTTCCGTTACTTCTGGGAAATCGTTATACCTTGCGGCCAGGCCGCCGGCGTCCCGGAATACAAAGCCATCCTGGAGCGCTTCCAGGCCGCCGCGCTTCGCCAGCTCTACGGCGCCTTTTCGTTTGTCTACTCCGGCAATCGTGACGTGGAGCTCGGGACCGGTTTTCGTTTCCTCGATGTACGCGTATTTTTTCGGGCCCGCGCTCTTGAAGTCCCGGTAGAAGCCGTCGCGTTCCAGAGCGCCCATATAATGCGTTTTGCCTTTTGCGTCCACCGCGTAAGCGCCGCTCTCCGTTGATAGGCGTATCTTCTCCGCGTTGTATTCGGAGAAGTCCACGTCCCCGATATACTTCACGCTGTCCGTATCGCAATACACGAAATCATGGAAGCTCTGGGCCTGGCTCCGGCCACGGGACCGGCGGCCGCTCTGATCGCCGTCGTGGGATGCCAGGCGGGCGCATCGGAAAAGCTCAAATCTCGCGTTTGCCGTGGTCCAAATGCCGAACTGATACGGGAGCCAATAGCTCTTTTTGCACCGGGCGAAGAGCTCTTCTTCGGTCGTGTGCTCGTCGAAATGGAAGTCCCGGTCCTCGGCCATGTATTCAATCCCCTGGCGTATCGGGTTTGTTGCCATAAGCCCGTAAATACCATTGATGCGGTTTTTGCTCTTGTTGTACAGCGTTTCGTTGAGCTCGCCGGGGAGCCCCTTGAGTGACGTCTTATATCGGTACGCTTCGATAATAAAATCCCGGATGCATTGCGGGAGCGGGCCCTTGCGGGATTTATAGCAATTGAGCACCTCGACGCTCTCCCAGCGATATGTTTCTTTTATAATGCGATAGTCCATTTCCGTTATACAGAGCGTCAGGGCTTCGGCTTCCAGGATGCGGCCCGTAAATACCTGGGCGCCGATCAGGTCGTAGCTCTTATCTTTTGAGATATACGGGTCCCCATAAAAGACGTTTTTTAGTTTGATTCCTTTGAAGCGGATTTCCAATAGCACCGCTCGCCCGCGCGTGAATATCAGCTTCTCAACATTTTCTATAGATACATTCTCGATCTTCGTGAGCGGCTCCGTCGGAAAAAACCATTTACCAGGACGTCCGGGTAGCTGGACGATCGGTCAGCGCTGGAGACGTCGTGCAAGATATCGTTGATATAATAGCGGTTGCAATGAACATCCCCGCCCCGGAAAGCCCGGTGCATGATACGGTAAAGCTCGGGCCCTGGGAAGTATTTCTCCGCGTAGCGGTAGCCCAGGTTTTCCCGGACGATCTTCTTGAGGTCCTTGCGGATAAATCCCGTTGACGTGAGCGGCATATTCAAGAGGTTGCAATTCTCGCTGATCATAAGAGCGTTGACGGCTTCCACCAGGCCCAAAACGTCGTTTTGACAGTATCGCAATTCCTCGATCGTGAGCTCGCTGAACCAATATCGCGGGATGCCGTAATCGAAATCGGTGAGCTTCTCGTGTTTCACGTGGTACTTCCGGGTGAAGTCCCGGAGATTCATGTTGCTCAAGCGGTACGAGCACCTAAACTCGAAGCGGCGCTCCCACATCGTGCAGTATAGGACCTTGCGGCGCTCCGTGGCGAAAACTTCTTCGGTTTTAAAATCGTAGATGCCGGCGAGGAATTGGAACTCATACGAGAGATTGTGCACGAATACGACGAGCGTGGTCCGGGCGGGAAGATGAGCGAGGAGCTTCTCCTGGAGCACTTTGAAATCGTCCCAGGTCCGGCCGAATACCGTCAAATCCGTCGATATCTGAAACTGCCAGATATACAGAACGCTTTGCTCGATCTCTGGGATTCCCGTCGTCTCGATATCGAAAGCGCATGTGCAATCAAGGATATCAAACTTCTCGACAGAGCGGTTTTTACGCTTCGCCCGCTTGATAACGGGATACCTGGCCAGGATGCCGGCGTCGAAATCGTCAACGTGGACGTATGGCGCCAGGGGAAGCGGTAAGCATGTTTTCATAGCTTTCTGATCTTGTCGGCCATCCCGTTTGCGCGCAAATAGTCATTGAACGCGCGGCTCATGCGGCTCTTATTTGACGTCCCCTTGATCTTTTCATCTTCCACCAGCTTATCGAATATCTCGGCCGCTTCGTCGCTATCAAACAAGAGGACGCGCTGAGTCCCCTCATACTTCTCGTACTTCCGGCGCCACATATCCATAAAGTCGTTAAAGTGCTGGACGTTGACAGGAGTAACGGACTTGTATCCCAGAGCCTGAAGCGATTCAGTCTTCTTCTCGGCCATCTCCCGGCGGCCCTTTTCGGTGCTGATAGGACTTTGAAGCCATTTCGCGAGCTGGGTAGAAGTTTTGGCAAACTGCACCACAAAGTCCCCGCCGGCCGTCTCCCGGAGCTCTTTCAGCGTGGGGAGCTGGACCGTCTCGGCCGGAGCGCCGCGCTCGATGCGGCCCATTGCTACTTTTCGCATATAGCTGTAGTCCTTTTGCAAGTCCCGGAGCTCGACGCCCTTGTGGCGCGTGGCCGTACGGACAAAGGTCTGAACGTTCGTGATGTAATCTTTTTTCATACTTCCACTTCCTTTAGCACACACTTGCATTTGCCTATACGCGCGTAATCAACAAAGCCGGCTTTCCTCAAAAATATATACGCGCTCCCCGGGCTGGTAAACAATAGGGGCTTATTAGTTTTTGCATGTCCTATAATCACCGTCTTTTCACCGCCGGCCGCCGTGGTATAGGTGCACGCCCAACAATATTTAATTCTTCTTTTCATCGCTCGTCGTCCTCTTTAATAACCAATATTCGAAAATTACGTGGGTCCTGGTGCAATGCTGGATAATGATTTTCCCCTCGCCAAACCGGCCCCGATACGGTACTACTCCGATCAGATGAGCGGGAATATAGCCCGCATGTTCAGAGCTCCGGCGGCACTCGTGGCCCAGGAAAGCCAGGGCCCGGCGCGTGGCGTCCAGGGTGTCCGCGTTCTTGATCGTGGCCCGGTAGTCGGCCGTTATGTTTTTCAGCGTCGCGCACTTGTGCCAGGGCGCGGCCAGCGTGTACGAGGTGCCCTTATAGGGCTCCAGATATCGATATTCCTTGCGCTTCATAGTATTTCTTTCTCCTCTCTGATATTGCCGTAGCGTCGAATATGGGGACAATGTGATAGGCACAATCGGCCGCCGCTAATAGGAATTGAATCGCGTCGCGCGTCTCCAGGAAATAGCAATATTTGACGGAGACGTTTTCGTATTCGATGCGGGTCCAGGTCTGGCCGTCGCCGTTGCAGAAGAGCGCATAAAAGGGTTCGGAGACGTGCCGGGTGACGAGATAGGCGAAGACTTCGCGGGGGACGGCTTTTAGTTTGTTGGGGCGCTTCGGGTCCTTGGTTGACATGTTGTTCACCTCACTTTCATGTTGGATTCATCGTCTACAATTATAGCAAAAATTTTTCGTTTGTAAAGGGTAAATCTACAAATTTATTGTTGACATGTCTACAAATTCGTGGTATATTATAATCACAAAATCAAACAAAGGAGATCAAACAAAATGACAATCAGAAATTTACTTTCCACCTTCGACAAAAACGCGGCCGTCCGGCTCCATATCTTCGATAGTGAATACTCCGTGAAAGAGCTCAAAATCTGCTTCAATCCCGGCGCCGGCCTCGAGTGGGTTTACGAGGACGATATGGAAGAGCTCGACAAGATCGCGGACCGCATGATCGCCCGCTGGTACGTTCGCCAGGACACAATCAAAATTCAGATAGACGGAACATTTTGAGAGGAGAAACAACAATGATTAAAAGAGTAGATTATTACAGCTTTGAAGCTCTGGAAGAAGACGACGAAGCCCTCAACAAGCACGACGTAGTAACCGTCGTACATGATCGCGGATGGAGCCGGGCCGATATCGTTTGCGATTGTAAGTCCTGGAAGACAGCGCTCCGGCGCTTCTTCCGGGGCCTGGGATACGATAGAACGTTCGCCGGCTGGGAAGAGGGATTGATAGAGAGCTGTGAAAACGGATACTTCACGATGAACGACTTCCGCATGGCCGACGGGAAAGCTAATCCATATCCGTCCTGGGCGTACGGAGTAGAACAGCTCGACAGCGGTTATTGGTACGTATTCCTCAACGTGAAAACTGCGTAATGAATCGCGAGCCGCTGGCAGATGGTCCCCGGGCCTGGGGAAATCGGAGCCGGCGGCCCGATCTTTTTTGTTAACCTAGG
>Ga0326513_10002404_pt1 | contig 13839 bp, 10 predicted proteins | sample 2_2465_0518_D_FD_203654 | JGI IMG/M metagenome (GOLD analysis project Ga0326513, IMG submission 203654) | Bovine rumen microbial communities from UC Davis, California, United States - 2_2465_0518 | ecosystem: Host-associated > Mammals > Digestive system > Stomach > Rumen | place: USA...
AGGTCGTGCCGGTTTATGTGGAGGTGGAGGACGGCGAGCGCCTGCAGAGGGCCCTCAACCGGGAGCGCGCCGAAGAGTCGCCAAAATACAGAGAGCTCTGCCGCCGCTTCCTCGCGGATTGCGAGGACTTCTCCGAGGAGAAGATCGCGGAGGCGGGTATTGAGAGGCGCTTTGAAAATGATAACCTCGAGCGCTGCAAAAACGAGATCAAGGAATACCTGATCGAAATGATGTGAGCCGGCGCGCCGCGCGGCCCGGATCTGGAGAAAAGGCCCGGAATGTTACAACGCGCGGCCAGGCGCAGGAAGCGCCGCCCATCGCAGCGGCGCAAGGAGAAGGAATGCGGAAGTTTTCAGATATCATCGGCCAGAAGGCCATCATAGAGCATCTGTATAATGCCCTGAGAACGGGCAGTATTTCGCATGCCTATATAATCAGCGGAGATACGGGCTCCGGGCGAAAGACGATCGCGTCGATCTTTGCGGCGGCGTTGCAGTGCGAAGACCTTGAGATGGAGGAAGTGCCGGAAGAACCAGCCGGAGCACGGGAAAAGGGAGTTTCCGCCTCAAATGCGCAGGGAGCGCGGGAAAAGGGAGGTTCGTCCTCCGGCGCTCAGGGAGCGCGGGAAAAGGGATCCGGCAACTCTGCGGGCTCGCCCGCCATGCGTCCGCGCATCCGCCTGCTCGAGCCCTGCGGCAAGTGCCTGTCCTGCATGCAGGCCCAGAGCGGCAACCAGCCGGACATCATCACCATTACCCACGCGAAGGCGAACAGCATCGGCGTTGACGAGATCCGCCGCATGCGCGCCGACCTGCAGATCAAGCCCTATTCCAACGCGCGCAAGATCTACATCATACCGGACGCGGAGAAATTGACGATCCAGGCGCAGAACGCCCTCCTCAAGACCCTTGAGGAGCCGCCGGAGTACGCGGTGATCATTTTGATCGCCAATGGGCTGGTCTCTTTTTTGCCGACGATACTGAGCAGGTGTGTCGTTCTGCAGACGCGGGCGGTGGAGGAGGCGCAGATCGCGAGGTTCCTTCAGCGCGAAAAGGACATCCCGGAGGACCAGGCGCAGATCCTGGCGCGGTTCGCGGGCGGAAACCCCGGGCAGGCGCTGCTGCTGACCGAGGACCAGGAGTTCCTGGAGCTGCGCGACCGGACGGTGGACTTCCTGTCGCACCTCGGGCGGAGCGATGCCATGCGGGTGAGCGAATTCGCGTCGGGGATCGATCCCGGGAGGCGGGACGATGTTTTGGCATTCGTGATGATGTGGTATAGAGACGTTTTGCTGTATTTTAGCACGCAAAATAGCGAAAACTTGATTTTTCAGGAAGACATACAGTATATTATAGAAGCCGCAGGTATGCTCGGTTACGAGCGGCTCGGCGTGATCCTGGATGAGATCGACAAGGCGTCGAGGCGGCTCAAGTCCAATGTCGCGGCGGATTCGGTCTTTGAGATCATGTTTCTGAACATCCGGCAGCAGTACCGGAAGCGCCGATAAGCAGTCCGGCAGCAGTACCGGAGGCGTCGTTGAGCGCATGAAAAAGAACCACAAGCGGAGCCGGCACCGCAGGATCGTACGGAAAATGTACAAAATTTCATAAAAAGAGTGACAAAACTACCCACATATAATATATAAGAAGAGAACATGCCGGTTCACATATATATGTACAACAGGAAAAGGTGACTGAATGGATACTAAAGATCATACAGAGATCACTGAAGAGAGACGCGAGATCGGGATCACTACCGAAAGCGAAACGGTTAAGATCGTCGAGGAGAGCGTTGAAGTCATAAATGTCGCAGATGCAGAGCTGCGCAAGATCGAGATCGCGTCGGCCGCACAGTCAGAGGCGATCGCCAGATTCCGCGCGGAAAGAGAAGTGACCTTCGGAGAGGAGACCGCTTCAGTTGAATCTGCAGGGCAAGAAGCCGCGGCTGAGTCTGCGGATAGTGTTATTCTTGAGACAGAAGTGTCAGATCTCGAGGAGATCGAGCTGGCCGCTGTTGAAGAAACAGCAGAGGAGACTGCTGAAGAAAGTGCGGCAGAAGCTTTCGAAGAGACTGCAGAGGAGATCGCAGAAGAGACTGCAGCAGAGATTGCCGAAGAGGTTGTAGCAGAAGCCGCAGAGGAGATCGCAGAAGAGACTGCAGCAGAGATTGCCGAAGAGGTTGTAGCAGAAGCCGCAGAAGAAATCGTAGAAGAGACTGCTGAAGAAATCGAAGCAGAAGCCGCAGAAGAAGCCGCTGAAGAGATTGTAGCAGAAGCCGCTGAAGAGGCCGCAGCAGAAGGCGCAGCAGAAATCACAGCAGAAGCCACAGAGGAAATCTCCGAAGAAGACACAGAGGAGACCCCCTCCGCAGCCATCCGGAAGATCGACGAAAACGCCACGGTCCGCGTGATCGGAGTGCGGTTTAAGACGGCTGGGAAGGTTTACTATTTTGACCCCGGGCAGTGGGAGGTCAAGCAAGGCGTCCATGTCATCGTCGAGACCGTTCGTGGCATCGAGTACGGCATGGTAGTCGGCCTGCCGATGGACATCAAGGCCAGCAAGGTGACCCAGCCCCTCAAGGAGGTCATCCGCATCGCGACTCTCGAGGACAACGAGACCGAGCGCCGCAACCGCGAGAAGGAGAAAGAGGCCTACCGCATCTGCCAGGAGAAGATCTATGCGCACGGGCTTGAGATGAAGCTCATCAGTGCTGAATATACTTTTGATAACAGCAAGGTGCTGTTCTACTTTACTGCGGACGGGCGCGTGGACTTCCGCGACCTGGTCAAGGACCTCGCCAGCGTATTCCGCACCCGCATTGAGCTGCGCCAGATCGGTGTCCGCGACGAGACCAAGATCCTGGGCGGCTACGGCATCTGCGGAAGGCCCCTCTGCTGCCACACCTGGATGAGCGATTTCATCCCCGTCTCGATCAAGATGGCAAAAGAGCAAAACCTCTCCCTCAATCCCGGCAAGATCTCGGGTGTCTGCGGGCGTCTGATGTGTTGCCTCAAGAATGAGGCGGAGACCTATGAGGAGCTCAACCGCAACCTTCCGAAGGTCGGCGACGAAGTGCAGGGCAATGACGGCCTCAGCGGCCAGGTGGAGAGCGTCAATGTGCTCCGCCAGACAGTCCGGATCCTCGTCGAAGTGGATGATGAGAAGGAATATCACGAATATCATGTGGACGACCTGACCATTCTGCGCAGAAGGCGCAGAGGCGGCAACCGCGCCCGCAAGGAAAATGTCGACTCCAAAGAAGTTCAGGAGCTCGAGAAGCTCGAGAGCCAGGAGCGCCAGAGTCAGGGACGGGGAGACCGCCAGAACCGAGGCAACCGCCAAAACCGCGGAAACAACCAGGATCGCGGAGACAATCAGAACCGCGGAAATAACCAGGATCGCGGCGAGGGTCAGAACCGCGGAGACAATCAGAATCGCGGCAACCGCCAGAACCGTGGAAACAACCAGAACCGCGGCGATAACCAGAACGGCGGACAGGGCCAGAACCGCGGGAACAACCAGGATCGCGGCGATAACCAGAACCGCGGCGAGGGCCAGAACCGCGGCGATAATCAGGACCGCGGCAACCGCAGGTTCAACAGGCGCAGAAATCCCAACTATCAGAACGGCGGGCAGGGCCAGAACGGCTCCAATCCGAACAATTCGGGCTCACCGGAGACAGGAGCTTAACAGATGCATATCGATGAGCAACTTTTGCATCCGGGGGAGAAAATCGACGACCTTCAGCGCAGCGGCTTGAGGATCATTCAGGATCCGGCCAGATTCTGCTTTGGGATGGATGCGGTGCTGCTCACCGGCTTCATTCAGGAGGGGATCGGCGGGCGCTCCGTGGCGCGCGAAGAATTGCTCGACCTCGGTACCGGAACGGGGATCATCCCGCTGCTGATGTCGGCCAAGTCGGACTGCAATTTTTTGACAGGGCTGGAGATCCAGCCGGACAGCGCGGAAATGGCGTCTCGAAGCGTAAAGCTCAACGGACTCGAGGACCGGGTCCGGATCCTGCAGGGAGATATTAAAGAGGCAGACGCGCTGTTTGCGCCTGCTTCTTTTGGTATAGTGACGTGCAACCCGCCCTACATGATCGGAGGGCACGGCTTGCAAAATCCCGACAGCCCCAAAGCGATCGCCCGCCACGAGGTGCTGTGCGACTTTGAGGATGTGGCGAGGGCAGCGGAGAGGCTGCTCAAGTCGGGCGGGCACTTTTATCTCGTGCACCGGCCCTTCCGGCTGGCGGAGATCATGGCGACCCTGCGGGACCACGGCCTGGAGCCCAAGCGGATGCGCCTGGTCTACCCCTATGTGGACAGGGAGCCCAACATGGTGCTGCTGGACTGCGTGCGCGGCGGCAGGCCCCGGCTCACGGTGGAGAAACCGCTGATCGTCTACAAGGAGCCTGGCGTATATACGGACGAGATCTACGAAGTATACGGGTATTAAGGAGCGCAAAGTGAACACATCAGAAGAACTGGAAAAACTGACAGATACAGAGGCGGCACCCCCGGAAGAGTTGTTCGAGGAAGATAATAAGTACAACTACGCCGAGCCAGGCACTCTCTATCTGTGCGCGACACCGATCGGAAACCTCGGCGACATCACGGAGCGGGTGCTCCGCACGCTGGAGTCTGTGGATCTGATCGCGGCGGAGGACACCAGGAATACGCTCCGGCTGCTCAACCACTTTGAGATCAAAAAACCGCTTACAAGTTATCATGAATATAATAAGTACACAAAAGCGGAGGAACTGGTCGGAAAGCTGAAAAGGGGAGCGAGCATCGCCGTTGTGACGGATGCCGGCACGCCCGCCATTTCCGATCCCGGAGAGGTGATCGCCGCCATGTGCCTTGAGCAGGGCATCCGGGTGACTTCGCTGCCCGGGGCCTGCGCGCTGATCACTGCCCTTACCATGTCGGGAATGCCCGCCAGAAGGTTTTGCTTTGAAGGGTTTCTGCCGACGGATAAGAAGGAGAGGCGGTATATTTTGACACAGCTGCAGACGGAGGAGCGCACGACGATCCTGTACGAGGCGCCGCACCATCTGCGCGGGACACTGCAGGAGCTCTACGAGTACCTGGGCGACCGGAAGATCACGCTGTGCCGCGAGCTGACCAAGAAGTATGAGGAAGCTTTGCCGTTGACTTTGGCTTCCGCGAACGTATATTATAATGAGAACGAGCCGCGCGGGGAGTACGTGTTAGTCCTGGAGGGGGCCAGCCGGGCGCAGCTTGAAGAGGAAAAAAGGAAGTCTTTCGAGGAGATGACGCTGGAGGAGCACATGGCGCTGTATACAGACCAGGGGCTCAGCCGCAAGGAAGCCATGAAGAAAGTGGCGGCGGACCGCGGCGTGTCCAAGAGGGATATTTATAAGGAATTGCTGTGACCGCAGGCCACAGCTTATGATGTTGACGCGAGGGGGGAGATGTCGCTGCTTTTGGCGATATCTCCTTTATTGTGTGCCAAAATATCGTTTTCGAAACACTCAATTTAGACACTTTAAACAAACAGTAAAAGGCAATTTGTTGATTTTTGTCCTATAGATGTATAAACTTATATTTGTAGGAGTTTGTCTTTTTTTGGACCAACCAGATTAAAGAAAGGTAAACATGGAATTTTTACGCAGGCTGATCGCGAAGATCATGAATGAACACAGAAGACTTAGACGTCTTTACAGAGTTGTCTCTGTATTGGCGTGTATTGTCGTGTTCGTAACTACTTACGCGATGATCCTGCCTGCGATCACCCTTGAGAGCGGGACTGCGCGCAGCTCGCCCAGGCCAAAGCCCAGCTCGAAGAGCGCCGCATAGCGCTCGACGAGGTCGGCAACATCGCGGAGGCCTCCCTTAAACTGACCAAAGTATTCGAGGAGGCGCAGAAGGCGGCCGACCTTTACGTGGAAAACGTGAAGAGGAGAGCGTGCGACGAATAAAGGCCCGCGATTCCTCCTGGACGGCGTTCGGGACAGGCTCAACACGGACCGCATCATCTGTTCGGAGGTCGACCTGGACCGCAAGGAAATCATTCATTTCAATTTCAAGGACAACAAGGTGCGCCGCTTCAGGCAGCTATACGGCGACGCCAAAATAGACTGCTTCTACACGGACTCCTACAACGACCAGGCGGTGATGGACATTTCGGACCATGTCATCCTGGTCAAAAAAGGGAAATTGAAGCGCATAGAGTAAACAGGAAGGCGGAGACCGATCGGGGATCGGGCTCCGCTTAAATTCTGGCACACCCCTTCTTCACAACCCTTTATTGGCGGGAATTCCGCTGAAATTAAGAACACCTTTTTTAACCCCTTCTTAAGTGGAAAATCCGCTGAAATTATGAATACCCTCTCTTCAAACCCCTTCTTAAGTGGAAATTCCGCTGAAATTATGAGCACCCTTTTAAACCCCTTCTTAAGTGGAATTTCCACTGCCTTTCGGCTGAGAGCACACCGGGGGGAAGCTGTCAAGGGAACCTCTTCGAGGTGCTGCGCACCCTTGACAGCTTCTCCCCGATGTGCAAACGGTAATCAAGGGGATGCAAGGCATCCCCTGCAATACAGCGTTGCCTAATTGATTTTGCTGGCATTTTTGTACTTGGTTGATACGGGCAAGAAGTGGTGATCGATATTTCAATCATGAAGCACTTGGAAGATAATATTTCGAATAATTTTGGGTTTAAAATCGTGCACTTGGACCGGCTTTTCATTTTCAGCGGAATTTCCACTTAAGAAGGGTTATGAAAGAGACTATTGAGAAAATTTTTGAGCGGGGAGGTGTGCGATATTTCGTGAATGTGCGTTATTTTGGCAAACCGTCGTAAGCGCATGATCAAGCCGTGCGTGCGAAGGGCTGCGCCCAATTAAGCAGCAACTGTCCGGAATGTGTCCGTTCGGATTAGTGCAAATCATACGTCGGGGCCGGTGTCTATCGTCAAAACAGACGATAAAAAAGCCGATAAATACGGCTTTTTTTGCATAGTAACTAAATCTTCTAAATTGATTGAAATTTAACAAAAATTATGCTAACGTCAATATAAATCGATGTATATAGATTGCACTAACAAGGCGCATGCTGCCAGCGAAGCACTTGAGGAACGGCAGAAGGAACCGCTTTTTTATCGTTTTGCGAAGTTGCAAAACTGACCGGCGCCGGCACAGTACCATCGTAAGAAAGAGGTAAAATTATGGCAAAAGTAGATTTAACAAAGTACGGCATTACTGATACTGTCGAGATCATCCACAATCCGAGTTATGAGGCTCTGTTTGAGGCTGAGATGGATCCCGCTCTTGAGGGCTATGAGAAGGGCCAGCTCACCGAGCTCGATGCTGTTAACGTTATGACCGGTATCTTCACCGGCCGTTCTCCCAAAGACAAATATATTGTCATGGACGAGAACTCCAAGGACACCGTTTGGTGGACAACTCCCGGCTATCCCAACGACAACCATCCGCTGTCTGAGGAGAACTGGGCAATTCTGAAGGACATCGCTAAGAAAGAGCTGTCCGGCAAGAAGCTTTATGTCGTAGATTGCTACTGCGGCGCCAACAAGGACAGCCGTATGGCAGTTCGCTTCATCATGGAAGTTGCCTGGCAGGCACACTTCATCAAGAACATGTTCATTCAGCCTACAGCTGAAGAGCTCGAGACCTATGAGCCTGATTTCGTTGTCTTCAACGCTTCCAAGGCTAAGGTTGAGAACTACAAAGAGATGGGCATGAACTCTGAGACAGCTGCTGCTTTCAACATCACAAGCCGTGAGCAGGTTATCATCAACACATGGTACGGCGGCGAGATGAAGAAGGGTATCTTCTCCATGATGAACTATTACCTTCCTCTGAAGGGCATTGCTGCTATGCACTGCTCCGCTAACACAGATATGGAAGGCAAGAACACAGCTATCTTCTTCGGTCTGTCCGGCACAGGTAAGACTACTCTGTCCACAGATCCCAAGAGACTGCTGATCGGCGATGACGAGCACGGCTGGGACGACGAAGGCGTATTCAACTTCGAAGGCGGCTGCTATGCTAAGGTTATCAACCTCGACAAGGAATCCGAGCCCGACATCTACAACGCGATCAGAAGAAATGCTCTTCTTGAGAACGTTACTGTAGACGCTGACGGCAAGATCGATTTCGCTGACAAGAGCGTTACCGAGAACACTCGTGTTTCCTATCCGATCGAGCACATCGAGAACATCGTTAAGAAGGTTTCCCCTATCTCTGCAGGCCCTGCAGCTGAGAACGTTATCTTCCTTAGCGCTGATGCATTTGGTGTACTGCCTCCCGTCTCTATTTTGACACCTGAGCAGACACAGTACTACTTCCTGTCCGGTTTCACAGCAAAGCTGGCAGGTACAGAGCGCGGCATTACCGAGCCCACTCCTACATTCTCCGCTTGCTTCGGCCAGGCTTTCCTGGAGCTGCACCCCACAAAGTACGGCGAAGAGCTGGTTAAGAGAATGAACGTGAGCGGCGCGAAGGCTTACCTCGTGAACACCGGCTGGAACGGAACCGGCAAGCGTATCTCCATCAAGGATACCCGCGGCATCATCGACGCGATCCTGAACGGCGACGTTCTGAAGGCTCCCACCAAGAAGATCCCTTACTTCAACTTCGAAGTTCCTACAGAGCTTCCCGGCGTAGATCCCGCAATCCTGGATCCTCGCGACACTTATGCTGATGCAGCACAGTGGGAAGAGAAGGCTAAGGATCTGGCCGGCCGTTTCGTCAAGAACTTCGTCAAGTACGAGTCCAACGAAGCAGGCAAGGCTCTCGTAGCTGCAGGCCCTCAGCTGTAATTTGACCACAGGCGGCCCGGCCGCTTGTCAAATGGCAAATGCTTGAATTTGACCCGCCTCCGATCTTTCGGAGGCGGGTCTTTTTGTGCGGTGTCGGAAGGCCGGGGGACTGTCACCTTTTGTGCGGTGTCGGAAGGCCGGGGACCTGACACCACCCGGCCGGGCTGAAAAGGTGTCAGGTCCCCGGCCTGGTGACACCCCCGGCCTGGTGACACCACAATTAGTACTGGCGCAAAGCTCTATTTAATGATAGATTTAAGTGATACAAATAATGAGGGTGAAGAAATGACTGAATCTAAGAATGATCTTTTTTCTCTATATAAGAAGGCGCTGTACTGGGCTACACTGGGGATGGGCCTGTTCTATATGATGTGGTCGCTGATGCAGTTTATCGTATGGAAGAAGCCGTATGTGAAGCTGATGAAGTGGTGCTGGATCGCGCTCGCGCTGGGCGTGGTGCTGTATGTGGTCATCGCGAAGCTCAGGTATCCGGAGGAGATGGAGAAGATCAAGGAGTTCCTGCGGAGGGAGAGATCCCGGGAGCAGATCTTCCTGATCGGCTTTTTCCTGTGGTACATTGTGTGCGTCGCGGCGCGGACGATGATCGACGGGAAGGACCGCTTCGGGCCCAATGACAACAGGATGTTTTATACGGCGCTGTCGGTGATGCTGATGTTCCCGCTCACGGAGATCATGGGAAGGGAGCGCATCAAGAAGTTTATGAATGTGGCCCTGAATATTGCGCTGGTCATCTATACGGCTGTGTGCGCGTGGGTCCTGGTGAATTATCTTCAGGGTATACTGGTGTCGTTTCCCTCGGGAAATGCTGTTGAAGTGTACAAGAACCAGTCGCTGACGATCGGTATTCACAGAAATACCACGGCGGCTTATTCGATGATCATTTTGGGCATATGTGTGTATATGCTGATGACGCTGCGCAGCAAGCTGAGGTTTCTGGTGTATATTCCGGCTATGCTGGTGCACTTCCTCGTGATCGTATTGACCAATTCGCGGACTTGCTTTGTCGTCGTGTTCTGTATGGTGGCTCTGGCGGCGATCGCCCGCGGACTGAAGTATATCAAGATCAAGAACAAGGTGCTGGTTTTTGCCCTGGTGGCGGTCGTCCTGGTGGTGGGCGTAGCGGCCTTCTCTTTGCTGCGCAATGAGATCATCGCCAACAGCGCGGAAGTGTGGAGAGAGAAGCTCCAGAAGCCCGGGATCATGAATACCCGCAAGATCTTCGGCGGTTTCAATGGAAGAGTGAACATCTGGATCGCCAGTGTCAAGCTTATGTTCTCGAGTCCGGACCGGTTTCTGTTCGGCGTGACGCCGACCATGCTGCCGAGCGTGCTGCAGGGGATCGGCCAGTTTCCCGTCAATCAGCCTCACTGCCACAACATGATCCTGCAGGTGGGCGCATGCTTTGGCGTGCCGATGATGATCCTGTACACCTGGTTCTGCGTCTCGATCATAAGGCGCAGTTACCGCGTAATGAAATATGAGGGCGACAAGCTGTTTAAGGGCGCATGGACTGTGCCTCTGATCCTTTTCGGGATACTCCTGACCGAGACAATGGAGGTCCTCACAATGGCCAATAAATTCTTCAATCAGCCCATGTTCTTCCTTTTGGCGGGGTGGATCGTGGTGATGGACAAGATTTTGGCAGAAAAAACAGGCCTAAAAGCCACTGAATGAGATTATTTAAGTATGATTTTGCTCGGAAATGTAATAAAATAAGTGTATATGTATAGCTAACGTAGGCTACTATGACTATTTGACCTAAGCTGTTATAATTCAGTGAATGCGTCATTCAATAAATTTCCTCAGGAGAATTAACATGCCAATCTATGTAACTCGTTCCTCTATGCCTGATATTTCAGAATATATTGAGGAAATTAAACCCTTGTTCGAGACTCATATGCTCACGAATATGGGTCCGGTGTACAAGAAGTTTCAGCACGAGTTAATTAAATATCTGGATGTACCGAGGCTTTCTTTGTTTGTAAACGGACATCTCGCCCTCGAGATCGCGATCCAGGCGCTTGGAATCGCGAAGAGGGGCGAAGAGCTGGGCGGCGGTGAAGTGATCACCACACCTTTTTCCTTTGTTTCCACCACACACGCGATCGCGAGGAACAATCTGAAGCCGGTTTTCTGCGATATCAGGAAATCTGATTACTGCATTGATCCCGACAAGATCGAGGAACTGATCACAGATAAGACAGTCGCTATTTTGCCGGTACACGTCTACGGCAATGTCTGCGACGTTTACAAGATAGAAGATATAGCCCGGCGCCATGGACTCAAGGTCCTTTATGACGGCGCGCACGCCTTCGGCGAGAAGATCGACGGCAAGGGAATCGGAAACTTCGGCGACGCGACAATGTTTTCTTTTCATGCCACGAAAGTCTTCAATTCCATCGAGGGCGGTGCGATCGCCTTCAAGGAAGAGGAGTACAGACGAGGGCTCCACGAGCTCAAGAATTTCGGAATGCACACGGAGACCAGTATCACCTCCGTCGGACTCAATGCCAAGCTGGACGAGTTCCGCTCGGCCATGGGAATTTGCAATCTCAGGCACATCGACGAGTGCATAGAGGACAGGAAACGCGTGCACGAGAGATACTTTGAGAGACTGAGCGGGGTCGAGGGACTTGACCTCTTCCGCGAGAAAGAGAATGTTTCGGCCAACTACGCGTATTTCCCTGTCTATTTTGACAAGGAGAAATACGGCAAGAGCAGAGACGATGTTTATAAAGAACTTCGTAAGCAGGAGATCTACACCCGCAAGTATTTCTATCCGGCGATCAATGAGCTGGAGTGCTACAGGGATCTGGGCGGACCGGCGACACCTGTCGCCCACGATGTGTCCTGCAATATCCTTACGCTGCCCATTTATGAGGGCCTGGCGAATGAAGACGTGGACAGGATCTGCGATATTCTAACTGCGAAGTAAAAGGATGTAATACATGGCACCTGTGTATGATTATGACAAGCTCCCCCGGGAGCAGGCTCTGGAGATCGCAGAGAGGATCGCCAGGGATAACCGGGACAATTCCAACAAATATTATCCTAAGGCGAAGGCCAAACAGGGATTTTACGCATTATATGGCAAAAGAGCGCTGGATCTGCTCTTCTCGGGCGCCGCTCTGATAGTCTTTCTGCCGGTCAATTCTGTGATCGGCGTCGTCACCTGGTTTGACGTCGGATCGCCGATCTTCTTCAAGCAAAAGAGAATGGGCAAGGGATGCAAGCCATTTACGATGGTGAAATTCCGCAACATGACTAATGAAACAGATGAAAATGGAGTCCTCCTGCGCGCTGACCTGCGGGTCACCAAGTGGGGCTCTTTTGTGCGCTCATCTTCTCTGGATGAGCTTCTTAATTTTATAAACGTGTTCAAGGGTGACATGTCGATCATCGGTCCCAGGCCGCTTCCGCTGGCTTACAAGGGCCGCTTCAACGACTACCACGAACTGCGCCACGCCGTGAAGCCGGGCCTGGACTGCCCGCTGCGCGATCCCAGCAAGATCATGACCTGGGAGAACCGGCTGGATAACGACGCGTGGTACGCCCAGAACATATCCTTTGCGACCGACGTAAAACTTGTCGGTCTTTTGGTGCGCGAAACTTTATTTGGCAAGGATAAAAAGGCGAGATCGGCCGGCTTCAACGAGGGCACTTTCATGGGCTACTATGAGGACGGCAAGGTCATGGATTCCAACCATATCCCGGCCAGGTATTTCGAGGAATGCGCGGAAACCGTCAACCCTGACACAGAGAATGGAAGGCAGGAGCATTGAAAAAGATCAATATCATATGTGCTGCCATCTTTCTGGCGGCAGCGGCCTATTTGGGCGTATATATGGTTCAGGACAAGGCGGCCGGGCAGCGGCAGAAGCCTTCCATTGAGATCGCTGAAGAGCTGGTCGAGGTGAGCGTTGCTGACGGCGAAGAGGCTCTGCTCAAGGGAGTGACTGCGTCAGATGCTGAGGACGGTGACCTGACGGACAAGGTGATCGTGGAGACGGTCAGCCGCTTTACTCCGGATCAGCACAGGGTCGTCACCTACGCGGTCGTTGATTCCGACAAGATGGTGGCGCACGCGCAGAGAGAGCTGGTATACACCGACTATGCTCCCATCCGGTTTTCCATGGATAAGCCGCTCTCTTTTGAAACGGACGATACCGACCTGGCGGGCGCAGTCCATGCGCGGGACTGCCTTGACGGGGATATCTCCGGCAGTATCAGAATGACGTCTGAAGAAGGCATTGATACAGAAAATCCGGGGATGTACAGCGCGGAGCTGAAGGTGACCAACAGCGCAGGCGATACAGCGGTACTGCCTGTGACAGTCGAGATCTATGACGGCGGTGCGGCCGACAGAGGACAGATCGCGCTGAGCGACTATATCGTCTATATCCCCAAGGGAACCAAGATCGATCCGGCTTCCTACCTCAAATCCGTCAGGATCAGGGGATCCGAGTACCTCTTTACCAAGGGAGAGGGGACCTACGGCGCGGAAGAGGCAGGTCAGGCCAATACGATCGGCTACAAATATGTGAGCATCGAGAACAATGTAAATCCTGATGTGGCAGGAAACTATGAGATCCATTACGCGATGAGCGGTGACAGCAAGGTCACAGGAACGGCTGTCCTGTATGTCATAGTCACAGATGGAGGGGCGAAGTAAATGAATGATACCGGAGCGGAGAGCAGGAACGTTCCCAAGAACAAAAGAATAATCGATTTTGGCGCGATCGCCGAATATATCGGGAAGTACATGATCGCAATCCTCCTTCTTTCTGCGGCGGTCGGGATCCTTACCTTTGTCCACACGTCAAAAAAGCAACAGGCCACCTATACTTCGAATGCCACTGTAGCGGTCACAAACATCGATTACCGGACTAACGTGGATGTCAACGAGATGATCGGCACTGTGCTGGACGTCACAGGCAAGCTCAAGAACACGGCCGGAAGCTTCGGGTTCAAGGACGCGGTGGCAGCGGAGCTGGGATACCCCGTCTTTGGAGGC
>Ga0326513_10002406_pt1 | contig 13834 bp, 12 predicted proteins | sample 2_2465_0518_D_FD_203654 | JGI IMG/M metagenome (GOLD analysis project Ga0326513, IMG submission 203654) | Bovine rumen microbial communities from UC Davis, California, United States - 2_2465_0518 | ecosystem: Host-associated > Mammals > Digestive system > Stomach > Rumen | place: USA...
AGCTCTACCGAAAAAGCACTGCATGATGACCGATGGCATCCGATGGAAGTTGCTGCACTCTTTCATGGACATTTTGAATGGTTACATCCGTTCAGAGACGGTAATGGTCGAATCGGTCGATTATTGGCCAACAAATTGCTGTTGCAAAAAGGGCTGCCCATTATCATCATTCCTGTAGAGCAGCGTTCTGTTTATATTGAATGCATGAAACTGTTCAGAAAAAACGCCGAACCTTTGGTCGATTTTTTCTTCAACACAGCAACCGCACGGATGGAACGTGAAATAGAACAGAAACGAAATGCGGAAGACGAATTGAATTCCGGCCTAATGTAACTTTCTGTAACGGTCATGCTAATCTCCATTTTTATCCCAACCTATAACGCCACAAAGTGCATTGATGCCACTTTACAGAGCGTTCTGAGCCAGACTTATAAAGAAATAGAGGTCTGGTTGGTGGATGACAAATCGACAGACGATACTGTGGCTAAACTGGAGGAGTGGCAGAAGAAAGACTGCCGGGTTCATGTATTGGCCAAAGAGCAGAACGAAGGTTTCGTGCCGTTCAGTTGGAATCGGGTGTTTCCTGTATTGAAAGGAGAGTTTACTCTGTACATGAGTCATGATGATTCTTTGTCGGAGGATTGTATTGAGAAACTGGTGGCAAAACAGAACGAAACAGGTGCCGATGCCGTCATTCCAGATTGTGTCTTTGATTATGAAGACGGAAGGAAGATTTCTTCCAATTTGTCAGATACGACACTGACACGGAAACAGGCTTTTGCCCGGATGTTGAACTATGACATCCCAGGCTTTGCTTTGTGGCGGACTTCGCTGATACGTGAAATCGGAATGCCGACCGAGGCTTGGAACAGCGATGAGGGGATGCAGCGCATTTGGGCACTGAACTGTAAGAACGGAGTGGCCTTGTGTCCGGAAGCCAAATTCTACTATTTTCTGACAAATGCCAGCATCACCAAGGGGCTGAAACCCTATCATAAGACAGGTTTGAAAACGCAGAAAAGACTATTCTTGGCCTGTTTGTCCAATGGTATTTGGGCAAGCTATCCTGGTCAGTTTTTCAGATTCTTCAAGCAATATATTAAAAGCTACATCTATTTGACGAAATCTATTTAGCTGTGGAAGTGTTTGCGATAATATGATGACAACAAGAAAATACCCTGTGGGCATACAGACCTTTTCGCGAATCAGGCGGGAAAGTTATGTCTATGTTGATAAAACCGATTTGGTTTGGCAGTTGGCCCATTACGCGACTTATGTTTTTCTGAGCCGTCCCCGGCGGTTTGGCAAGTCGCTGCTGACCTCCACGTTAGAGTCTTATTTCCGGGGAGAGAGAGAACTCTTCGAAGGACTGAAAATCATGGAACTCGAACAGGAATGGAAGCAGTATCCAGTGCTCCATTTAGACTTGAGTGGCGCAAAGCACTTGGCTCCGGCGCAGATTAAACAGGAACTGGAAAACATCCTGGCTCCGTATGAGAAGGTTTATGGTGAGAATCCAAAGGAGACAACCCCTGGTATGCGTTTGGGAGGATTGATTGACCGTGCATTCGAGCAGACCGGCTGTCAGGTTGTAGTTATCATCGATGAGTATGATGCACCATTATTGGATGTGCTCCACGAAGACGCCACGCTGAAGGAGGTTCGCGAGGTGATGCAGGAGTTCTATCAGCGCCTGAAGATGCAAGAGGCAAAGATTAAGTTCTGTTTCATCACAGGTATTACGAAGTTCTCGCAGTTGAGTGTCTTCTCCACCATCAACAACCTGAAGAACGTTACACTTCTGCCACGATTCTCGTCTATCTGCGGCATTACTGAGCAGGAAGTGAAAGACGTTTTCCCAGAAGACATAAAGGCGATGGCAGATACTTTGGGATTTACTGACGATGAGATGTTTCAGCGAATAAAGCTTCGATATGACGGTTATCATTTCTCAGAGATTTCGGAAGATATATACAACCCTTACAGCCTGCTGAATGCTTTCGGAGACCAGAAACTGGATAATTATTGGTTTGCCTCCGGTACTCCCACATTCCTTATCCGTCAGATGCAGCACTTCAAGACCGACATCATGTCGTTGGACAAACTTGTAGTTCCGGCTTCCGCTTTCGACCAGCCTACAGAGAACATGCAGAATGCCCTGCCGTTGCTTTACCAAAGCGGGTATCTTACCATTAAGGACTACGACCGGGAAATTGAGGCTTACACCCTTTCAATTCCTAATCAGGAGGTTCGTATAGGTTATGCCAAGGGGTTGTTGCCAATATATACGGGGTTGGATGATGCTGATGTTCAGATGGGATTTGCAGCCAAGTTCTGGCGTGCATTGAAGCGGGGCGATGTTGATTTGGCGATGCGCGAGATGCAGGCCTATATGGCCGGCATCCCTTACGTGGAAGGATTCAAGGAGAAACTGAAGGATGCTGCCACGAAAGAGAGTTTCTACGAATACACGATGTATCTGATTTTCTCGATGCTGAATGTGTATGCCAAGACGCAGGTCAAATGCAGCGGTGGCCGGGCCGACATGGTAGTATGGATGCCGGACACAGTGTATGTCTTTGAGCTGAAGGTGAACGGAACAGCCCGTGAGGCCTTGGAACAGATAGACAGTCGGGGATATGCACTGCCCTATAAAACCGATACTCATAAGGTTGTGAAAGTCGGTGTTAAGTTCAATGCGGAGACCCGTGTGCCGGAAGAATGGGTGATAGGATAAAACAATATGTCCTCGATTGTTCGGAATTTTTCAGTAGCCCCTTGCCATATAATGTTTTGGTTTTGAAATCAATAGGTGGAAAGACAACACTAAAATTAGCTTATATTATGAGCAAAATCCCAACATATAACTTGGAAATATTTATGCATTTTTACATTGGACCAGACAAAAGATGGTAAGGTGTCACATAATATAGTTAATTTGTTGTTGATGAATTTTTTTTGCAGATCAATAATATAGTAATTCTATGAAAGTAGTCGCATGCTGTATAGCCAGAACTGAAAACCGCTATATTCAAGAGTGGTTGGATTATCACCTTGGAATTGGATTCGATCACATATACCTTTGTGATAACGCCCAAGGAGATGAAGAACGATTACAAGAAGTCATTGACAAATTCCCCAAGTATCAGGAAAAGGTTACTGTATTCCCGTATTTTGACAAGAAAGGGCAGCAGTGTGCCGCCTATACGGATTGTTATAAGCATAGAAATCTGGATTTTGACTGGATGGCCTTTTTCGACGTAGATGAGTTCATAACTTTCGCCGTAGATAAGTCAACGGGGCGTTCCAGATATCAAGACATCCATGACTACCTGGAGGAAAGGGCTTCCAGTGCGGATGAGGTTTTGATGAATTGGATGTGTTTTGGAGATAATGGGTTAGTTGAGGATGATGGCAGCGCAAATTTAAGTCGTTTCTTAAAGCCATTGCCCCATAATTTCTCCCCATACAATCTTCTCGGCAAAAAACCGATGAATTGTCATGTGAAACAGTTTCTGAGAAAGGACCTTCCTGTCAATGAGGTTCTCCCTCATGCAACGCCAGCCGCAGATGACAGTTATGAACTAAGGGTTGTTGATGGTGATGGGTTTGCGATATCAGCTAATGCCATACAGCCCAAATATACTTTCCAATCAATATATGTGAAACATTTTATTACCCGTACTATACAAGAATATATCAGAACTAAAATTCAACGGGGAATGGGTGTTGACAGTCCTAACACTAAATACGACTTAGGTGATTTCTTTTTGTATAATCGGTTAACATACAAGAAATGGAGAATATACAAAGGGGCTGTTGTGGAATTCCCGAATAATTATACTCCCCATTCAATGTCATGGTGGATTAAATGTATGTTTAAGGGTTATATATTTACGCCTCTTCTTGGACGATATGATGGCTGAAAAAAAACGAATTGAGTATATTGACCTTGCCAAAGGGATATGCATTCTCCTAGTTGTGCTTCATCATGTTCTCGGATATTTTGAAGACAATGAAGTCTCATCTGCATTAAGCATTATGAGGATGCCTCTTTATTTTTTCTTGTCCGGACTGTTTTTTAAACCATATGAGAATTATTCAGGGTTTCTTACGCGTAAAGTGAATAAGTTGCTGATTCCGTTTCTCTTTTTCCACATTCTTTCATGTATCATTATTCCATTGAGACATAGAACTCCTTTCGAATGGCATATATTGTGGGATTGGATATTTTCACAATGCGTGTACCCTAATGGGCCGTTATGGTTTCTGGTATGTCTATTATGGCTTAACCAGATATTCTATGCCCTTTTCAAAATTGCGAATAGGGTTCATTATCCTGTTGGTTTTATCATTGGATCATCTATTATTATCGGTATCACAGGATATTGTATAGGCAGGTATGGGTACAATATTGACGCTATGAATATTGGAACGGCCATGACAGCAATCCCATTCTTCTGTGCTGGATATGTATTCAGACGCTATACTAAGATTCTTGAGCCAAATAGTTGGGATAAATATTTGCCATTCATTGTCCTTCCGCTGGCATTTTTGACAGTATATTTCGCAGGTCCCGTGCACTATTTCGAGAATCAATATGATGTGAATCTGTTGTCGGTTTATGGATGTGGCCTGAGTGGAGTACTGTGTGTTTTGTTCATCTCCAAAATGCTTGGTCACTTGCCATTGGTATCCTATTTCGGGAGATATTCCATTATGATACTTGTTTCACATATTCTCGTTATTGATTTTTTCCTGCCACAGGTGTATAGATTAAATTGCATATGTTGGATAAAGGTCATAATATTAACATCCATAGTATTGTTGTTAAGCCTAATAATAATTCCTATTATGAAGAGATACCTCCCGCATGTAACCGCTCAGAAAGATTTAATTCCAATTAGGCAATCCCGTATGATTGCCAAATAATCCAATAGAAAAAGCTCATCAATACACTTGAGTTTCTGAAATTCTTGCTGACAGACTTCTAAGGCTGATGGAACTGGCAGAAATGTAGTCATAGATGATGGTCAACATTCCAGTCTATAATCAATAATTTGAAAATCATGAATCATTCAATAATTCTGAATATTACATTCGGGGATAAACCATATTACAATGGCCCGAATTTCCTGCCGATTCAGGCAGGAGGCTCACGAGTAAATATCCAATCAGATAACGAGGGAGACAACATCAGTGAGAAGAACCCTATCTATGGAGAATTGACAGCAGTATATTGGGCGTGGAAGAATTTAAAGAATGTAGATATCATTGGAATGAGTCATTATCGAAGGTATCTAATGACCACGAGTGGGTTGACAAAGACATTTTATCAAACGAAGTGGGAGGATTTTTTGAAGAAACATTATAATGCTGCTTATTATGAAAAGGATTTGAAACAGTATGATATGGTGTTTTGTAAGAAATGGAAATTTGATGGCATGTCTGTGCGACAACAGTTTTTAGAACATCATCCATATCCGGAAGATTTAGACTTGACGCGCAATATTCTCGGAGAATTTCATCCTGAATGTGTGCCGTTTTGGGATAAGTTTTTGAACGGAAATACAGGATATTTTTGTTGTTTATATATTACACATTGGAAAATATTTGATGATTTGTGCAAATGGATGTTTCCGATGCTGTTCGAAATCGAAAAACAATTGCAATATGAAAAGTATGACAAGTATGAACTTCGAATCATCGCATTTTTATACGAACGTCTTTTGAATGTATATATTCAGGCAAGACATCTGAAAATTAAAGAATATCCCTTTTACATGATCGTAGATGGTATAGTGAAGCCTATTTGGCGACAAGAGTTGGGAGCCCGGATTTGGAATATTGTTCGAAGGTTCAAAAAACCTGCGTACGAGAACATGCTACATATCTGAAGTCTATTATACGTATTTGATTTTTGAGGAAACATATGAACACGACTCTTGTATATGTAATGGTAAGCTCGACAACAGACTACTATTACGAACAGACCCTTATCAGCGCATGGTCTGCCAGGTATTGGACCCAGGATATGAGGATTGTGTGTGTGGTAGATGAATTGACAGATGCTACTCTGACCGATAAACGAACATCTCTGTTAGAAATCATTGATGAAAAGATTGTGGTTGATCTCTCGGATGGAGGTTCAGCAAAATATACTGCGAAAGAGCGTTCCCGAATGCTGAAGACGAACTTGAGGAATTACGTGTGTGGCGATATCCTGTTTGTTGACTCCGATACAATAATTTGTGGTTCACTTGCTGATGTAGATTCGTTCACATGTGCCATAGGCGCAGTTTGGGATGGACATCATATCTTCAACCCTACGGATAGTTATCAAGTCGTTCAACGGGCTGAGCTTTTGGGCCATGATGTTTCAAAGGCGAAAGATTATTATAACAGCGGTGTGATGTACATGAAAGATACACAAATCGTTCATGAGTTCACGAAAGCTTGGTATACGCTTTATATGAAAGGGCAGTCCAAGGGCGTATCTTTCGACCAGCCAGCGTTATTGGCTGTCAATATTAAACACCATATGATTTCTTCCATAGATGATATATACAATTGTCAGATTTTGAATGGCGGTCTTCCCTTTTTAACAGATGCTAAAATCATACATGCATACAATGTTTTCGGGAGTATCCCTTTTTTTTATTTGGCTGATTCGGCGTTTTACCGAAAGATAAAACAACAAGGTAAGTTGTTTGATGAAGACAAAAAGAGAATCCTATCAGCAAAAAAGCAATTTGGAGGTGAATATGTTCTTGTGTATGGTGAGAATCTTCGGTATTGGCATTCCTCACTGTTGCATTTGTACAAGGCAAGCCCTAATTTATTTAAAATTTGCGAGTTTATAGGTAAAGTATTCTTTAGATTGTATAAAAAAACATAATATGAATTATGAAACAATACGTATTGAATAAACTGCGTAATCTAATCGGTATCCCGCAGATGAAATGGGAGTTTACTATGGCGTTGAATCGAATGCAAAGCCAGCAGCGAATTATGCCGCTGTGGGAACATATCCTATATGATGCCGATCTGGGAATAACAAATCAGAAATATGTCGACGGTGAAATAATTGTCTCACTCACTTCGTATAGAAGACGACTATGGGATGCGGCTTTTGCGATAGAAACCATCATGCAGCAAACCATGAAAGCTAATCGCATTGTTTTATGGTTGTCACATGACGATTACAAGGAAATCCCTCAGGCTCTAAAATTGCTTCAAAAACGAGGTTTGGAAATTACGGAGTGTGACGATTTACTATCGTACAAAAAAATAATACCATCCTTGAGGAAGTTCCCGAACGATGTGATTGTTACCATAGATGATGATGTCATGTATGACCCAGACGTCTTAGAAAGACTGATTCGAGCATACCTGAAAGCTCCGCAGTACATTCATGCATGTCGTGTTCACAGAATAACATTTAATGAAAACGGACAATTAGCACCCTACCAAAACTGGAGATGGACTATTTCTACGCAGGGGCCTCATCCGCTGAACTTCTTTACGGGTTGTGGCGGGGTGCTTTACCCGCCTCACTGCCTTGATGAAGAAGCCCAGAATGAGGCGGTTTTCATGAAGTTATGTAAGACTGCCGATGATGTTTGGCAAAACGCGATGGCAATAAAGAAAGGTACATTAGTAAGTAAGGTTAACACTCACAATCCCTCAGGCGAAGATTATTGTCTGAATGAAATAGCTCAGAATGAAAGTTTATACTCTGTCAATGTGGCTAATCAGCAACTGAATGATGTCGCAATGAAATCAGTGTTTGCCAAATATGCTCTGGTTGATGTGCTGAAGTCAAAACTATAGGAGATAAGGAACCGATGACATCAATATATTCAATCATTATCCCTCTCTATAATAAGGAGCGTCAGATTGCCCGAACGCTTGATTCAGTTCTCGCTCAATCTGTTGCGGACTTTGAAGTCATCGTAGTTGATGACGGGTCCAAGGATGGAAGCGCGGAGATTGTGAAGGGGTATTCCGATCCGAGAATCCGTTATATCAAAAAGGAGAACGGAGGAGTTTCTTCGGCACGCAATCGAGGAATTCAAGAGGCTCGGGGTGAATGGATTCTTTTTTTGGACGGAGATGATAGGTTGATGCAGGATGCGTTGAGTGCCTTCGAAGCCATGAGGAAGAAATATCCGGATTGTCTAATGTTTGTTGGCGGGCAACGGAATATTCGCGAAAAATATACGGAAAAGAAAGAAGTTGTCAGAATTACAAACTCCCCGTTTTTTCCTCTTTGGTTGAATCGCTTTTGGCCATGTCCGGGCGATACAATGATACACAAGTCATTGACGGAAAAGTTTGGAATGTTTGATGAGCGGATATCTTTCTTCGAGGATATTGATTTCTTCCTTCGGATGATGCAATGCGGAACATTGGTGTATTCCAACAAGGTCGTATTACAATATAATCAGGAGGAAGGAGGTCTTAGTCTTTCGAAGCACTCCGAAAAAAAAGAAATGGCTTATTATCTCCCGGAGATGAAGATAAAAGGATTTTTCCATAAGGCTGTACGTTATGAGAATCTGGAGTTTGAGATTAATTGGTGGAGGGATAATCTGGAGGTTTTGTCTTATTATAAAAATATCAAACATAAGTGTTTTTCGCCAATCCATGCCATATTGCATTGGATTAGACAAAAGATGCTGAATCATCATTGGATTTGAGGAAACGTCACTCCCTTGGTTATATGTAAAAAACATACCAGTCGGGTGATTAAGATATAATTATTGCAAGTATGCTTTTATATATTTTGATTTTAAGGAACGTAAACTTTAGAATCTTGTATAGATTAACGGAGTGTTACATAATTACCAATGCCAAATTTTATAAAGTTTGATTTACAAAAAGGATTTAACTATTGTATAGTATGGAAGAGAATAAAGGAGATATTATTATTTATCAGACGGACGATGGTATTGTTCGACTAGATGTCCGTCTGGAGGATAAAACAGTATGGCTGACACAACAACAGATGGCAGAACTGTATGAATCCTCCAGAGCAAATGTAGTAGAACATATAAAACATATCTATGCAGAAGGAGAGTTGCAAGAAGAGGCAACTTGTCGGAAATTCCGACAGGTTCGCCAAGAAGGTAATCGCAACGTGACACGGGAGATTCCTTATTATAATCTGGATCTTATAATTTCACTAGGCTATCGTATTCGGTCTTTGGTTGCTACCCGCTTCCGTCAATGGGCGACAGAAAGGCTTCATGAGTATATTGTGAAAGGCTTTGCCTTGGATGACGAACGCCTAAGAGAAAACTCTTTCCCCCGTGGAAGAGGCATATCTTGAAAGTATTAAGGGTATTGAGAAGTCTATTAAACGAAACGGGAAGAATAAGTGAGAGCAGATGATGGCCATCTTTTGGGGGACACATCAGGACGGACTCTTCCCTATATGGAGGTCGGGAGAGGCCCAGTCTCCACCAGAAAAAAGGTTTTTTATGGTTTTGTTTATATTTATGGGAAATCCCACTGCGCCTTATTTTCTGATAAATCTCTGATTGAGTTTTTGTCCGATTTTATTAGGAGGTTAAAAGGTTATGCTTTTCAACTCGCTTGAATTTCTGTTATTCCTGCCAACGGTCTTTCTGCTCTATTGTTTCGTGTTCCGCAACCTGAGGTGGCAGAATCTCTTTTTTAGGATAGTATAATTTAGAATCTTGTGTGAATTAACAGGTAGTTGAAATTAAGATTCTTATAATAACCAGAGAAGATTTTATAAACTTAAGTTTGCAAACTGCAGGTAATTTCATAAACTTTGAATTGCAAATAAAGGATTTAATAAGAAGCGAACCTATATTGTATATTGGTAGAGACCAAAGGAGATATTATCATTTATTATGCAGCCGATGGTATTGTTCGGCTGGATGTACGTTTAGAGGATAAATATGAGACTTTCTTGGATTGATTGGATTAAAAGCATTTGTATTTTGGCAATGGTTGCGGGTCATATGTGGATGCCTCGATCATATGCTATCCTTATTTACACCTTTCACATGCCTTTGTTGTTTATGGTTTCTGGATACTTACACAAAAACCATTCGATATTACATGTGGTAAAATCATTGTGGATTCCAGTAGTATTGATTTCACTTTCAATGTTATTCTTCAACATCGCAGAAATCAGTATAAAGGGCGGAAAGATAATCGATTATATCCGCAATCTAGTTTGGTTGGATTATAGGGATGATTTTGGCTCGGGATTATTTACAGGCGTTTGGTTTATTGAAGCCCTCTTTCTCTGTCGTATCTTTTTGCTTTTTTTTAGGACATATTATATTCATGTTGCCATAGTCTGTATAGTTATTATGAGTTTGTTTCCGTTATTGGAATCAGATATATGGCATTATTATCCAATGCGTTTCTTTTCCTGTTTCCCATTTGTTGCCTTAGGAATTTGGTTAAAAGAGCGGCAATGGAATCCTTCTTATATTTCTTGGAAAGAAATCTCTATTGGAATAGTTATATTTCTATGGGCGTGGTTGGTTGATGGAGGGCATAGTTTGCATTGTAATAGTTTTGGGTATTCCTACATAAGTTTTTTTATATCGTCTGTGGCGACAAGTGCTATTCTCGCGAAAATATGTATTATGTTACCAGAATGTCGTTTTGTAACGACAATTTCTGTCGGGACACTGTTCATTTTAGGAACTCATAGCATAATGATTGAATATTTAACCCCATTTCTTCCTGGTAAATTATGGAATGTTTCATACTTCATAATTCCTATTACAATTGTCCTAATAGATTATTTCCTTATTATGTTTTGTTTGAATCATTGCCCCATCTTATTAGGAAAGATTGCGAATTCGTCAGTACATTGAATGTGATACATTGAAAAGAAATAAGTATCCCGCTGAATTATGCTTTTCAACTCTCTTGAATTTCTGATATTCCTGCCAACGGTCTTTCTGCTCTATTGGTTTGTTTTCCGCAACCTGAGGTGGCAGAATCTCTTCGTGGTGGTGGCCAGCTATGTGTTTTACGGCTGGTGGAACTGGAAATTCCTGATTCTGATTGCCATCACGACGCTCTGCAGCTTTGTAGCGGGGCTGTTGATAGAAAAGGCAGTATCCCACAAAAATAGACTGACGATTAATACCGTCAATATTATCCTGAACCTCGGTATTCTGGCAGCGTATAAGTATTATGATTTCTTTGCCACGGAACTTTGCCATCTGCTGAATATCTCGCCCAACGGGGTTGTTCTGAACCTTATCCTGCCGGTCGGGATCAGTTTCTATACATTTCAGGCACTGAGTTACAGCATCGATGTATATCGTGGGAAAATGTCGGCGTCGCATGATCTTGTGGAGTTTGCTGCCTATATCTCCTTCTTCCCGCAGTTGGTGGCAGGCCCCATCGAACGTGCCACGAATCTGCTCCCTCAGTTCCAAAAGCCCAGAACCTTCGACTATGCTTTGGCCGCTGACGGCATGCGGCAGATGTTGTGGGGATTCTTCAAAAAACTTATCATTGCTGACAATTGTGCCACATTTGCCAATTATATTTGGGAGAATTACGAAACGCTTCACATCGGCGGCATCACGATGTTCTTGGCAGCTGTGGCTTTCGCGTTCCAGATTTATGGAGACTTTTCAGGATATTCGGATATAGCTATTGGGGCAGCAAAACTTTTCGGCATCCGGTTGAAGCGGAACTTCAATGTCCCGTATTTCTCCAGAGACATTGCCGAGTTCTGGCGCAGATGGCATATTTCGCTCAACACCTGGTTTGTCGATTATCTGTACATCCCGTTGGGCGGATCGCGGGAAGGGCAGTGGAAGAAAGTCCGCAACACATTTGCCATCTTCCTCACTTCCGGTCTTTGGCATGGAGCCAATTGGACCTTCGTATGCTGGGGTGCCTTTCACGCTGTGTTGTTCTTGCCGCTGATTCTTTTGAAACAGAACCGTAAATATTTGGACGTCGTTGCAGCAGACAGGTGGTATCCCACATTGAGGGAGGTGGGCCAGATGGCTTGGACTTTTTTTCTCGTGGTAATCGGATGGATCATATTCCGTGCCGAAACCATAGGTCAGGCCTGGGATTATATGTTCAGTATCATCTGTCGTTGTACAGAATATTATCCGCTGGGAGACTATCTGACCGATTTTTTCTATATCGGCATCCTGTTGATTATAGAATGGTTCTCCCGTCGGGAAGAACATGCCTTTGCCAGGATTCCCGTCCCTTGGCGGGCGGTGAGATATGTCCTGTATGCCGCCTTCTTCATCTGGATGATTGTCAACAGAGGTAATCAGGCCACGTTTATTTATTTCCAGTTCTGATTATGAAACGCTTTCTGCTTAACTTATTATATTTTATATTGCTGCTGGCAGTCTTTTACGGTTTCCTGTGGGGGCGGTATGCCTACAAGATGAGGCAGTTCTCATTTAAGTTGCCCGAGGAGAAGACCATTCTCGCCATCGGAGACTCGCAGATGCAGGCGGCAGTGAATGATTCAATTATCACAAACGTCGCCAATGTTTCTGATTTTCATGAGAATTACTGGTCGATGCTGATACGGATGCGTATTTACAAGGAGGTAAATCCGCAGATCGACACCGTCCTTTTGGGAGTAACTCCCCACACTGTAGCAAGGTTCAAGGATGAGTTTTTCGCCAATTTCGGCTATATGGAGAAAGTGACGAAGTATTATCTGCCGTGGCTCAGACCTTCAGAATGGATATTTCTCTTTTCGCATGACGCTACAGACGTTCTTTCGGCATTGGTTACGCCCCTCTCTTTTTATTGGAATCCAACGGAGGACTACGTCCGAGACATGGGGCATTTTGATGCTGCGGGTTTCTCGCATCTGCAGCAAGACATAGCAGAAGGAGTGTCCCGATTGAAAGAGAACCCCGAATATATTGAGTGTGGGAATGAGGAAACATTGAAAAGTCTGCGTCGGATTATAGACTGGTGTGATTCGGAAGGAATTCATCTCATAGGATTGGACACGCCGGTCTATCAAGCGGACGATTATTTTAATATGGAGAATTACCGCAAGTTGATGTCCGGCGAGTTCGCTGATTTGGAGCGTTGGGAATATCTCGACCTCGACATCCCCGATGACTATCGCCGGGATGTGAACCACTTGAATCGCAGAGGAGCCGATTTCTTTACAAAACTCTTGTCGGTGCGGTTATAAGAAAAATCTGGGTCACCTGCATAACCACGTGTGAGCGTACACTAAAAGGGTGATGTTTTTCGTTCATTTTCATGCTCGTTTTCTCGCCGAGGCATAGCCGAAGCAAGCAACGCTCTGCTCTTTTGGCTTAACGAAAACGTTCGTTTGAGGCGAGTATGTTGTGGAATCTCTCTTTCTGCTTTTCGTCGAACTTGTCGAGGTTCTTCGAGAGCAGCATCCATCGCGTTCCCTTGATAAGGTCGCGCTTCTCCAAGTCGGTTTCCTGCCTCCAAATGCTTCTGCGCACCTTGTCAACGGCCTCATGCACGAGTTTGACGACATGGAACTTGTCGAATACGTGAGTCGCATCAGGGGCATTTGTAATGACGGAGTATATATAAGCCGCAGACATGTCTGATGTGACCAGTTCTATCTTCACTCCCTGCCGCTTCACCTTCTTCCAGAAGTCATCCAGTGCTTCGGAACCCTTACCGTCTCCGACGTATATGATGTGTCCTGTGTCGATATCCACGACAATGGTCTTGTAGACAAGACCATTGCGGACGGCGACGGTAAGGGTTCCGAAGAAGGTCGAGGACATAGCGGGAAAAGCGGTATGTGTAGCTGACACTTCCGTGAGTGAACGGGATGTCTGAC
>Ga0326513_10002408_pt1 | contig 13833 bp, 12 predicted proteins | sample 2_2465_0518_D_FD_203654 | JGI IMG/M metagenome (GOLD analysis project Ga0326513, IMG submission 203654) | Bovine rumen microbial communities from UC Davis, California, United States - 2_2465_0518 | ecosystem: Host-associated > Mammals > Digestive system > Stomach > Rumen | place: USA...
CACGGTATTATCCAGCACAGCACTCTCCTTAAGCATGGAACGCATCTCTGGATCACTCTTACGCATGAGCTTCTTAATATCCTCATCAAACATCATGGCATCCTTCAGAGAGCGCCACGGATACAAATTCTCATACGATAGTTTCTCTATCACCTTCTCTGTTTTGGGAGTCAGTCGCTCTCTTACCTTTGCCACGGTCTTTAAGGCCGTACTAGGAATGAACGACCTGAAACAAATGACATTGGCACAACAATCCTCCCCGTATTTGCTTTTGAGCCATTCCAGCACGTTTTCTTTGCCTTTCGCTTCGAAGTCCAGGTCAATATTGGGGTAGATATTCTGCTCAGGGTCGATGAAGCGTTCAAAGAGCAGTCCATACTTCAGTGGGTCAATCTTTGTAATTCCTAGACAGTAGCACACCAGACTCCCCGGAGCAGATGAGCGTCCCGGTCCCACCAATATGCCCAGTTCTGTCTGTGCGACGCGCACCACCTCTTCGAGGAAGAGGAAGTAAGCGGCCACCTTTTTCTCTGCAATCACGTCCAGTTCATAGCAGAGGCGATCAGTCACTTCTTCGGGAAGTATTTCTCCATAGATTGCCTTTGCCTTCACGTGCGTCAAAAAGTCAAGGTACCCCTGTTGGCGTGTCTCTTTGTCCGCCTCTGTCGCTGCAAATCTCTCAGGAATCTTGACAGACGGAATGGTAGGTGTCTTTTTGATATCAAAGAACTCCACTTTGTCAAAAATCTCCATGGTGTTCTCCACTGCTTCTGGCATATCGGCAAAGATATCATACATCTCCTTGCGTTTCTTCATATAACGGAACTGACAAGGAAAATGTCTGCCATCTTCCACCATTATCCCTGTTTTCCCTTTTGCTGAGCATCTCTGCGTGAAGTTGGCCGTCCAGTCTTCCGGCTTGATGAAACGCACGTTATTTGTAGCTACAACCTTCACGCCGAAGGCTTTTGCCCTTTCTGCAAGCACGGCATTTCTCTGCTCCTGTTCAATGAACATAGGGATCTGTTCGTCTACACCCTTGATGGTATTACGCTGTACTTCGATGTAGAAGTCCTCTCCGAAGGTCTCCATATACCATTTGATACTCTGCTCGAGTTCTTTCATATCACCGCGTTTTATGCATTCGGCTGCCTCGCTGCCATATCCGCCATACAGGATGATTAATCCCTCGTGGTATTTCTTCAAACTATTATCATCTATAAGGCGGCAGCCAGGACCGGACTCCCAGATGCTAGCCAGTTTCATCAAGTTCTGATATCCCCTCATGTTTTTTGCCAGCGCAATCACATGGAACTTCTTTGTCTTGCGACCATTCTCTTCACGGCCAACTAACGCGTAGACGGGAAGTTGGCACCCGATAATGGGTTTGAAGGGAGACTTTTTGTTTTCCAGTCTTGCCTTGTTGATAAGGCTAACATAGTCAAAGAATTCCATGACCCCTGACATGATTACATCGTCTGTAAGCGCCATGCCCGGCATTTTGTCCTTGATGGCCGCATTTACTAGTTCTTCGATGTCTGCACAGCCATCCATCATGGAGTAGTGAGAGTGCACATTCAAATGTACGAAACGATAATTATTCATAATTATCTTTCTTTGGGATAATTCTTTTATACTCCTAAAAAACTTTGCTATATCTCAAGTTATGTGTTCAACAAATAATCCACCACGGCATTCCAATCAGGAAACTTCTCTGAGCCAAACTCAATCCATTCGCCTTTGAACTCACAAGTTCCGTTCTTACCACGGGCATCAATCAATACCTTAATTTGTGTCGAGCGCAACTCTTTTTTATATAAGACAACAAGCTTTCAACTATCCGTCTGAAAAGCGGACCGCACATGCCGCCTGCACTGGCAGGCAGATTCTCTTTCTCCATGACTACCATGATGGTATATTGGGGATTTTTCACGGGGAAGTAACCACAAAGTTCAAGTCTGTAAGCAGTATCATTAATTTGAAGTCTACGTCCGCAAGCAGCCACATCAACAAGTTCGCTTCCTGCTTTTTTATACATTCCTTCTGACACACAATGCTCCAACCCCTGCTGAAGCATGCGGATATGCTCTGGGGATGCGATTTGTTCGTTGATAACGGTAATCGTGCTGTCCTCCGAATTGCAGATCTTTACCATGCACCCATCGTTGGCTATTGCGTTGTAAAACGTCAATAGACCCATCAAGGTCTCAGGAATGCCAGCAGTGTAGTCTCTTCTCTTTAGGAAGTAATCGACCATATTATTACCATATACCAATTCCAAGGCTTGGGTATAACCAACGATAGAGCGATGTGTAAGAACAGATTCCAAACTGATAAGGCCATAGCCGCCTCTACGCCAGTTGTGATCTCTGACAAGTTCACCGTTAGGCTTTACATATTGTCCATTCCCTGTGTCGATCTCTGTATCTGGAGTAACCTTTCCAGAAGAGAGCAAGGCGAGGTATGTGACTGCCCCCTGCACATCATCAGCTTCCTTATAGAACGTGTCGGTAAAGGGAACGATGCTATCTGTACCCTCTAATGATGTATGTGCTATCAGCCTTCCCGTTTTTGTCTCAACGACATAGACAACACCCCTATGACAACTGGCATCAGACATTTCCTGACGTGTCAGGCTATCAACCATCTCTCCAATTCCAGAATCTTCATGTACCGGAACAGCCTTTATGTGACTTGTCATCACCAATAAGCCTACAAATAAAACAATCAATTTCTTCATTTGAACATTTCCTTACTAATCTTAACTTCATCAGGTTTCTTGCGGAGGTCATCGAGAGACTTGGCTCCCTTCCAGAAAGCGCGGCGGTAAGTTTCATCCGGCATGAGGTCAATCTGCTCTATGCCGTCAGCACTCTTCTTATTGCTGACAGTACGCTTATAGTTCCGCAAATCGGGATACAACCACCATGCGCCATCAGTATCATCGTACCAGAAGTCGGTTCCGTTAAACCTGAACACGTCAAACCGCCCTGTATATTGTAAACAACTCGTATTTGCAAATTCCGAACCAGGATCGTGCTGATCCATTATGGGAATATACAAACTCTGCAGTGATGAGACGAAGTGGATACCAAAACTCTCTTCGTCGGGCGAATCTTCATAATCATAAGGGAAGCCATTGCTGGCAGCAACCAACTGATCCCACCACATACAACCCACCGTAGTGTCCTTTTCATCCTTGATAATAAACTCTCGGCGTTCTACGCCCCCATCTCTATTAACAGCAAAGACGGCAACCTCATCATAGAAGAACAGATGTCCCTTTGAAAATATAAACAGGTATATCGTGCATCCTCCTTTGCCTTTAAGTGAATAGACGAACTTGGGGTATACACCAATTCCTGGCTCACTTGATATCAGGGTATCTATGAACACCTGATTATCGGTCTCAATACGGCAAACAATGGAGTTGTTTATAGTGTCCATCCTTGCTATACCATCATCCGATACTATTGCTCTCTCCATATATGATTGGGATGGTGGAAACTCACATCTCATGATTAGGATATTATCCCCATGACCAGCATAGATTCCATTCCCTGCGAGGCCCAACATTATGTTGTTTTTTTCAACTTCTTCCATTTCAAAAGCCTGCAACTGTTCTACCATCCTACACAAGATGGAATCAGAAGTTGATTTGATTTTGACGCTTCTGGATATCTTAGCTTTGCTGATTTCCATGTAACGAACCTCAACCTGCACAGTATCCTTTCCAATCCCTTTCTTATAAAATCTACCGCCAAGCTTCAGTTTCCCAAGGACTAAGTCGGAGTCGCTCTTCTTAAAACCGAGAGAATCTAGATATGCCAGGTAAGGCGTATCATCAACATCGCCTGTTGACTTTTCATCCAACATCAATGAAGCAAGCCTTATAGGGTCTGGTTGGTATTCTTGCGCCATTCCATGTGGAGAACTGCTTCCCAACAGCAAACATATAATCACTGAGTTTTTCCAAACCTGTTTCATATTGAATCTGGTGTTATAATGCTTCTATATTCTTACTAACTCTCACCTCATCAGGTTTCTTCCGGAGGTCATCAAGCGTCTTGGCTCCCTTCCAGAAAGCACGTCGATAAGTTCCATCAGGCATGAGGTCAATCTGTTCAATGCCGACAGCACTCTTCTTATTGCTGACAGTACGCTTATAGTTGCGAAGATCTTTATTCAGCCACCATGCTCCATCATCATCTGTTAGCACAAATTCTTTACCATTGAACTGGAGGACCTCGAAACGTCCTGTGTATCGTAAACAACTCGTATTGGCAAATTCAGAATCTTGGTCATGACTTTCAAGAATAGGGTAATACAAACGATTAGTAACCCAATCAAAATGAAGACCGAAACGGTCTTTATCAAACTCGTCAAACGGGAAACCATCACTGGCCTCCAACGGCTGGTCGTACCACAAACAACAAACGACACTATCTTTCTGACCATCCACCGAAAAAATAGGTACTGGCTGAAGATGATGGTCGTCATTATAAATGCATGCCATGGCTTCATCACGATACAGAAGATGACCAAAAGAATAAGTCAACAGATAAAGCGGTGAGTCTAATTCTGCGCTAATAGAATAAACTTGTTTCGGATAAATCTCCAGTGCAGGATCATAGTGTAACAGCGTATCACGAATATCTCCTCCCGCTGCATTGACACATCCAATCAATGCGTCATAAACCGTGTCTGCTTCTAAATTAACATCGGGATTCCTATGAGAAAGATAGGCCGGGAGCATCGGCTTATTCTCCTCGTGTCGTTCCACCAAAGCCTGTGCCTCAGGAGAGAGATAGGAGAATATTTGGCCATAAGGAAAACAAAGGAGTATGAAATGATTGCCGCATCCTTGTATAGCCAGCGAGAAATGGTCATCTAACAATCCATAGTCGTATTTGTGAGAATCGTCCGCTGGAGAGTATTGCCATCCTGCTCTACCAAACCACGGGTCATCATCTATAGATGTATATTCAGGATAATCCGAAAAGAATCGCACAAGATTATTATAGTCGATAATCTCCTTCACCTGATGCCCATCGCGCTTGTCAAAGGTATAGAAGTGCTTATCCGAGCTACAGCTTGCTCCGCAATAAAAACGCTCCATTCCATATGTGACATATTTCTCCGTCTGCGTTTCCATCTTCAGTTCGAGGCCAAATGTATTCCACAGACTGTCTTCAATCAGCGGTTTATACTTCTCCATATAATGGCTAAGCAGACGCTCGCCATCATTGGTAAACATTTCTTTTTCGCTATACGCCACGTATTCATCAGGACTATCATTAAACTCTATGCAATACTCACACATCTTATAGACCTCCCTGTTGACGAGTGCCATCACAGAGTCTCTTAACACATGTGGACCATTTACAGGCACATCAACATTGAATGAAGCCCAACAATAATTGTTATCTTCATGACCTCCACGAATAGTATCGATCTGCTCTACAACTTCTAAGTCAGAAGTGTTAATTTGATTGCCACTTTGACAGGCAATTAATATCACCATAATGCCAGCAGCAAAGAGCGTCCATTGTTTCTTCATAATAATTGTCATTTTCATATTGTTACAACAATTCTATAACTTACTCCTAATAATTCTATCGTCCGAGGTGTGTTCTCATTATTCTTACTTTCAACACAAAACTTTCTTCTTTACCTCATACTATACGGTGTATTAGAGGGATAAGCATCTCGTTGAAGAATTTGTAATCCAATCTTGGGCTGCCAGAGTAAAAAAGACTATTCTGATAGTGTTTTTCAAAAGTGCTTTGAGAGTTCTCCTCTGTATCATTGTTAACATATATTGCCCATACGTATTTGCGATCCCATTCTGTAGCACTTTCAAACTGATGTTTTTCCATCTCTTCAAAATGAGAAATAATTTCTGGAGTAATTGTAAAAGATGTTTCACCATTACTACGCTGGTTATAATACTCAAACGTACCTGGTCGCAATAAGTTCTTTTGCTTTGAAATGAAAAATGTCGGATTAATACATATGCGTTTAAAACCATGCATTTGCTGACAATACATTCCTCCCATGCATTTTCCTACAATGATGTCTGGACGTTCTTTTTGGCATAAGTTTTTTAAAAACGGCAAAGCTTCTATGGGATCCATAGGAATATCTGGAGCTATTATCTCAAAATCGTGTAATAACTCTTCAAACATTCTTACCTTGCTGCTTTTTCCTGAAGAAGCAAATCCGTGCAAGAATAACAATTTTCTCTTTGGATTATTTTGATGAAGGAAATCGTTGCGCTCGTCAATATTTAAATAACAGCTAAATGCTTCAGAATTGCAAATCTTGCAATGACTACCTGAGGACATGATGATCTCAGTAATTTGTGGTTTTTTATATTTCATTTTAGAGTCTCAATTTTTGAACAATTTCTTCGTATGAATAGTGATCACTATAATACAATTTCTTCGCTTTAGCAAATAGGCATACCTTTTTATTTATCAATTCAGCATCCCCATAGAAAGAATATTCGTCTGACGGGCAATTCACACAATAATAAAGTGCATCACAACTCACACATTCGTTCAGAGATTTCATCGGAATCTTTCTAACATCAAGGAAGCGTTTCCATATCTCATTAAAATCATCAATAATAATGTTACCGCCGATAGATTTCATTCCTGCAGAACACGCAAATACCTGTCCCGTAAAATCAATATAAAATTGGTTATGCGGGAAATCACATAAAAACTGTGGAACAAAACCGTTCTTTCTATAGAAGGCAAGCCAATTGTTCTTTTTTTTAGCAACATTTTTATTAAAGGCAGACTGATATTGAATATCAAAATATAGCATATCTTTCACGTCAATCATATAATCACATACAGATTGATCATTGTCATTAGAAGGATAGATATAGAAGGCATATCTAAGTTCTGCTTTCTTTTCTATCGCATATCGACAAACCGAATCAAAATCGGACAATGTAATCTTTGAGACAATAAACTTTATGGAGAATGGTATATACGATTGACTGATTTTGTCGAGATTTCTCATCACGACGTCAAACATTCCATTTCTATGTGTAGTCTTTTTATATGTTTCTTCACTCATTCCGTAGATAGATACAATTAATTTCTCTGGTGGGTATTCTTTAAATAAAGAGATTAAAGAATCATCAATGAGTGTTCCATTTGTAAAAAGTCTAACAAGTAATCCTCTTTGTTTTGCATAAGTATAGATATCTTTGAAATCCTGTCTTATGAGAGGTTCACCACCTGTCAAAACAATTTCAAGCACACCAATCTCAAGCATTTTGTCTATTATCTGTTTTATTTCTTTTGTAGTCATGGCCTTTCCGAAGCGTTTCAATTCCCCTTGATAGCAGTGATAGCACCAAAAGTTGCATCTGGGCGTCAGTTCGAAACTCTTAACTTTATATGGGTGTTTGATATTGTTCCATATGTTTCTTACATAATAGTCAAAATGTCTAGCGGATATAACAGCACGAGATCCGTTTTTCTTTTCCTCATTATCAGTTAAGGATGATAATATCCCAATTTGCATAAAAGAATCGATAAGCGACTCTAAATCATGGCATATAACGGACTTTTCCTGGTCATACATCCTACTCAATACATCGACAATCTCTTTTTTTGATATTGATTTTTGAAATAATCTAAATATTTCAGCTGCAGTGTCGTTCAGTTCATAAAGTTTATTGGTATGTATATCTACGACAATCCATACCGTTCCGATGTTTCGAAGAACAAAAGATTCGTTTATTTTATATATCATATAGACTTTCTTCTAATAATGCGTTGTGGACTGCTTCTAAAAAACCATAGCCATAAATCTGGGACGGTTCTAATGCCATGCTCTGCCCCCATTCGTTCCATGCTCTGACAAAGAGATAATCTGCAGAGTTATCATTGCTCAATCTAAGCATTCTTTTTAGGTGCCTTTCGAAAGATGTGGGGGTCGCCCCTAATATTATTGACGAATTCTCTTTGTAACGTGGCGTAGTGTCCCAACTTGTAAAGACATTGTAATATAAAGGTTTGTCGCTAGATAATTTGGACATCAACCGAAAAGAGGTATTTGTCATCGTCTTATATGAATAAACCTCAAGATGATCTGCTGCGATTCTTTTTAAGTACATTTTAAATAAGAAACTATTTATTTTATTCCTTAGCGAATGGTCGTTTCGCAATGCAATCTGAGTATAACGAAACTCCTTAAACGTCAACGCTTCGCATGAATTGATAATTTTTTCTTCTTTCATATCTTGTGGTGTCCAAATAGTATTAACTATGAATATACCGTCAAACCCGTCTTTTATGCATTCATTATTTAAGAAAGAAACCATTTTGTCCAGCGTTGCAATGTCTTGTGGCCTATATATTATGAATAATGGTTTGTTAAATATTTTAATATAGCGGTCATCGTGGAAAAAGGGAGAAAGATATTTGTAGTGTTTACACCAATCCTTTTCTTCCCCATATTCTTGCTTCACAAGCACATCACTGCCTCCCGTCCAACTGTTAGTCCAATCATGGTTAGCCCAAGTCAAGCAGAAATGTATTGGCAAATCTTTCCATGAAAGCAAATTCTGTACAGGTTTCTCCAATAATAGCTTTCCTTTATTCCAATAATGATATATGGCCCATCCGTAAATACCATATTTCCTGCACAATGACACTTGCCATTCTAATGTATCTCTATTTAACAAATTATAGTAGTTTTCATTCAAAGGTAAATATGGTTGTCTGTGTTTGTGAAATAAAGGACGGCTGTTCCTCACATTAGTCCATTCAGTAAAATCCTTACCCCACCAGCGGTCGTTTTCCGGAATAGAATGGTACTGTGGCAGATAATATGCAATAATCTTTGTCATATCCATCCTTCATTTATGATGTAATTCTTAATAATTAAAAGGTTTTCCTCAAAAGTATTGAGTGATGTATCAAGGAGTAACTGATTTTGTGCCTGTCTCATTGGAGAAAAACTTCTATTACTATCTCTATGGTCTCTCTCGGCTATAACTTTTTGTTTGGTGACACCTATATCATTATAGCTATATGATTGTGTCAAGAATACCTTAAATCGCGTTTTGGGGAAAACAAAAGTACCGATATCTCGTCCAGCCACAATAAATCTTGAGTCAGCGACAAAGTTGTGGATTATTTCCGTCAAATACAATCTGACAGGTATGTCTTCTGCAATTTGGGAAGTAAGCATATCTATATCATGTTTATCTTTCCCAGGATTGAAAAGTGTCCCATTCACATAAACGAAACATTCGTCATCTCTGCATTTTATTTCAATTCTTGAGTATTGTTTATAAAATGCTATTGGTTTTCCCAGGAAAGAAGAAAATTGCTCATTTCTCCAAAAATCAGCAAATGCACGATATAGCAAACCGCTATCCAGGAAAGGCACTTGAAACAAATCCGACAATCCTTTTGACAGTCTTGACTTAGATGTTCTACAACCGCCATCAATTGCAATAACAAAACCATTACTATACATCTTTACACGTTTTTTCTTTGTTAAACAATAGTTCCATAAAGTTGTCGCGCATCATCATTTCTCGAATGCATGAACCTAATAATCGTTCTGGATATTCACCCTTGTCAATCTGTTTGCAAAGATACTTGTATGTCCACGGTTTCATTAGTTTATATTTTGCAAAAATATAAGCTTTCATACACGTTTGTTTGAAAACCAAATCATTATAAGGTTCGAAGGATATTCCATAATCAACCAGTTTACATATGCCGTTAGCGATGATGAAGTTTTCTTTCTTGAAATCCCAGAATAAGATGTTATGCTTTTTACATTCTGTCAGGAATGCCACTATCTCCTGCAAGGAAGGGATACCATGTTCGCCTTGAAGGTACGAGTGGCTTATCACGTCAAAAACACCTGCTTTGCTTATTTTTATAGGCAACAGCAATTGGCAATCTTTCGACATCTTTTCTGCGATGTCAAGTATGTGTCTATTGACTAGATGTTCATAAAATGTTTTATACACAGTTCCATCGTGTATGAAAACGATCCCTTCATGCCCCTGCGACAATCGACGGAGTTCTCTAACAGGAAAACCGAAATTCACAGCTAACACTTTTCTCATTTCACTGACACGTCCTCTATTGAAGAATGCAAAGCACCAGTTCATTGTCTTTTTCCGATAATAGGCTGCAATTTCAAGTATCTCCCACCAGAGAAGAACTCTATCACTTTTTCTTTGGCTCATAGCAAAAACACTTATACCATCTAGCGAGCCATCTTGACATTGAAGCATAATTATAGCCCGAAGGGTAAAGACCTTCAGGATTATCACAATACATCCTTGGTCTGTTATTAACAGTAATGTCAACTTTTTTTATATCGCACAAATCTTTCATATCATTTATTATTATTGTTTTCTATAAAAAGGTTCCATCTCTTCTGGGCAAGATCACATCTACTCTCTATAGGCTGTTCCCTGTCTTTATTTACTTGTTCGAATTCCTCAGTACATGGTGTACAGATGGGAAGATATTTGCATTCAATACACTTAAAGTTCCGTGAAAGCTTTCTCTTCCTTTGCTCGCCCCAATAATCCCAAATGTAATCGAAGCCATGTTCAAAGAGATCCAGCCCCTTGTTTCTTAATGTCATACAAGGTGACATTTTTCCATCATAGCCTATGAACACTTTGTCAAGTCCTGCTCCGCAGATATACTGCGACCATCCTTCTTCTTCGTTGCAGTCGTATGGTAGGTTGTTACATTTACTGACTATATCTTGAAACACTTTCATCTTGATGGGGTCTCTTTTCTCAATTTCGATGATTTGATCATTAGATAACATAAGCTCTGTTGGATCCTTCACTGTGTTATTACCTTGCCCAATTAGTACGTTATAGCGAAACGGCGCATGATAGCGTACGGCAATCTGATTATACTTTTCCAAATTGGTATAATTATTGTTATTCAAAATCATTTTGGTCGAGAAAAAAATCCCGTTCTTTTCTAATAATTCAAGAGCATTGCATAAATCATTATATCCGTTTTTTATACCTGTAAAACGATAATACTCCTCATTTGATGTACCATAGAGCGTTATGTCCAAACTCCTAGGTGGGTTTTTGGCAAAGAATGATGCGATTTCCTCGTTAATTAACAAAGCATTGGTAAAAACATCTATTAGGAATCCCTGCTTCTTAAACTCCATGTATATATCTTTAAAATCAGGATGCAATAGAGGTTCGCCACCAGTAATCGTAACATTTAGAATACCCTTCGATTTAAAAAGTGATGCTATTTTTAACATCTTCTCTGTTGAAATCTGCTTGCTATTATCTAGTCCTTTAACATAGCAATGCGGACAGTTGCAGTTACACAAAGAAGTTATCTCCACAACACCTATTAAAGGTTTCCGAAGTTTTCCCAAAGGTCCCTTCACCGCGCCAAATCCCACCTTCTCTAATGAATGAGTCACACTTGTATCTATAGAATCTTGTTCAGGAAATATCACATGTTCACGCCTCAAGACTTCAATGGTAGAGACAATATTCTCCCTCAGTTCTTCTTCGGAACAAGAGTGGTCTCCTTCATTTAACAAGATATTAAGAACCTCTTCTTTAGAATGTTTCTTCAAAAGGTCTAAGACATGTAACGTACTAGAATTTACATACAATACAGGTTTAGAACGACCATACTCTTTTTCTGTTATATCAATCATAAACGTATACTCACCTGCACTTATCCGCTTATAATTACTATTTAACATATACTTCATAATTACTATTTTTTTATTACTACTATAATATGGTTACCATCATTAAGTTTTGCAGACCGTCCAAGTTGATATGCCAATTCTGTAAATCTAACAATTTCTGAATATTCAGCAGTTGGTGCACATTTTTCAAACACATCTGCTGCAACGACATCTTCAACGATAAACCCCAAACTTTTCAGAAAAGGACTTATTTGTTCTGGAACAACATACGATATGGGCAATTCTGGTTTTTCCCGAAAGATGAATAATCCAGAATTTGACTCATTAATAAAATTGTGGAAATTTATCAAATTACGCATGTCATCTTTATCAATCTGTGTTTTTCGTGAGGTTTTGTTCAATTTTGCATATTTTGAGAGAAAAGCAAGTATAGCGACGCTACCACTATGCATTATAAGGCTGATTTTGCTCAAAACTTCCCTTACGTCTCTCTCGTTATGGCAATGATACAATGGCCCCAAACACAAAATCAAATCAAATGTCTTTCCCAAAAACAAATCATCTGTAAATACATCACACTTCTTGACTTGCAGCTTTACACCACATTCAACGGCCTTTTGTATGGCCAAATCTATTTCTTTTTGGGAAATGTCGCACAGACAGACATCCTTCCCAGACAATGCCAAAGGAATAGCATATACTCCTGTCGCTCCACCTATGTCGCATGCCGTCTTTGCATTAGGGGCATATTTTTCTATCAGATGAAAGGTCATCAGATACTCCATAGAATTGCCTGAAAGTCGTTGGTCTTCTTCGTGGCAGTGGAGGTTATAGTATTCCGATACATTCTTTGTCATACGAAAAACAAGTTACAGGTCTATATTATGGAATCCTTGACCGAAGGATGGTATGTCGATAATCTTTAACTTCTCAATTTTTACTATATACAATCTTGCTTTTACCAAATTCTTTTCTATCATGCTGGCATTCTTGACCATGGTTTCAAAGACAGGAAATCTTTTTATGTAATGCCCCCATCCATTTATCAAGTTCGTCCCCTTTGCTTTTATGCACGTCCCGCTAATCTGTATACCTTGATGCTGCTGGCCATAGGATTGTGGTGTGTTGTATATTACCACAGATACTTGACTGTTCTTTTCTATATTATTTGCATGTATTGTATCTTCGTTTGATACAAATATCAATTCAAAACTTTTGCCAATTGCATAATATATGTTATTTGAATGACACACATTGTTATCACATGTACTCAGAGTGGCAACAATGTTGTTCTCCATAATCTCTCTTGCCGCAGCAATAATATTTTCTTTATTAATCTCCATATTGTTCATTATTTATTAAATTTAAATGATTATCCGCTATCTTCCCCAATATCTTTAATTGAGTCATAATGCAGATTTATGAATGCAAATATACAAATAAAACTTTATAAGATATTCGTTTATGCTGATTTTTTAAGAATAATTAGGTCATAATTTATGCAAAAATCTACTTTGGGGAGTATTGCGGATAATCATTAAATTTATTATTAACTTTCCAGTAGTCTTAATGCTTGCTTACTCTTGCTTGGTCTTATTCGGTGGAAAAGAGTTTTTTCTTTTTCTGATTAAAGAATAGCTAAAGGGCAAGCCGCAGCCCAAGGTCACCGCCTCGACGTTCTGGCAAGTCGTGCCCCGATCGGTAACACGGCAGAGAAGCGAGGCTGTACCAACTGCCACCACGATCGACTCGGTAAGTACCCGAAACAGCACCTTTCGGGTTTGTCTGTGGGAAGGAACAATAATTACCATACCAATCACTGCACCATTCCCACACGTTGCCAGACATGTCATATAGTCCTAGTTCGTTGGGAGCCTTTTTCCCCACTGGATGCGTGCCATAATCTAGGCTTGACTCACCCTTGTTGTAGGTGTTTCCTTTGTACCATGCTACGGATTCAACGTCATCACTGCCAGCGTATTTATACCCTCGGCTGAAATTGCCGCCTCTTGCAGCAAACTCCCATTCCGCCTCGGTGGGAAGGCGGAAGGCCTTTCCCGTAATAGTGTTAAGTTTGCTGATGAACTCCTGACAGTCATTCCAACTGACATGTTCTACGGGTCGCTT
>Ga0326513_10002409_pt1 | contig 13830 bp, 17 predicted proteins | sample 2_2465_0518_D_FD_203654 | JGI IMG/M metagenome (GOLD analysis project Ga0326513, IMG submission 203654) | Bovine rumen microbial communities from UC Davis, California, United States - 2_2465_0518 | ecosystem: Host-associated > Mammals > Digestive system > Stomach > Rumen | place: USA...
ATGGATAGAAGAACGCCTATACAATCTGTATATTTTTTTCAAATTATACACCATGTAATATCGCCCATCTCACAACAATCTGTATAATTCAACGGCTCACTATATACAAACTGTAAACACACCGTACCAAAACCAACATAGCAATAAATGGTCAAAATACCACTTGATACCGCAATATTTGACTTGTAAAAGAACATTAAAAGCAGTATAATATATATAGAAAATAAATCACGGGTACACCGTGGGAAAGAGGTAATTATTATGAAAAATCAGGAAAGAACATCAGCAGCAACATCAATCAATGGGAATAAACTTCCTACTGCATTTTCAAAAGTCTATGCATATGGTAGAGTATTAGACTATGGCTGCGGCAAATTCACAAACATGATTAAGCTGCACGTTAACGAACAGGGCGCTAAATATTATCCATATGACCCATACAACATGGATGAAGGAACGAACGAAGCAACAATGTTTATCGGTTCAAAATATGGCTTTGATACGATCTATTGTTGCAACGTTCTTAATGTTATTGACAGTGACGACGTAATATGGAATATCCTGCACACTATGTTCAATATGCTGAATAATCGCAGCAGACTTATTATACAGATATATGAGGGTAATAAATCAGGCGTAGGCGCTGAAAGCAAATACGACTGTTGGCAGCGTAACGAAAAAGCCGCCGAATACACAAAGTTCTTCGGAGCATTTCAGGGCGCACCCTTCACATATAAGAAAACAGGAAATATCATCATAGTAACAAAACACTAATTGTTTCACGTGAAACAAAGCTGACCTATCAGGCTATACGGGGAGAAAGTGAGGTAAACAACAATGACTGACTTTGAAAAATTTGCATTGCAGAACATCCGCACAACAACTATATTTGTAATGGGCGGCGACTGGACTGAAAAAGTTGAAATAATACGCAAGGTCAACGGCTTTTCAGAAAAAGCAATAATTACAACAGTATACGACGCTTGCGGCCACGAAACAACCGTTACAGTAAATGGGGTGTAAACAAATGCCAATAAACTCAAAACCTATTGAGACGGGCGAGCGCTTTCGTTCCCCGTCCAAATTTGACAAATACGCTGACCCGTGGGATAATTTAGCATATGCGCTGTTATACAGCGCTATGCAAGATTTAAAAGAGCCACGGCACAAAAAAGCCGCCGCCGAGTGGTTAGATACTGACGGGCGTGAAATCTATGAGTACTTGAAAACACGCCCATTAAAACCCGTATCAGATAACACGAACCACATGCGCAATTTTTACGCAAAAAAGCGTAACCACAAAAGCGGCAAATTCTATATGTTTTGAGGTGAATGCAATGAAGAAATATAAAAACGTTAGGGCAATAAAAGCACGTAAATGCGATGGTTATGCTGACCACACGGGCGCAAAATACTGTTATAAAGACTGTGATTCGTATTGTTGGGGCGTTCGTGAAACGTTTAAAAATCCCACGTGCGGCGGTTATAAGTGCAAATGCACCGAATACAAATACGACAAGAAAAGGGGTAAACTGATATGAAAACAACTGTTGATTTTATGTGTATGTGTGTTAGCACACATATGAAATGCATTGAACGTTGGGAAGAATGTGAGATATTATTAAGCACATTTTTTGTATCAACAACAATGTGTGCTATGGCATATGACTACATTGCAAGGGGTGAATATTAATGCCAAAACGTACAACTGCAACGCAACGAAACATAGACAGTATAAACCGATATATCCAGACTATTGCAAATCTTTTCGGCACGAATAGCGCCGAATATGAAGCGGCTACGATACCGCTAAAGGGTTTTGCAACCCGTGACAAGTATGTAAATGGTCAAGCTGTTATCCAGTTGCAGAATAGCAAGGCAAACCGTAAAAAACATCAGGCAATAAGAGCGATAAAAAACAAGCGTAAAGCCGTATCAGTGTTAAAACGCAAGTATGAAAAGAAACGCCGCGAATATCAGGAGCATGCGAAAAAAGCAGGCATAAATTTTGACAACGGTGCATTTTATAGATGGTATGCAGAACTTTCAAAACAGTTCAGCGATTTAATAGATGAAATATACGGAAGTGGTGGTTTAGTCAATTCGTTGGGTGCAATGGGTGAAAACCCGTCAGACAGTGAAATTCATGCAATGTTTAAAGATAATGACTATCGTTCATCACAATGGGAACGTGTATATAATGCAGGCGGTATGAATTATACTGATATGGGCGATTTCATAAACAGCATGGACGACGATTTAATAAACAACGGCGTCGATATAAACACGGGTGAAAACATGACATTTACTAATGATGATTATGATATGGATATGGAGTTTGATTAATATGATTGATTTTACAGCATATGACAAATACCAATTAGAGGGGCTTTTAATGCTGTTGCTGAATGACACAACAGCGGCAATAACAGAGGAAAACGACGACGGTGTAAAAACTGTCGTCAGCCCTGTTTTTACAACGGGTATTGGATTTGATACCGAGTCAACAACGATCTACACCGACGATACACACAAAACTGTAAAAGACTGTTTTTGTTACACATATCAAATTGCAGTCGGTACGGAATATTATGCCATATACAGAACGATAGAACAATTCATTGAATTTTTCAGGGTATTAATTGATGTTGTGCAGTATAAAAACATGGATGTTGAATCCCCTGCAAAGTGTTATATATGGGTCGCAAATCTCTCTCATGAATGGTCGTTCATTAAGTATCGAATAATGAATGAATTCAACTGCACAAAACTTTTCGCTAAAACAGAACGTGATATACTTTTTGCGGAATTTGGCGACGTGCAGTTTAGAGAATGTATCGGACTATTTGGCCATAGTCTATCCAACATTGCAAAAAACTGGACTACAACACAGAAATTAAAGGGCGATTTAGACTACGACAAAATCAGAATATCAACCGAAAATTATTGCACACCGCTGACCGATAGCGAAAAGCAGTATTGCATAAATGATGTTATCATATTAACAGAAATGCATGAAGCTGTAACAAAAGCGTATTTACAGTCAAACGGCGCTTTACGCCTGCCGTATACGTCAAGCGGTTTTGTGCGGATGAAATTGAAAGAGAGCATCAGGAACGACGAAACAATAACAGACGAAAGAAACGGTCGTGCGCACTGTTTCAAAAAGCCGCCGAAAGACAACATTGACTACATGAAACGACAAAATAGAAAGTTGTTCGTATCGCCTGAACAATGGCTATTATGCCGTGAATACGGATATTCGGGCGGCTTGTGCGGTAGTAATATAGAAAAGGTCGGCAAAGATTTACACAACGTTGTCTGTGCCGATCTTACAAGCGACTATCCCGCACAAATGTTACATTGTAAATATCCGATGGGATGGCTAAAGGAACGTAAGCTAAAAGACTACACTACTATAAAAAAGCGTAAACAACCATATTTTATTATGGCAAAAGTCGATTTTGAAAGCAAAACGAACCACGCCACATTTAGCATACACAAGGTGTTAAACCATAAAAGTGTTCAGTTTATAAACCACTACGGGGATATACGTGAAAAAATAGTATATAACGGCAAAATTTTAAAAGCTAAAAACTGTATTGTTATAATGAACGACGTTGATATATCAGCTTACACAATGATTTATGATTTAAAGATAACGATTTTAAAAGTGTGGGCGTTTGACAGATACGGCAAATTACCTGAATGGCTGACAAACTGTGTTAAAAAAGACTATGTAATAAAAGCAGTATTAAAGCATCAGGGAAAAACAGACACTGTTGAATATTTTGATAGTAAGCGCAATATTAACTCATTCTATGGCGTTCTTGCGACAAGAGACCACGATTTGCACGACGCTTTCGACGCTGAAACGGGTTTATGTGTAAACAGCAAAACTAAAACGATAAAACAAACATTTGCTGAAACATGGCTGAATCCGTATTGGGCTTTTTGGTGTACTTCATATGCAAGAAGAATATTAATGTACTTCATTAGCAAATACCCTGACCACATTATACAGTATGATACAGACAGTTTATATTTTGACGGTGCAACCGAATTAAAAGCTGAATTGCTACGTTACAATGAAAGCAAAATCAAGCTGAATGAAAAGATATTTGCAGGCGATAAAAACATAGATTTGCTGTTAGATTTAGGCTGTTGGGATTTTGACGAACCGTACAACAATTTTTTAGCAATGGGCGCTAAAAAGTATGTAAAGCAGATAGGCGACAAGATAATTACTGTTATAGCAGGCTTGCCAAAATCAGCTATTCCAGCCGAGATTATAGCCAAAAACATTAAAACACCGTTATCACATTACAATGTTGTTAAAAAATATCTGTTGACTGATAACAAAAATATCATCATTGAGCATATGTTTGCTAACAAGTTTGCAAGCGATTATGACGACAACCCGTATACCTATAAAGCAACGATCACCGACTATTTAGGCAATACCGCTGAACAAATATGTGGTTGTTATCACGCTATCAAGCCAATAGATTTCACACTATCTATGGGTATCGACTACTTGAAAGCGATCCTGAATATAAATAAAAAGCCCCTCATTTGAGGGGCTTAATTGTTTCACGTGAAACATTATTCTTTTTTTGTTTCCTCTGTTTTTACATTTGTGCCATTGTTGAAAAATGCACCGACAATTACTAATATAATATTTTTGGTTGTCTCAGTATAATTGCCGTGTGTGTCGTTGAGCGCTAACACAGTATAAACTATTGCAAACAGCACCGTTACCAATGACATAAGCGATAAATAAATTGTCTTGTCTTTTATCTTAAAAGCCATTATAAATAAACACCTCCTGCAAGCGCTGACTGTATCATATTTTTTTCAGTCGTTGTGGCGCTGAATCCAGATAAATCTACGTTAGTACATTCGGTATAGCCGCTAAATCCAGACAGTGCACCCGTTTCACAACAGGCAAATCCGATGGAATGCCCGTATGTGCTGTAGTTAACATCATTAACGGGTATACTATATATAATAGTAGGCTTGATTGTTGCCATTACGCCCGTTAAACCGCCTGACGTACCGATCATTTTTGTGGGTATAGTAGTGTGTTGTAAATTGTAATCAGCGATTTTTTCGGACTGAAAAATATTGTAAATGTCAGCCGCACCGCCTAAAATTGAATCAATAGCGCCCGTCGGACTGCCTTGTAATGATGATACAGCGCCCATCAGACTTTTGAACCCCTTGAAAGCATTATTTACTTTCAGTTGTTTTGTACTTTCAGAAGCGTTGAACAATTCTGAATTGAGCGTCTGTTGCTGAATACCTGTCACGGGTAAATCAATAGCGCATACGCCGTTTGCGATATCCGTAATTACACGTTTGCCGTTATCGGCAATAAATGAAACAACCGCCGAACAAGTACCCGTTGTGAGGTCTATTAAGTATTCCACATTACAAAACCGATTTAAATACGTCTCGGGATCAAGGTCAACCACACCGCAGAAAGGTAAATACAACGTGAGTTTCATTTCTCGGTCTATCCAGTTGTCGCCGCAACGAGGAAATATTTCAATCGTGCCGCAGTCTGCGACAACTGACGTTTCAGCGTGTGCTGCAGGAATGTTTGTATCATATTTTCCGAGAGTCACAGTTGTTGACCCCGTGCCCATATCCTTGACGGGGATATACTGCAATGATACAATAGCGTCTATCGGATTGTTAGTCAAGAACATATCGAGTGCATAATCAGATTTTGTCATTGTTGTGGGGTCAGCTAACGCCATAACATCCCATAATTTTGTTAACAGTTTATTCATATTAGTGTCTGCAATGACATATCGTTCAGTCGCTGTTGCAAGTAATAAAGGCGTTGACGCTGTATCCATCACACCGTCATATGTGTTAGGGTCAACTCTCGGAGGGTTCGACGGGTCGTATGTGCTGTCATTTGTGCTATCCCAATTCCATTGTGGCTGATCTCTGTTATCTGCACCGTGAGTATATGCGCCATTGCCTACACCGTCAACAAGTGTACCGAGGCACATTAACTCACTATCAAAATCGCCTGTTTCAGCTGTATCTTTATCGTCAGTAAAAAACATACCAAAGCAGGCAATTTGTTCGCGGACCCATTCCTGAAAACCGTCATAATACTGAACATAATATAATTTACGTGTATAGCGGTCTGTTGATGTTGGTGTACTGATTTGGCCGTTAGGGTGTGGTAAAACTATGTAGCCACGTGCCTGATAATTATATGAGGTTGGACTGTCGCTTAAAACCATGTAAACATTGTTAGCCGATCTCATACCGAAGATATTTAGTGCGTTGCTGTCACCACCGAACGCATAATATTGTGTTGACTTGCCCTGTATTGCGCCGGGGACGTCCATGTCAAACGGGAGGCCCTTGCCAGCACTGATATTATCAGTTACAGCTAAAATACAACCACCAAACGGACTAAATACATTGACACGCTTATTAGTCGGTGTTGCCGTTAAGCCGTTACTTGTACCGTAACAATACATTTTCACTTCCGTGATATAGGGGTGTGATGTATAGTTAACAGTGTTATTTGCATTGAGATAGTCCCACATATAGACAGTCTGTGCGTTAACATCGTCGCTGTTTATAGTATCAACACGTTTACGGACGTTTAAGACGGGCACAAAAACGCAGTTGCGCATTGGCATTTGTACAACAGGCTTTAAACCCATGTTAAAATTGCTCGTGGATGATGTTGCACCGTCCTGTGCATCGGGCATCCAACGGGCACGACTGCCATAATGTGTATTGCCTTTATCGGCATAGTACCAGTTTGATACAGTAGGATTTGCAAGTGACCACGGGAAAGCTTTTGCAAACAAAGCAAAATTTGTGATAGTGCGGTTGTCTTTATTTATCATTTTAAACTCGTCGCCAATCTTGTTGTTGTAAAACTCAAGATTACTAAACGCCGACTTTTTACCAAGTCCACACCACGACAGCGTTTTATCTATAGGCGTGTTTAACCTGACACGGTTATTATCAACACCAACTTTTAAAGTGCTAATATCATAGTTTGCACTATTGCCAAAATTTGCAAAATAATATTTTTGCTCAGCAGGTGCGCTTGTCTCAACACTTGTATCTTGTGGCCACGTGTCAGACGTGCCGTATACATTTGTATTTATGCTCATGTTGTACCCCCTTGCGTTGGTGTGCCGCCGATTGTTGTTAGTATAAAATGACTGCCGACGTCACGTGTAAACGGAGTATCGGAAAAATTAATAGCGTCAATTGTACGCTGATTTGTGTGTATAGGTAATTTGCTATCAGCTATCATTGTAGGTTTGCCGATACTCTCAGATCGTAGCACCGTACCGATACAATTTTTTATAGCTGTGTGGTATGTGTGCAGTACATCGACTGCACACGACATTACACACCGTTTACCGCTTGTCAGTGTTGAACCTGTTATAAAATAGTATCGGTCAAACGTATCTATATATACATAGTTGTAATTTGATATGCCGTCAAACCAATCAAGGATGAGCGACGGGTTGAGCATATCGCACGGGTCGTTTGGCCTGACGTTCGATATTGTCAATGGGCCATTTAAAAACGCTGACTTGTTAACAACATTCGGCGCACACGTTATGTTGTACAGTATAATTGTCATTCGTAGCACCCCCACACTTCTGACACATAATACGCATAGTCTGAGATAAATGTGTCAAGATACATTGTAATTAACGGGTTTAATCTCATATCACGTTCAGATGTTATCATCTGCTGACTTGTTGTAACGCCTAAATTACCATGGCGGGCGTTTGTCTCAGCTTCAATTTTGTCAGCGGTATATGTTGTTTCATCAACTGTCAGATTTTTTGTTGATTTTACTTTTCCCGTTGTTGTTGTGCCGCTGTCTGTTGCCGTTGTTGTACCTGTGTTTGTGGTTTTGGTATCATCTCGGGGCGTGGTACTGTCAAACGTTGTTATCTGTGTAACTGTAACAATACCCGCATCGCCCGTGGAATTGGTCGTTGTTTTGCCATGGTTTATTGTTTCTGTCTCATCACCGTCCATATACTGACGGACATTTGTCTCAATGCCGTTGTAATTTTCCAACGGATTGTATTCAGCGTTCCACGCCGCCCACGCCTTTAAAAAATCGGCATGGTGTGTTGAATCGTACATAAACCACAGATTTGCAAGTGGAGCATTTGTTTTATAATTGCCGTATGTGTCATACAGATATGATAACAAAAGACTTGCAGTCAAGATAACATTGTTATCATTATCCTTGATATCTGATATCGGTAACGGGGTTGTATACTCATCAATCTGCGTATCAATGCGTTTTGGATAATCGTCACGTATAAACATAAAATAAGCACCTCATCCAATATAATTTACAATTTGCTGACCGCCCGTAATGTGTTTTGCAATGTCTCTGAAATCTTCACCGATTTCAGAAGTTTCAGCAAACATTGCGCCATTAACGACACACTGTATTATCTGTTTTGGCATTGTTACAATGTTGTGTTTGCCGATAATAGGAGATACACCGATATTAAAATTATCAGATGGGCGTTTGACCACTATAACGGGCGTTAAACCCTGCACATATAATGTAACGTTGACCGCTACACCGTTATTGTATAGTTTCCATGTATAGCCGTTTTTATACAGCATATTTTGCGGAGCTATTTTGTATGAACCTAACACCCAATCACCGTGAGCGATCATGTTTATATGTTCATTTTCAAAACGGTCATAATACTGCGTTGCCGCTTCTGAGTTTGCCGCCGTTTCGGGTGTATAATACAGTACAATGCGGGGTACGCCTTTTTTGTTGGTGTAAACGTTCATGCCCCTTTTAAGGTCACGCAACTTTATTCCGAATTGTTCGGCTACTGCGCTATCACGTGATACTGTGTTGCCTAATAACCACAGCGGCACATAACGGTCAGTTCTATTTCGTATCATGTTACTGTGCAGTATCTGTATCTTTAAAAATTCGTCTTTCAACTCACCGTCACGTGATAAAAATTCGTCGTATATGCCACACGAAATTTCGCCCTTGTCGTCGCCCGTTTCGGTTTCAACATTGTTCATACTTCTGCAATATGCAATGATGTTTTTGTGTGTTCTCTTATCGTCGCCCTTTGCGGTCATGGTTTTGTTCATTACTTCATATACCTTGCCTGATAATTCAGCGGTATTATGTTTGCCCTTGCTACAATTTATAATTGTCTGACGGTGAACGTTTAACAAATTGCCGCATATAGATTTTGTAAACGTCTTATCGTATCGGCGCACGTAGAAAAACGGGTGCTTTTCGCCGCTTGCGTAGTAGTCAACAATAGCGTTATCCACACAACCATATGTTTTACCCGTTCCCTTACCGCCGATAATTGCAATGTATGGACAGTTCAACGATTTAGCATAGTCAAGTATCGGGTGTATGTCAATAAACTTTTGCTCTTTATCAATCATTTGTTTCACCGTCCATTCTTGCACCGCAGTTTGGACAGAAATTTGGTTTTTCATTAAATTCCAAGTAAAAATCGCCTGACATAAAATAGTCAGCACAAACATTACATTCAGAACAGATATATCCGTTCCACTTCCCATGCTTCACAAGCTGTATGTTCTGATGATATTTACAATCTGTATTCATTCTGCATCACCACCCTCAGTTGTTTCACGTGAAACATTGTTGCCGCCGTTCGTGTTGCCGTTGTTGCCTTCGTTGATTTCTTCCTTGACATTGCTGTCAATAACCTGATCTTCCTGCTTTATGATTTCACCCTTTTCAACAGTGATTTCCCATCCAAAAACTTTTTTCATTTCCTCAGCCGCTTTTTTACGGGTTGCAAGTCTATCAGGCATTAAAGCTTTACTGAAAATATCAGTGTTGTGTACCTCAGATTCAAGATTCTGCGCCGATTTTGCAGTTGTGTGAAACGGCATATTGTAAAGGTTACATAAACGTCTTACAAGTTCGTAGTGAAACTCAGAGAGGAAATGCATTTTTTCAATAGCAGATTCATCAGTTAAACGTAATGTTGAATCATCACGGCTCATCGGCTGACCTGTTATCATTTTAGTATCATCTGAGATAACCGCCCACGGGATACCGTCGTAAACCTTTTTCAACACTTCTTCAATTTCACTTGCCTTTATGCCGCTGTTAGCACGTGCAACGGGCGTCATTCTTGACCACCTTATTAATGCACGTTGTGCCTTGTCAGTATCAGATAACATACTGCTAAACCATTCTGTAACATCGTATTCACAAGACATATATTCGTCATTCTTGATTATGACATATTTGTCTAACTGCTCATCTGTTACAGAATAGTCCGTGCCGTGTGTTATAAAATGTTCAGATGCACCATCATTCTTTTTTGTGCCCGTCCATTCAACAGGGGTGCAAGTCCATAAATCGCCATTCGTGGGGCTGACTGATTTAGGGACTTTATATACAACCGCAACACCGCAATTCACGGCTAACTCAATCAACATACTGTTGCACGACTGCAAAAATTCATCGGGAAAACCGTCCCACTTTATGCCGCTGTTGCCGATACGACATATAATATTGTCGTATACCTCATCACGGCGAATATCAGTTAACCGTGTGCGGTTTTTGCATTTTATTCCGTCAAACGGTACTGCTATTGACTGCATTTGCTTTTTTAAACTTGCCATTATATCACCTACTTTTTAAAAAGGGCGGCACTGTTGCACCGCCCATTTAATTTTATTCATCCTGTGTTTCAGTAATGGTGAAACCATTACCGCCGCTTGTTGTGTCGATGGTAAACACAATTACGTTTGAATCTTCATCAACGTTGTGCTGAGCGCCCACGGTTGAAATGTAGTTTACATGGTCGTCAAATGTGTTGGCATTGCTTGCAACCTTGCGATAGTCAAGTGTGTAGAATGTTCCGCGTCTATCCCATATCATGCCGACAACGTTTGCCGCCTTGACGTTCGTAACGGTTGATCCCACAGTCAGTACGGGAGGATTTGCAGGTACAATGTCAAGTGCACGTGGGTCATTGACGTTCTGAATAAAAGGCACAAGCTTGTAATCGTCGATGTTGCCGATCTTGTTATCATGGTAGATACCTGACAGACCCTTATTGATACTGTCATAAAAAGTATCGACAAGAAACTTTTTTTCATAACGCTCAGGGGTATTGATGGGCGGTACATTTGCGCCGCAGAAATTTGTTGTGGGAAGTCTCAGCACCTTAACAAGATGGCGCTGGAACTTTACAAACCACGCTGAAAATTCGGGGTCATCCTCACTTGTAAAGGCCTTACCAGTATCAGCGGTAAACTTTTTTGAAAGTTCAATAACTCTCATGCCGTGGCCGCCGCTACGTCTGTAAAGTTCTGCGTTTGCCATCTGCTGACGGATTAAGAACCAGGGAGATTCACGCAGTGCAATATCTACAATTGCGTCGATTACTGACCACATACGAGATATCAGTTCATCCCATCCGTTACGGCTCTGCACAGATGTTTTGTACATCTCATAGCTGATAGTAAAAGGCTTTGTGCGGTAAAATCCACGGTTGCCCCACACCTTGACTTTGAAAGAAAACGGATGTTTGCCAAAAAGGTCGTTGAATGTTGAACTTGCATTTTCATCAAGTACAAATGACGCTTCAAAAAGTGTGTGGTCAATTCTGACCTTTTCGCGCAGAATTGCAAATTCTGTTGAATCTACCTGAAGTCCGAATGTATCTTTATCGATTCCCTCAGTTGTAAGAGTTTCAAAATAGATGCGGCCGACTGTTTCAAGCATATTTGTTACGCTGTTGATAAAGTTTTCACTTGTCAACTGATTTGATACGGCCTGTCCAACCTGCACAAGGTTTCTTAAATCCTCAGTAACTGTAAGCGGTACGTTGGTATATGTACCGTCCCCGTTGTTCTGTGAACCTGTGAAATTTGATACGGCTGAATTAATTACAGCCGCTGTCTGATCTGACGGAAAAATAATTGCCATTGTTTAAACCTCACTTTCATATACTGTTGCACCGTCAATTATAACGGTGATTTTGTGTTTATCGGATGTTTCACGTGAAACATTTTCACCGTCGAATTTTCTACCCGTCTGAAATGTTTTCACGTTGTTATTTCCTGTGCGTTCGTCGCCAAACCAGTGCGGATTGACATAGTTGTTGTTGTTTCTCACGTCAACGTGTACGGCCGTACTATCTATAATACCGATACCCGAAAATCCCACACGTTCGGCGGCTTCTGCTACTGCTTCACTTGACATACGGTTGTATTTACCGTCTATCACAATATCGGCCGCTATGCCTTTTGTGTGTGCGTCGTTGAAATAACCACCGACAGATTTTGACCATTCAGGACAACGAAAACCACTTGTAATGTAAATAGCTGTTGCACCTGTTAACGAATGAAGCTTTTCAAGCTTTTCAATTAATTCGGGGTCAAGGCTGAAAACGTGGGATTTGCCACACTTGCAAGCAAATTCACGTTTTGCAAAATGTTCTGATAAATCGCCCATTGTTTATCACCTCACTTTAATTAATGTTGGTGTAAATGTTACGTTAACCGTTTGGCTACTCCATACGCTTATATACGGCGCTGTAAATTTGTATGCACCGTCGTTGTTATCAATTGTCACTTTTGTTTGTGCAGGGATACGCAGTATTGCTGTACCTGATGTTGTGCGCCCATAACGTATTGACATAGTATACTTATTTACATCTGCCCCAACAGGTGAACCGCTTATTATATACACACCTTTTGGCAATTCCTGATAACTGTTGGCAGATACAGTTAATGTATTGTTTACTATAAACAAATTTGTATTTGCTGTAGCTGTGCCCGTAACCGTAATTGTACCATCGTTGTTTGCTGTAATTGTCAACCCGTTTATTGTTCGCCCTGTCACATTATTAATTATAATGTTACGTGGGTTTTTTATATACGTTCCTAAATTTACAGCACCGCTAAAATTCTCAGACGTAGTTTCACCGCCTGTGATATTATTAATACTACTATTCATAGCGGTCGCAAGTGCCGCTGAATTGTAAACGCTCATTGTATCACCTCTTTTCAAAATGGTACGTTTGACGGGTCATAAAGTGTTATAAACCCGTCAAGCGTTTCCGTATCACGTGCCGATACTGTGTCACTGTGTGTCAGCGTTGACTTCCTTAAAGGTGATATCACCTTTATATGACTTCATTGTGCAGTCAAGTTCGATGGGTTCGCCGTCGTCGGGTACTTCATAATTCTTGCTTACTGCTACCTTGTAACGATCGTAGTAATCGTCATAGTCGTGGTGTACATCTATTGTCACATAGTCGTACTTTTTGCCCTTGTCGTAAAATCCAGACACAACACCCTTGATGCGTGCTGTTGCACTTTCAATACAACTTACGTTTGCGTTTGCGTTTGAGTTCTTACGTGCCATACTCATTTACACTCACTTTCATTTAAAATTTTTTGAAACCAAAAGAAAGAATTGAACCATATAGACTCCACAGCTAAACGCCTTTTTTATTATCGTGCCCGTGTTGTGCGGTATGCGTGGTGTGTTGTCTATGGTTTTATTATACAGCATTGCATGGTATAATTGCAAGTGAACTAATTGTTAAATTAGTATGTATTAAGTTTGAATATGTTGGAATGTTTAATTAATGCGGTGTGAGCCTATTATAATAGTATAGTGGTGTGAGCGCCCGTAATGTGTTTACAGTTTGTATATAGTGAGCCGTTGAATTATACAGATTGTTGTGAGATGGGCGATATTACATGGTGTATAATTTGAAAAAAATATACAGATTGTATAGGCGTTCTTCTATCCAT